>ERZ1292625.638-Hain-H41-01um-R1-638-length-50205-cov-7_pt1 | contig 50205 bp, 46 predicted proteins | sample MGYA00564400_ERZ1292625 | MGnify/ENA primary metagenome ERZ1292625 (study PRJEB36523, sample SAMEA6512639) | groundwater metagenome | collected 2019-01-08 | study: AquaDiva: Metagenomics assemblies of 32 groundwater samples | reverse complement strand
TAGAGTTTGTGGACATCGGTACCCACGCCCAGGTGTATTAAGAAAGCATAATTTCCTGTTATAATCCTCTCATGTCCTCCTTCGACAACACTAAAGATAATCAATCCCACATCCGCAACTTTGCAATAATTGCCCATATAGATCATGGTAAGTCCACGCTTGCTGACCGGCTTCTGGAGATGACGGGGACGGTTGCCATGCGCGATATGCAGGCACAAATGCTCGATTCTAACCCTATCGAGCGCGAGCGGGGGATTACGATACAGCTGGCGCCAGTGAGGATGATATATAGTAGTAAGCAGAAAGTAGCTAGTAGCAAGGGGGAAAATACAAATACCCCTACTACTAACTACTTACTACCTGCTACTAACACAGAATACATTCTCAATCTTATCGACACTCCCGGCCATGTGGACTTTGGGTATGAAGTGAGTAGAAGTTTGGCTGCGTGTGAAGGGGCACTCCTCGTCGTTGACGCCACGCAGGGCGTGCAGGCGCAGACGTTGGCCAACTTGGCCGCGGCACGCGCCCACAACCTGACGATCATCCCTCTTATCAACAAAATCGATATGCCGCACGCGCGGATCATGGAAACGCGCGCGGAGCTGGTCGCCCTTGGCTTCCGGGACGAGGAGATGATCGAAATATCCGCTAAAACCGGTCAGCATGTCGATCAGGTGCTTGCCGCTATCATGGACCGGATCCCACCGCCTTCAGGCAAGCCGGACGAACCCCTTCGCGCCCTCATATTTTCCTCGCAATTTGACGCGCATAAAGGGGTGGTCGTCTTTGTTAGAATAGTTGACGGTGAAATTAGCTTCGCAAGGCATCGCCTTGCGAAGCTGGAAATTCCCCAGCTCCATTTTATGGCTTCTGGAAGTGATGTGACCCCGATAGAAATAGGCTACTTTAATCCACAAATGGAACCGTGTGATGCACTGCGATGTGGAGAAGTCGGTTACATCGCCACGGGGCTTAAAGATGTACGGCTGGCCAAGGTTGGGGATACGGTCACCATTCATTCTGTCATTCCCGCGAAAGCGGGAATCCAGTCATATTCTAAACTGGATCCTCGGGTCAAGCCCGAGGATGACAATAGAGCGTTCGTCACGCCCTTGGAGGGCTACCGCGAACCCAAGCCGATGGTGTTTTTGAGTCTGTTTCCGATTAACAGCGATGAGTTTAGCTCCGCCCGAGAGTCTTTGGATAAACTGCGCCTCTCCGACAGCGCCTTCACGTTCCGGCCGATTGCCTCGGCCGCCCTGGGCAACGGCTTCCACTGCGGATTCCTGGGGTTACTCCACGCCGAGATCGTCCAGGAGCGCCTGTCGCGCGAGTTTAATCTCAATATGATCGCCACCGCCCCGTCCGTCGAGTACCACCTGATGCTTGCCCCAGGTGTCGCCCTTTCCAAACTGGGACTCACGGCTTCAAGCGTCATTGGGGTGCCTTTGGAGTCAGGGACGGAGGTCGTCGTTCAGTCGGCAACAGAGTTTCCCGATCCGACCTATATTGCGGGAGTGAAAGAGCCCATCATGCAAGTAAAAATTTTTACTCCCAAACCCTACGTCGGGGCCATCATGCAGCTCGCCCAGGAGAAGCGTGGTGAATATATTGACCTCCAGTACTACAGTGGCGGAACCCGCCTCGACTCGCAAGACGAGCACGAAAGCGAGTCGACGCGAGGCGGGCAAGCCGAGTTTACGTATCTCATGCCGCTCGCCGACATGATCATCGACTTTTTTGACCGTCTCAAAAGTATTTCGGAGGGCTATGCATCACTCGACTATGAATTTTATGAATTCCAGGCGGTGGATGTGGTCAAAATCGATATCCTCGTCAATCACGAGAAAGTCGATGCACTCTCATTCCTCGCCGTCCGCGATCAGGCCCACCACCGGAGTATTACGATCGTCGAGCGCCTTGCAGAAGTGATCCCAAGGCAACAGTTTACGATTCCTATTCAAGGGGCGATTGGGGGATCAATTGTTGCACGAAGTGATGTCAAAGCCTTCCGCAAAGATGTCATCCAGAAGCTCTACGGTGGCGACCGTAGCCGCAAAGACAAGCTCCTCAAGAAGCAGGCGAAAGGCAAGGCGAAAATGAAATTAATAGGGCGGGTGGAAATTCCTCAATCGGCGTTTTTTGAGGTGCTCAAGAGGGAGTAGGGAAACGGTTGCTTTTTGGGGATTCTTGAGCGATACCATACATATGATAGACTCGCAGTCACTCGCTATTCTTACGGGAGTAATCAAAAAACACCTCGATACGTCCCAGTATAGAGCATTTATTTTCGGATCCCGCACAGAGCATGTCCATCGCAAATACTGCGATGTGGATATTGGCATACTGGGTCCAGGCAAACTTCCTGCCGTCACCCTCCTGCAGATTCAAGATACGTTGCGCAGTTCTGATATTCCGTATCGAACGGATGTCGTGGATTTTGGGGCGGTATCTCAAGCATTCCGGGAAAAAGCCTTATCGCGTACACTATCACTATGACGTATCAGGACCGAGAGGATCCGTTGCCCTGGTTTGAGTTTTTAAAAAATCGGAACGAGGCCACGCACCTATATGATGAGCAGAAAGCAGATGAGGTATATGCTCAAATCGGAGCGTTTGTCACTGCGGTAGAAAACCTCATAGCAAAAATTTCTAAAGATTAATCCGAACGAAACAGGAGTTATTTTTTCTTGACGCCATCATACGAAAGTAATACAATGGTACTATTATGAATAGAACCGTGTTGCAAATTCCCATCGCACCCTTACTCCGCCGGCAAGCCGAAGCCGCATCCTTGGATCTGGGTTTTTCTTCGCTTCAGGACGTCGTACGGCTTCTCCTTCACAAGCTTGCCCGACGAGAGCTCGCTGTTGCTGTGCAGGATGAATCGATCAAATTATCGAAAAAAGCTCGCGATAGATACGCAAAAATGGATGAGGATTTTCGTTCCGGAAAAAATATCTATCATGCCCAAAACGCTGATGATTTATGGCGTCAACTTCATTCATGACCATCGATTATCATCGTCGATTCCTTAAACACTTCAAACAACGAATTCTTCCCCGTCCGTCTGTCGATCGTCAGTTTAAAAAACGTCTGCAATTATTTCTGGTAGATCGAACCGATTCTATCCTTGCGGATCACGCATTGCATGGTGATATGGAAGGGAAAAGATCATTTTCTATCAATGGAGATATTCGGGTGATTTATCGTATGAACGGAGAAACTATACTATTTTATGACATCGGTACGCATAATCAGGTGTATTGACGGGTTAAACGGTGTTTTTTGAAGTGCTCAAGAGAGAGTAGGGAAAATGTTGCTTTTTGAAGATTGGTGAGCGATACTATACCTATGATAGACACGCAATCACTCGCTATTGTTACGGGAGTCATCAAGAAACACCTCGATACGTCCCAGTATAGAGCATTCATATTCGGATCCCGTACAGGGAAAACTCACCGGAAATACTGTGATCTGGATGTTGGTGTTTTAGGACCCGCGAAGCTTTCGGCCTCAACACTTTTGCAAATTAAAGAAGAATTGCATAATTCTGATATTCCTTATCTCACCGACGTCGTAGATTTTGGAAACGTTACTCAGGACTTTCGAGAAAAAGCATTATCGCGTACTATATCGCTATGACCTACCAAGCCCGATTAGCAGAGCTTACTACCGCATTTTCGAGACTGAAAGAGGCGATACCGGCTGTCGGCAATCAATTGGAGAAGGATGGAGCAATCCAACGGTTTGAGTTTGTTTTTGAATTGGTTTGGAAAACGCTCAAGGACTATGCCGAAGATACAGGAAGAATGGATGCCGCAAGCCCTAAAGACGCATTTCGAGTGGCTGCAGACCTTGGGGTCATTGAGGATCCGTTGCCCTGGTTTGAATTCTTGAAATACAGAAACGAAGCGACCCACCTGTATGACGAGCAAAAAGCAGATGAGGTATTTCGTCAAATCGGAGCGTTTGTCACTGCGGTAGAAAACCTCATTGCAAAAATTTCCCGTTCGTGAGTCCCCACGATCGGATACATCCATCATCTCGATATCCCCAAGACGGTGTTTTTTGAGGTGCTCAAGAGGGATAGGAAGAGCACTCGCTCCCAAAGTAGATTATTTGTGGTGTACGTACACCATAGATTATCAACACGTTTTACGTTAACCGGAGGGTTTAGGGGTAGAGCAGTCCGGCAAGGGGGCTTTGATCAGGCAGATACTCCACGTCATCGAGAAATTCGGTAGGAACCTCGAAAAATTCCCATCCCGTATGATCTGCCGTCGAGTCGTCAAGCATGATGCCATCCCGATAGGCTTGGGGAAGACGTGCCCTCGCGACGATGAGATTTGTCGACCATGAATGGGCGGCATCGTCCGTGCCGATCGGGCCGTGGCTTATCAGTATGTCAGGAGGTAGTAGATAATGAAGCACAACCGCTCTTGCCTCATCATGCCAGATAAGTTTGTCTGCAAATGCTCTCGCTTTTTCGAAGGAGTCTGTCAGCGTTCCTGAATATTGCTGTGACTCGGGGATGACGTAGCCATAGAGCGGCTCTGCGTGGGCAATGACCGCTGGAATGATGACATCCGCTGTCCCATGCATGAGATGAAGCCGTTCTGCCATAGATGAGGAGGATTATAGCACCAGAACGCAATATTGACACGCGGGGCTGTTTCTCTGGGAGGTATCAGCGAACACGATAACTTTTTTGTGACAAAAGAACAGAGGTGATGGGAATTTATCGGCAAGGAATTGGCTTTGGATGGTCGCCTGGGTGCCAGAGCGTCCGGGAAGCCCCACGTTTTCTTACATTGGAAAATTGTTGACTGGCTGGTATTTCCTCTCTGTCATCAGCTTGTTGCAATTGATTGAGCAGCTCTGATGGGGAGGTCTCCATGCGGGGGATATCTTGCAGTGGGCCATGACGAGCGGGATCGTATCGCTCCATTCTCTCATCTCCGTGTTCAATAACCATGACAAATTCTGTTTCTTCGGGCCTGCGAAAAATCTCTCTGCTACCGAGTACCCCTTTATCTACCGGGACACCATGAACGACGCTTTCTCGGATATTACCCACAGAAGTTCCTGAAATTTGTAGTCCTGCCTGATCCCTATGTTCTGGATCGACTTGCGGCCAACCTCTTTTCATTTCTGTAGTTTGCCAATCTTTCGCTCGTTCATCATCACTCATACATCCCTCCTTCCATCAGTATACTCCACCTGTCAAATTGCTTTATCGTATCCGCACGTGCGGATGAGATAAAGTAAAATCGAAGGTATGTTTCTCCGTTGATATCCGACTACAAAAAGAGGTACTATAGCTTGTTGAGATAGGATAATATAGTAAATAGTATGGATATCGAAACACTCCAACACAATGCCCGATTCGGCGCTGAAGAGCTCTATAGAACAACCGGAAAATCGGTCGGTGGTCCAACCGGACACTGTCTCCAGTATGTAGATGCTGCGCTGAGCGGAGTTTTACCATCGGATGCACCGATCGGATGGATGCAGAAGTTGTTTGAATCCAGGTTGGGAATTGAAAGATTGGAGACGATTTACGCGGAAATACATTCCCTGGAGGAGGTTTTAGATGCTTATGACGCCAGTCCGGGAATACCTATTATTATCGAAGGTCATCCTGCGGATTGTTCCGATGAACTGCATAGCGCACTTTTTATGCGGGGGACCCAAGATCGTTGGATTATCATTGATTCGCTTTTACCGGAAGTGAGAGTTGTTGGTTCTTCTCAGGAGGTACTCGCCTGGGCAGAGCAAACTTTTTATCTTGATACTGCTTTTTTCTACCCTGTAGACGTGGGATGAGTATTTCAGTATTTCAGGGACGGTCCTTGATTATATTGTTCTTATGCTCCAGCTATTGCATCATTTTTCAATGAGATATATTGACATGGATCATAAAAACCACGCATAAAACTGCTTCTTATCCGGAGCGTACTGGCAGTCTTTTCAAGGACCGTCCCTAAATGCATGAGTGATTCGTGTGTCGGATCGGTTTGTCCCGTATCAGACCCGGGTGTAGTAGACGGCGCGTCCTTTTCCGTGGGGGTAGAGGAGTCCCAAGGAGGATAGCCGGGCGAGGTCGCGGGATGCCGTGATCTGGGACACCCGGAAATGCTTCTGCACGATGCTGTTGGACAGGGTTGACGTCGGGTTAGCCAAGAGTTCCAGCATGTGTTTTTGGCGGTCGGTGAGGGGCTGGTCTTCGGAACGCTTCATGAACGGTTCCCGGTGTATCGTTTCTATTTCTTCCCAAAGCGTCCGGTAGGCCATGCGCGTCCGTCCGGCGGCATACTCAAGCCATGAGGTAATGGTGGGCTGGGTGCGGGCAAGCTCTGCCGCGCGCCGGTACGCGTCGGGATGCTCCCCGAAGGAGGCCTCCACCGCTGCCATGCCCCGCAGGTCATAGCCGTGTTTGGCCAAGATGAGTGAAGCGACCGCGCGTGGGAGGATCCCCGCATCGTCCTCAATCGGCGGGTGGAGAAGGAGTGCGATGTGGATGGTCGCGGCGGTAGTGACCGGATGATCGGGCTTGGCTTGGACGTAGCGGAGCATTTGGGTGATGTCCCCATCGGCAGCGGCAATACGCCGGCGGACTTTTTCTTTGCGTGAAGGGTAAAGGCTCTGGGCAAGATCTAAGATCGTTTCGGTTGTGGGGATTTTGGGAGAACCCGTCCATTGATGACGGATGCTCACAAACGTTTCCCGGGAAGCAATAATCAATTGCCGGTCAGATGCGGTCGTTTTTTTTGCCGGTCGGGTGAGGGTGTGGGAAATCTCCCGGATGGAAACCGGAGATTGGGTCAGGGCAAGGGTCCCATGGATTCTGGCAAGACTTGCGCGCCACTCAAGCGCGCGTTCGACGGAAAGCGGGATGGGGGCACAAAGGATAGACTGGCGTATGGTATCGATATCCCGTAAAAAATCGGACAACAGGGGACTCGTGGTATAGGAAAGGGGAATCATCACCCTTTTCATATCACATTCTTATCATTCTGTCAAAAAAATTGTTTGCATTGATAATGCGGGAAATAAATCACTTCATGATAAGTAAATGATAAGAAAAATACGGGCCTTGACAACACCGTGAAATAGGGATCATAGTAGTATATAGACGTTCACGTACTTGTAATAACTGGGAAAGCATATGGGACAAACTGGTAGATATTGGGAACATTGAGGCGAACATCATACTCTATGGCTGCCACCTATACCGTAAAACAAGTTGCCGATATTTTAGGGTATTCGACCAACAGCATCTACACGTTTCTGAAGGAAAAACGTATCCGGGGAGTACGGGTCGGGAGGGGGCGTTTCCGGGTGCCTCAGGAGGAACTGGACCGTTTACTTACCACCGTCAAATCCTCCAATGTACCGTCGGCAGGAATGGCGGCAGCCGCGGCAAACACCATCCCTGCTGCACCGGTTGCGCACACCTGGGATGTTGTTCCGGGTGAAGTCACTCCTGGGCGGCGCGTGGAGGTGCCGAATTATTTTGAATGGTACTTGGGCATCGCCTCCATCATCCTGGGTGCGTCGCTGTCGGTTTTTTCAAAAACATTTGAAGACGCTGCAACAGGATGGATTACTGCCATGAAACCCACCATCCAGACGGCATTCATAGCCGGAGGAATCGGACTTCTTTTGACGGATATCCGTGGTATGGGCAGGACCTACTGGCATAAGATTTTTTACGGCGTGCTGGTAGGGACGTACCTGGTGTATGCCGCGTTTCTTTATGAGATACAGGACGGAGACGGCGCGTTGTTTTATGGCGGCGTAGGGCTCGTGGGCGTGGTGGGATGGATGTTTGGTGTGGGCGGGGTAGGGCGGGTGACGCTTTATGTACTCTGGATTATGGCGATAGCAGGACCGGTATCGTTCGTGTATCTGCCTGAAGATATCCATATCGCTCCGTGGCTTACAAATCTCTCTCTGTTTGGCCCTCTTAGCTCTATAGTCATCGCGGTATTCAGCGCGGGGAGCGCGGTGATTGCGGGATTGCTGTATCTTCGCCGCAAGCGGGCGTATACCCTGATGATGGTGAGTATTGGTTTGGCGCTAAGCCTGTTTGCGTTTTGGTTTGCTGCGGCCAATTATTGGAGCCGGTCCCTGTTTACCCTGTGTACCGGATTTTTTTGCCTATTTACGCCGGTATGGCTCGGTCATGTCTTTACCCACCAGGAGGACCGGCGGGCAGTCTTTGGTCTGTTTAGTGCGGTAACGCTCCTGTATCTCATATCCATAGCCGTCGTCACCGTGTTTCAGTTGAATATGTATGAGTATGCCACCGGGGAGATCCGGCGCAAGCTCGACTACGCCCGGATCGTTATCGAGCAAATCCTCGAGCAGAATCAAGCGGGGATCGAGGGCATGGCCGTCAACCCTGCCATCGTGCGTGCGTTTGTCAAAAAAGACATCGATGCGCTCGCAGGCGTCGGGCGGGGATTTTTTGATGCGAATACGTCGCTGCGGCGCGTGCTGTTTATCGCTCCTGGCGGGGACATCCTGCTCTACTATCCCCTGACCAATACGCCGACGATTACCAACACGGTGTTCCGGGATTATTATACGATCCCTTTCACGACCAAAAAAACCTACGTATCGGATGTTTTTGTCACGCGCACAGAGTCTCCGGTGAAGACGGTGGCCATATCGGCGCCGGTATTGGGTGCGGGGGGGTCAGCGGTCGTCGGCCTGGTCGTCGGGTCGCTGGACTTGGACCGGTTGGGGCGGCGGCTGCAGGAGTTCACCTCGGATGCGTTGGGAGAATATGTCACGCTTGTGGATAAAAACGGCATCCGTATGATCCATCCGGATCCGGCGCTTGTGGGGACGAGTATCGCCGCTGATGACGCGGTGCGCTTGGCGCTTGTGGGCAGGACCGGAACGGCAGAGAGCGTAACAGGAACACGCGACCGCGCGCTGACGGCATACGGCCCGGTGGGCAAGTTCGGATGGGGGCTAGAGATAAAAATGCCGCTGGGCATGGTGTACGCCACGACCAATGCCGCGAGTGTGGTGATTGTGACGATTCTATCGTTGACGGTTTTTTGCATAGGGCTGTTTATGGCTACTCGGCAATTTGGCCGGGTCCATGTGGTGGGGCGGACCGATACCTCATGAAGACTATGCGCACCATGTCCCTGCACCATATCGTCTGCTGTCCCTTTCAGGGGATATGTTTTGTGCAGAGAGGGGGAGGCCTGTGATTTCGGCCTCGTTTTTGTGGATTTTTCATAGTTTTTACAAGTTTGTACCAATGAATTTCACTCTTTCTCACAGATATTCATAATCCTATGGCTGCCTCTTACCCATCACATTTTTTTCCCGCGCGCGCGTCTATATATGATAACAATCGGGGTGTGGCTGGGTTTGTCCCGGTGTACGTGCTTTTGGTGGCGTCCATCATGGGGAGTCTGGCAGTGTCGCTCAAACATCTGGTGCCGTATGTGCCAACGACTCCTGCGCAGGGAAAAACCGGCGAGGTGGTCACCACACTGACGTCAGACGTGCTGTCCCGCAGTATGTTTGACGGACCTTTTTTCATGACGGTGCTGCGGCAGGACGGGTCGTTTTCGTACGCGATGGTGTTGGATGGATCCCTCGTCGAGAAAGCCTACGAGGGAGAAGTCGCAGTGCGCTACCCCAACAGCGAGTACGGGATGATATCCGCGGTCAACGGTTCTGTGGATTTATTTTTTACTAAAAAGGGAAACCGGGAGCGCGCCTCGATCGTCGACCATCTGGTGACCGGTGTGAAACTGCCTGACGGAAAAATGCTTCCGGTAGTTTTTCACCGTGGGCGTATCCATGAAGGGAAATTGACGGGTGACTTTGAATTGTTTGTCCCTACGGAACGGAAATTCGTGACCGGACGGATGAGCGCGCGGGGGCAGATATCCAATATTGTGGTCCGGGATTCTCTTGTCTCTTCAGATCAGACGTCGATCCTGGTGATGCGGGAACTTTTGAAATTGATGTACGCGGCCGACGAACAGGGTAACTATGTGTTGGGTGTGCGCAGTGATGATGATACGGCTAGCGCGATCGTGGGGGCGGACCTGTCGCGCGGGTCCTTTAGCGCCATATCTTCGGCGGTGACCGCCCGGCGGTATGACGATGAAGGAGTGATACGGCTATTTGGGTCCGGGGGCGCGTCGCTGGGGACGACGGTGACGAAAGTAGAAAGCCTGACACCGAATCTTCAGATCACGTATACGGATACCGGAGTCGCTCAACTTAGGATCACAGGAGCATCATCGATATTGGGAGTGTCGGGGCCGACGGGTTTGCAGGGCGCTTCCGGAGCTTCCGGTGCATCCGGCCCCAGCGGACCGTCCGGACCGACGGGTTCGACCGGTATGACCGGATCAACGGGATCAACCGGTGGGGCAGGACCGACCGGAACCACCGGATCAACCGGAGCGGCAGGCCCGACGGGGAGTACCGGATCGACGGGATCCACAGGATCCACAGGAGGAGCCGGTTCGACCGGAGCAACCGGAGCAGGAGGCCCCACCGGAAGCACTGGAGCAACTGGCGTTGCAGGACCCACCGGATCAGCCGGAGCCACCGGAGCGGGTGGCCCAACAGGAAGTACCGGAGGAACAGGTAGCGCCGGGCCAACCGGATCAACAGGGAATACAGGATCAGCTGGCCCCACGGGATTTACCGGAAGTACCGGAGCCACGGGTTCAGGAGGACCAACCGGCAGTACCGGATCGTCAGGGGGAAATGGTCCTACTGGCGCTACTGGTCTTACTGGTTCTGCAGGCCCCACAGGATTTACCGGATCAACGGGAGCAACAGGAACTAATGGTCCGACTGGTTCAACCGGTAATACCGGAGGAGCAGGTCCCACCGGATCGACGGGAAATACGGGAAGCCAGGGGCCAACCGGAAACACCGGATCGACCGGAGCCACCGGAGCGAATGGACCAACAGGAAGTACCGGAAATACGGGAGGAGCAGGACCAACAGGTTCCACAGGAAATACCGGATCTGCAGGCCCCACAGGATTTACCGGATCAACGGGAGCCACAGGAAGTAATGGACCCACGGGATCGACCGGAAATACAGGCGGAGCCGGTCCCACGGGGTCAACAGGCAACACTGGATCTGCAGGACCTACGGGAAATACTGGGAGTACGGGAACCACAGGATCAGCTGGTCCGACCGGATCAACAGGATTTACCGGAGTCAATGGACCAACCGGAAGCACTGGGGCAACAGGAACAGTGGGAGCAGCTGGTCCGTCCGGATCCACGGGTTCCACAGGATCCACCGGAGCGGGAGGGCCTACAGGCAGTACAGGCGGCACGGGAGGAGTAGGTCCCACAGGAAATACAGGGTCCACTGGTCAGGCAGGCCCCACAGGCTTTACCGGCTCCACAGGAACAACAGGGGGGGCCGGTCCCACCGGAAGCACGGGATTTACGGGATCAAACGGTCCCACCGGAGCCTCCGGAGCGACAGGGGGCAACGGTCCGACAGGAAGTACGGGAAGTACAGGAAGTACAGGAAGCAATGGACCGACGGGGTCAACCGGAAATACGGGAGGAGCAGGTCCCACAGGAGGAACCGGAGCCAGCGGAGTTGCCGGGACAGATGGACCGACTGGAAATACCGGAGCGACCGGATCCACCGGATCAGCAGGTCCGACAGGATTTACCGGCTCCACCGGAGCCATCGGAGCGGGTGGCCCAACAGGAAGTACCGGAGGAACAGGTAGCGCCGGGCCAACCGGATCAACAGGGAATACAGGATCAGCTGGCCCCACGGGATTTACCGGAAGTACCGGAGCCACGGGTTCAGGAGGACCAACCGGCAGTACCGGATCGTCAGGGGGAAATGGTCCTACTGGCGCTACTGGTCTTACTGGTTCTGCAGGCCCCACAGGATTTACCGGATCAACGGGAGCAACAGGAACTAATGGTCCGACTGGTTCAACCGGTAATACCGGAGGAGCAGGTCCCACCGGATCGACGGGAAATACGGGAAGCCAGGGGCCAACCGGAAACACCGGATCGACCGGAGCCACCGGAGCGAATGGACCAACAGGAAGTACCGGAAATACGGGAGGAGCAGGACCAACAGGTTCCACAGGAAATACCGGATCTGCAGGCCCCACAGGATTTACCGGATCAACGGGAGCCACAGGAAGTAATGGACCCACGGGATCGACCGGAAATACAGGCGGAGCCGGTCCCACGGGGTCAACAGGCAACACTGGATCTGCAGGACCTACGGGAAATACTGGGAGTACGGGAACCACAGGATCAGCTGGTCCGACCGGATCAACAGGATTTACCGGAGTCAATGGACCAACCGGAAGCACTGGGGCAACAGGAACAGTGGGAGCAGCTGGTCCGTCCGGATCCACGGGTTCCACAGGATCCACCGGAGCGGGAGGGCCTACAGGCAGTACAGGCGGCACGGGAGGAGTAGGTCCCACAGGAAATACAGGGTCCACTGGTCAGGCAGGCCCCACAGGCTTTACCGGCTCCACAGGAACAACAGGGGGGGCCGGTCCCACCGGAAGCACGGGATTTACGGGATCAAACGGTCCCACCGGAGCCTCCGGAGCGACAGGGGGCAACGGTCCGACAGGAAGTACGGGAAGTACAGGAAGTACGGGAAGCAATGGACCGACAGGATCAACCGGAAATACGGGATCAGCAGGTCCCACCGGAGGAACCGGAGCTAGCGGAGTTGCCGGGACAGATGGACCGACTGGAAATACCGGAGCGACAGGATCAAATGGTCCAACTGGTTCGACAGGAAACACAGGAGTGGCAGGTCCGACGGGGTCAACAGGCAACACTGGATCTGCAGGTCCCACGGGATACACCGGGCCAACCGGAGCAACCGGGACGGAAGGCCCCACCGGATCCACCGGCGCCACGGGAATCAATGGTCCTACGGGTTCTACCGGAGGAACGGGTAATCTAGGTATAGATGGAAGTGGTGGCCCAACAGGATCAACTGGATCAACTGGTGGAGGGGCTGCTGGTCCAACAGGCCCCACCGGCGCCACAGGACAAGCAGGACCAACCGGAAGTACCGGAACCACCGGAGCAACCGGATCAGCCGGAGCAGCTGGCCCCACGGGATCAACGGGCACCACCGGAGCGACCGGAGCCGCCGGAGCCAATGGACCGACGGGAACAACTGGGGCCACTGGCGCCACCGGTGTCAATGGCGCCAGTGGTCCTACGGGATCAACCGGCGGAACCGGAGCCACCGGAGTTGCCGGGACAGATGGCCCCACCGGAAAAACCGGAGCCACCGGAGCCACCGGAGCAGCAGGAGCTTCCGGTCCCACGGGAATGACCGGATCTACCGGAGCCACAGGACAAGCAGGACCTACAGGCTCCACCGGTACAACCGGCGCCACCGGTCAGGCAGGACCAACCGGTACAACCGGCGCCACCGGATCCACCGGACAAGCAGGCCCCACAGGCTCCACGGGTACCACCGGAGCTACGGGAGCAGCAGGAGCTTCCGGTCCTACGGGAGCCACTGGATTTACCGGATCTACCGGACAGGCAGGTCCCACCGGAAATACCGGCCCCACCGGAGCTACCGGTCAGGCAGGACCTACAGGTTCAACAGGCTCCACCGGATCCACCGGAGCGGCAGGAGCTTCCGGTCCCACAGGAATGACAGGATCCACCGGATCCACCGGAGTAGCAGGCCCCACCGGAAATACCGGCACCACCGGAGCCACGGGAGCCGCTGGATCAGCAGGACCAACCGGTATGACCGGCCCCACCGGCGCGACCGGTACTGCCGGACCGATTGCTGATAATTCGATTGATGTACAGAAATGGTCCAATTCCAGCGCGCTTAACGCAACAAAAGCTATTACATTTGGGGCTGCGGCAAACGGTTTGACGTTTACCAACGACGGATCCGGCAAATTCCTCGTTAATCTCACATCGACCGGTACATTTGAGGTACAGGACGGCGGCAATGTCGCGCTCAGCGTTGATGGATCCAGCGCTATTCAGATCGGCAACAGTACGGCAGCCGGAACAGTCACGATAGACGCCGGTACCGGAGCAATAAATATCGGCAACAGTGCTAACGCCAAAACGATTACCCTTGGTAACACTACGACGACGACCACGGTCAACATTGACTCCGGCACGGGAGGAATCAACCTCCAAGCGGCGGGAACAGCAACGATTGATAGTATTCAGATTGGTGCAGGTGGGGCAGGATCAACAACTCCCGACTTCTTTGCCTTAGATGTGAAATCAGATACTGGAGATCCAGCTGGCGGAGCAGAAGGTTATATGTATTACAACACCCTTGACAATAAATTCCGCTGTTTCCAAAATGCCGCATGGACAGACTGCATTGGTGCGGGCGGCGGCGGCACACTTCAGCAAACCTATGATGCTGATGTAGATGGGAGCAACGCCACAATTTCTCTTACCTCAGCAGATGACAGTTTAGTCATAAGTAACCCTGCGTCACTCGGTACAGACAGTACATTCGTCCTCAAAGCAGAACAGCTCAACACTGGGGCAGCAGTCGATGCATTATATGTAGATAATAGGGGTACGGGAAACTCTTTCCGCATCGATGATGTCTCGGGTGATACAACTCCGTTTATTGTAGATTCTGAAGGTCGGGTCGGTATTGGGACTACTTCGATTAGTGCTAATGCTGCCACTGAGCGCTTGCTTCAAGTGGGTTCCGAGACAAATAGAGGAAATAGCACGACCTATGGTGAAATCCTTAGTAAAGGACTTGATAGACATACGGCCCTGACTAACATCAAAGATGTTTTTGTCTATGATACAACCAGTGATAGCGACGGCGGGCGTTGGGTTGACTGGGCTACTACAGACAATTTATCCTGGTATAGCGAAAGCCTTGATGATGGTCCGAATGACCCCTGTGTCATTGCTACGGATGATCGTTGTTATAAAAAATCTTTTCCACGCAAAGCTATCCTGGTCGTCACGACCGATGCTTTATATATTTTCGATGCGGCGACCAATGATATGTGGATGAAGTTTAGCCAAAATGCCGCGGGCTGGGCTCTGGGTGTCGATACCAATAATAATCCATCCAGTGTGACTGCGCTCAACGGCGTGATTTATGTCGGGGCCAATGGCACGGCTTCCGGCGGCTTGTATGCGATTGACTTTATGAATGACCGCATGTGGAATTATAACGCTACTAATCGGGCGGGCGCAAATACTGGTATTAGCGGGCGCAACGGCGCCGTGACGTACGATGTCGATAGCAATCTAAAGCTTCAGCTTGATCCAGTCGGCACTTCTGCGGAATGGATGAACGTCAACGATGTCTATGTGGTAAATATGCAGAGAAGTCTCTCCGCCGTGACTGCTCTTGGTGGCGCCACAAATACAAACCCCGGTTATGGAAAAATTTACGTCGGGCTTGCCACTGACTCCGGTTTGACGGTCATCAATCCCACGGACAAAGTCCTACTGCAATATTCGGATGTGACTGCTGATGATTATACTGCCGTTGCTATTTCCAGTAAGGGCTTCCTCTATGGACTCAATACCACTCAAGACCAGTTGGAGCGTTGGGACACTATCGATACAGACAAGGCCAGTGAAGTGAACGGTACCTTTACGCGTAAATGGGATGAAACGGTGGGGACCGGTCCGGCCCTCGCCACAACCGCCTTCAATATCCTTCCCGGTTTCCCAGACAATCTTGAGATTGCCGAACGTGCGGCAATTAATTTGGATAGTGAAGACGTCATCTACGTGGGTCACAGTTTAGGTCTTACCGAGCTTCATGATCACACGACGCAGCTTTTCGGCTGGGTCAAGCATTTCAACTCGACGCGCCAGTCGCCGATGATGCCTCTCGCTGGTATCAACGACGTCGTGCTTCCCATGGATGATGCTTCAGGTACTCAAGCTCAAGATATCTCGCTTACCAACACAGATATGGCTATTAAAGGTACACCAACTCTTGGGGTGGATGGAGTACAAGGTAAAGCTATCAACTTTGATAATACGGATGACCATCTCTGTTCGGATGCTAATTCCGACAATACCTGTGATGTCGATACGGCTTTCAACATGAGCACCGTTGGCTGGACGATTAGTCTGTGGTTTAAGCATTCAGCCACCGCTCCAGCCTCAGGTGTGGATATGATTTTCGAGAAGTGCGTAAACGCCACACCAGGTCAAGCAATAGGGTGTGTAGCGGCCTATATGACGACGACCGGAACAGTCGTCGTGGGAAATGATGATGACGCGACTTGGACGCAGGGGTCTTCGTATGACGTCACCGCCACATCTACTTACACTTATAACGATAATCAGTGGCACCAACTGGTCATCACGAGAACCAATGCCAACGACGTCGACTCCTGGATCGATGGACAGGGCATGAACCTTTCTACCGCTACTGGTAATACTCTTACTTTTGATGGTAGCCAAATTGTTACTATCGGAGCATCCTGCAGCACCACAACCGGCGCCGCCTGTGCCGCGGCTAATGCTTTAAACTTTTGGGACGGACAGATTGACGATTTTCAGTATATAGTTGGTACCACGACACAGGCGACCATGACCCAGCTCTATGTACGTCGCCTTTATAATTCAGAACGCCCTCGCGCTTCCAAAAAGACAATAACCGTGACAGACGCGACATCCGCCACCTCAACCTCGCTTACCGATACTGGTGAAGCCTGGAATGTGAATGAATTTGCCGGACAAATTGTTGAGATTACCGGGAGTACTGATGCCGACTGTGTGGGAGTAACACGCCGCATCTCATCCAATACGGCTACATCCATGACGTTTACTCCAGCAGTACCGGGAACTTGTACTATGGATACCAGCGCTGACTTTCAAGTGGATCCAGAGTCTCTTTATGGAGCTTCAGATGCTATCGCGGGAGTCGGTATCACGGCCGAATCTCCCCTTGGAGAAGCGCGGCAACTTTGTGTGGGAACGAATAGCGGGACGGATACGGGGGGAATCACTTGCTATAACCATCAGGCGGGGCCGAGTATCGTGGCTGATGTCTATCACAGCCAGGCGAGTCAGACGGATGATAGCGGAACGGATTGGACCGGAGCAAACTTTGATGAGATGATAGCGACTGACCTCTCCACTCGCACGTTGATTATGGCTTCTGAGGCTCACTTTACCTCAATAACTGAAGATGTGCGTCTTGGGCAGGGACTTGATTATGTTGCCAATCAGCTCTACATGATCCGTAATGAAATAATCCTCGATGGTCTTACCGCTGTGGGTAGCACTGGGTCGGAAGTAGGCTTTAGTGGTGGGGCAGATTTGGCTGAATACTACGTTTCGGAATTACCCCTTGATGCTGGAGATGTCGTGAGTTTGGAGCCTAAGGCTTCTGGAGCCGTAAGACGGACAACTTCCTCATATCAATCTGATATGTTGGGGATTGTAGCTACCTCTCCGGGAATAATTCTGGGAGAAAATGGAGAAAATAGTTATCCTGTTGCCTTGGTGGGCCGCGTCCCGGTCAAAATCATCAGCCAAAATGGGATGATTAAAGCTGGAGATCGCGTAACCGCATCAGATGTCCCCGGCTACGGCATGCGTGCCACCTTGGCCGGACGGGTCATAGGAACTGCTCTTGAGGATCTGACAGAAGAGAAATATACCACATGTCCGCCTGGTGCGCTTCCTGGGGAAACATGTGGGAAGATCATGGTTTTTGTCAACCTGGTTGATTATTTGGGAATGCCGGTGGAGTTGGTGATGCAGGAGAATCGGTTATCAGGCCTCAGTTCTCGGTTATCAGATTCTAGTCAGTCGGTTCTCGGTTTATCGGTGACCGATCAACTGACAACAGGCCAACCAAATTCCGATAACCGACCCGCTTCGCAGCGAGGCGAGCAACAGAAAACTGATAACCGTTCTCAACAGGACCAAATCCTGAGTTTCCTCCGTCAGCTCAAAGATGAGCAGGCCAGTAGCAGTGCAGGATATCGTTCAGAAGTCTTTACAGATCGAGTAACCGCACAAGAGATAATTGGTCTTGAGATTTTTGCTGACACTCTTCATGCAAAGAAAATAAAGGCGGATTCGATAGAAGGATTGGAAATTTTTACGAATAAATTGTCGTCTTTGGAAGGTCAGGTGGCAGGGCTATCGACAACGTCGGATGCCAGTTCTTCTGCAGGGATTGCCACGGTGTCTGCGACTCCTCGCAATGACGCCTTTATTGAATTTGAATCAGGCAAGTTTACTCTTGACCTCTCTGTTTTGGGGACTCTTTCGGCAGACAAAGGGTTAGTCGTCGGTGGGGTGGCTGAATTTGGCGGAGACACGATATTTCAAAAACTTGTAGACTTTATCGGGGATGTCATATTCCGCGGGAGGGTGTCGTTTAACAGTGATACGGCTGGCTTTGCCGTGATTCCAAAAGGTACAACCAGTGTCGAGGTGCCCTTTGATAAGCCCTATGAAAATATTCCCGTCGTGACTCTTAGTGTAGCGCTGAAGGAAGCTACTGATAGCGCATTTCTGGCCGATGCGGTGCGCGTGGCGGTGGCCGGTGTCACCACAAAGGGATTTAGTATAGTTTTGGATTTACCGGTACCGAGGGACCTGGAATATAATTGGGTTGCCCTCTCGGTAAAAAATCCCCGGCGTGTGGTGGGTAAATCCATCGATGGAAGACCTGCAGAAACTGTCGCGGTAACACCGATTCCAACACCCATCCCGACAGACATCATAGCGCAATCCCCAACAATTACTCCGGTACCTCTGGAAACTCCTGTTGCTTCTCCAACGGCAACATTGGCAATGGTGACGGTATTGCCTACTGATTTGGACTTTGTACGCATCCGTACGGGTCCGTCTGTCGACGCAACGGAGTCAGGGAGTATTCCATCCGGCGTGACGGTCCCCTATAGCGATGTGCAATACGGGTGGTATAACGTCGTCTATCAGGCAATCAATGGCTGGGTGAGCGGGACGTATGTGGCGGTCAACGAGTGAACGTTGAGGTGCGTGCATGGCGGAATTGGGAGGTTTCCCCGGGTGTTTCCGTCCCGGTGCTTGAATATTTATCCCGGGGCAAGCATAATAACGGTGTGAGGGAAGAATTGAAGCTATCGGTTTTGGGTGAACTATTGAAACAAAAAATCGTCCTTGTGATCGCCGGGGGGGTTCTGTTGTTAGCCGTCGTTCCGTCGCTTTATTTTTACGCGAAATACCGCGACGCGCAGAAACAACTTGCTGACCCCACTAGGTATGCACAGGAAGAGATCCGATTGCTCGTGGATCGGGTGGGTAAGCTCATCGAACTGCCGGAAGGTGAGCTACCGACGATTGCCAATGTCTCGGATGCCTCCAAACTTACCGATCAGCCGTTTTTTGCCAGTGCTCAAAACGGCGATAAGGTGCTCATCTATACGGACACCAAAAAGGCGTTTCTCTACCGGCCCGGGGCCAATAAAATCATTCAGGTCGCCCCGGTCAATATTGGTGATCAGGCTAGTGCGTCCGGACAATTGGGGCAAACTCCCGCTCCAGCCCCGCTCCGGTTCGTGCTTCTTAACGGCACGACGGTGGTGGGCCTTACGAAGAAATTTGAATCCAAACTCTTGATTGCTGTTCCGGAAGCTGTGATCGCGGACCGGGATAATGCCAGGAAACGGGATTATGCCACGTCCATGCTCGTGGATATGACCGGCAAAAAAGCTAAAGAAGCCCGGGATATTGGCACCAAGCTTGGGATAAACGTCGCTTCGTTTCCCCAGGGCGAGGCCACCGTTTCCGCGGATTTTGTCATCCTCTTAGGAGAAGACCAAAAGTAGGGTAGCCTTTAGTAAGATTTCCCCTTCAGTTGACTCGCATTAAAAAATAAGCACTTAGCTTCGCAAGGCCAGGCCTTGCGAAGCTAAATTTCCTCGTAAATTGAAACATCATTTTTTTCGCGGGGAGAGGATGGACAGGAAGAGCGAAGTGGCGGCCAACACGATGAGGTTGACTCCCACCACGATCCCCAAACTCCGCACGAGGGTCGTCGTGACAAGGTTCAACCCTGTCAGAAGTTCTCCCGTCAGCCCCACGCGTAGTCCCGCGAAGTACCCGGCGATGAGGAAGATGGCAGCCGTAATGGCAAATGGGAGGACGCCTTTCATATCTTCATTGGAGGAGAACATGCTGTTAGAGATAGCAAAGAGCAGATAGCCGATCACGATGGTAAGATATATATTTGTGTTTGACCAATATGACCCATATGCCCCATTGGACACATTCGTTCCATGGAAAAAAAGCGTAGAAAGCGCGTAGGAAAGGGCAGTCAGAACGACGATCCCGATGTAGACTGGGGCTAGGCCGATGAGGGTGCGGCGTAAAGGATCGGTTTCGGCAATCATCACCCCTCCCGCTTTGATTTCAGTCCCCTCGAGCGACTCTGGGATGAGGGTCAATTTCCCCGTATGCACGCCCAGAATTTCTGCAGTAAACAGGTGAGAGAGCTCATGGACGATCGTTCCGGGGAAAAAGATAATCGTCACGATCCAGATGCCGATGGTCCGGGACCGGGTGAGATAAAAAAGGACGGTGTAGACGGTCTGTATGACTCTCCTGGATAGGAAGTAGAGGAGGACAAGTTCTGTAGTGAGGAGGAGGAGATTCATAGAGAATAATCCGACCAATTTACCAATTTAACCAATAACCCAATGAATGAAAAAATGGTTTAATTATTACAACATGTAACGATTTGATTATTATTTATTGGTCGGATTGGGTTATTGGTCGGATTGGTCGGATTTTAATGACCTCCTCCTTCTTGTCCTCCTGCTCCCGCGAGCGACGCCACGAACATGAGCGTCATGGAAGTCCCCAGGACGGTCGGGAGGATGAGGTCGCTAAATTGGGCTGGTGGCTTGACCGGGATGGTATATTTCGGCCGCAGGATTTCCCCGGCATTGACGTTGTTTTCCGGTGTCATGTCAAGTCCTGCGGCTTTGACCAGTCCGTCCGGAGTGGCCACATTGGGAACCGCTTCCGTCCGGTCGCCTTTGAGTTGCCCCATAAGCTCGGCGGTGAGCGTGGTATCTGTTTTCATGATAGCTGCCAGGGTATCAGCGCGGTTCGTTTTGTTGGTCCTTATCGATTCAATGACATCCGGCGTGATCCCTTTGTCCGGATTTTTGGCGGCATACTCCTCGATGATGCGGGCAAATTCGCTGCGTGCGGCGTCGGTTTTCGGCAGATTAAGGAGTTCGAGTTCCTGTTGGATTTTGGAGAGTTGCTCGCGGGCTGCGGGTGGGAGTTGATCACCTTGATACTCGCCGATCATCTGGGCCACGTCCCGTCGAAGTTCGGTACCCAGCGGAGTCGAGGAAGTAGCGCGGGCGAGGGCAACCGTCACGGTTCGCGGATCTTTGGCGTCCAGAAGTAGTTTCGCGCTTTGGGTAAGTAAACTGTCCAGTTTTTCTTTATCGGGTCCCAGTTCCGCCGTTTGTTCCGGCTTATTTACATCCGTTTTTTCCGGTTGTATTGCGTCTTTTGGTCCATCGGCGATATTTTTTAATGTGTCTCTCGCATTGGCTTTTGTCAGTGGCGTTGTCTGTTCCGCTGGTGGAGTAGTTTCCGATGAAGGGGTAGCCGGAACCGGTTTGGCAAGCTCTTTTAAGCTTGGTGGTGTGCCGGATTCGTTCATCAAGGGAGTATCACTCATGTTCTCTCCAGTATAGCCTGCCGTGCATGGCTGTTGTCAAGGATCGTGCTTATGGGGAAAATCTAGCTTCGCAAGGCATTGCCTTGCGAAGCTAAAAATCTCCCACGGGTGGGGGATCGGCATGAAGTTGACTTATTTATCGAGTGAGTCATACAATGCATTTATGGTCGAAACTCCAACTCCGGAAGAAATTCGCAAAAGGCCCCTTGCTGCGCTTATTGACGATATATTTGAGCGGCGGGTAGTCACATCAGAGGCTAAAAAGGAACGTCAACTTATCATGGAAACGTATGGAGCCAAGTTTCAGGCAATTGTGGATACGTTGCCGGCTGAGAAACGCGCTACCACATCGATTGTTGTGCAAAAGTTTCTGGTTACAGTGGGTAGTTTCTTTTCTGAATACGGCTCGCGGTTTACCGATTTTGCCCGAAATATTGCATTGTGGCCCGTTGTCCGTTCCTCTCCTGATTTTCCCCGAGACAAATACTACCAAATAGAACTTGCGCGGGCAAATGCCTGGGGGACCTTTGGCCGTGAAACTACGAAGACTGCTACTGCCGAACGATCAGGTTATCGTGATAATTTTTTACCTACAGCATTAACCGGATCATTTTGGGGATCTCTTATTGGTGGGACAATGGTTGGCGTGACAGAAGGAATGAAATATGGGCTTGCTGGCGGTGTACAGGGGGTGGCAATTGGCGCAGGACTTGGGGCAGTTATCGGTGGCGTAGCTGCCGGAATTTCGCCATTGATGATGCGGCTTCAGGACAGATTTATTGGTCCACCCGTTGTGTATTATGACTTAGATCAATATTCTGGATCTGGTCGAATATCAATAAATACCTCGACATCAGCAAGTCTTCCGACGAGAATGATTCCTGGTAGTCCTGCATAAAATATTTTCTTTATGGATGCATTCGATCACAAAGTTACGGAAATTCTCACCCGCGTACAATCTTCATCGTTATCTGATACTCAAAAGGCAGATATCTATGCTTCTATCCATAATGGGCTTCGTACTCTTGTCTGGCCGATTCTTGTTTCCCATATTCCCGAGAGCGAGCTTAAAGACGCGGTCGATCATCCGGAAACCATGACGGTGACCCGCTACGGGGAGCTCATGGAGAAAGCCGTGAGCGATCCGGCCTCGGCCCGGGAAATCCATGAAGAAGTGATGGGAGCATTAGGGGAAATTGAAGATCTTCTTACGAAGCAGAGTATCCCCGCCTAGAATTTTCCTTCTTGACTATGTAACGCAATGCGTTACAATATCTTTATCATGATTATTGTTGAGCGATTGATGTGGAATGATCAGAATATTGCACACATTGCTCGACACGAGGTCACCACTGCCGAAGTTGAAGAAGTATGTCATGGAGCATATGAAGTTTTTCAAACGTACGCAGGACGATTGACCATTGTTGGATCAACATCTTCTGGACGCATGCTTTTTATTGTTGTAGTGCCAAAAGGAGGAGGTGACTATCTTCCTATAACCGCTCGGGTCGCCGATCGCAAAGAGCGGAAACGGTATGAAATTGCACGAGGAGGTGAAAAGAATGGATCGTAATATGAAACAGACAAAATTATCACGAATACCTACATTTAAAACTATTGAGGAAGAAGCTAATTGGTGGGATACACATAGTTTTGTTGATTATATGGATGAACTTAAACCGGTGAAGGTCCAGTTCGCCAAAAATCTTTCTGAAGGGATTACCATCCGGTTTGCACCGGAAATGCTGACAAAATTACGCACTTTAGGGCAGAAAAAAGGCGTGGGCCCCACCACGCTTGCCCGGATGTGGATCATGGAGCATCTGCAGGCTACAGTCTAACTTCTTGACCTCAAAGCGTAGAGGAAGGGTAGTGGAAGAAGCATAAATCCAAACCACTGTATCAGTTGTGGGAGGAAAAATATCACGATTGTTCCCTTGTTTTCTATTGGATTATTGGTACTTATTCCTCGCTCCGCGAGGCGCCACCCATTCTCCCAATTATTCACCAACACATGATCTTGTATCTCCGTGCCGAACAGGAAGGGGAGTGTTTCGAAGAGCCACGTCTTGATTGGATAATTGGATAATTGGATTATTGGATTATTGGTATTTATTGTGTACGCTTTCCATCCATTGTCAAATGATTGAGAGAGGATAAGAGTTTGGTTGCCCTGCGGAGCAGGGTCTAGCTTCGCTAGATAATACGCCGGATTAGGGTGATTAACTGTATCAATGTCTACGCTCAAGGCCGGGCCTTGAGGCTGGGTGTTTACGGAATGCAGTAAAACCATTTCCCGATAAGGTATCCGGTAAAATTTGATGGATTTGATGTCATTGATAGTTTCCAGTCTCCCAATGGCATCGTTAGACAGATACACGGTATATCCCAAGCCATCGGGGGCAAGCGGTGGGAGGATGAAGTAGGAGGTAGTAGGTAGTAAGGAGTTGGTAGTTGGTAAGTATGTCTCAAGTTCCACGTGTCTTGCTGTCTGATTGATGAGAGAAAACAGGAGCGGACGGCCCGTGATATGGCGCGATTCTACAGCGGCCAGATATCCGTCGCGGTGGGGGAGATCGCTCACACTGAAGCTCAAACACCCCCGTTGATTCCGGCTCGTGAAACGCAGGAATTTGATATGTTTTGATTGCTTGATTCCCGGTATCGTGCCTGATGGTTGATCTGGTTTGATAGTTTCGTTTTCATCTGTCGCCGTGGCAGTACCATCCCGTAGCACGCCGCAGGGTTTTACGTTTTCTGCTATTAAATCGGCGCTTTTCGTGCTGTCGTACCCGCCTTGACTCGCGTTCGGCGAGGCAGGGACCGTTTGATTGGCTTTCAAGATGCTTGCCCCGGTCGCCTCGGATATCGAGCCAATAGTAATGGCATCCGGCGTTTCCGTAATCGTAAATTCCCGTTCGCTCGCCTCGCTCGCGCTTTGGCGAAGCGGGTTGATAGAGCGTTTCGTAAAGAGTGAGCGGAAGGGATATGTCAAAGAGGGTTGATTATTGGTTACTTGGTTACTTTGTAATGCTCTGGCTGAGAGCTGAGAGCTGAGAGCTGTAGGCTTACTAAGGTAGTCCCCCAATTGGGTAAACGCCACGTCATTATCCGTCCAGCCGTATGCCGGGGAGACGGTGGGGAGGTTGGTTTTGAGAGAGACAAATGATTGAGAATCGTTACTTCGTTCATAGAGCGTCAGATTCCCAAACTGCGCCACTTCATGGATTGCGGGCATTTGAGCGAGCAGCTCTTTCGTTTCCGGCAAAAACAGTCCACGGTCGCTTGACGGAGAGACGACGGATTCGTCCAGAAGAACATAGCGTACATCGTATTTGGCGAGCACCGCGTCAACCGCAGCGGCGTCTTTACTATAAAGCGCCCGCGAAAGTTCCCAATAATACTGTTCGCCTTGGTGGGTCCACACGTCAAATGCGCGGTCCATGATCGGATTTTCGATACCATACCAAAGAAATCCGGAACCCGAGTACCCCCAACGGTAATACGTCCATCCCCAGTAGGTATTTTGCGGCAGATTGGCAATTCGTCCCGGCGGAAGCGTTTTGAATTTGGCAAATAATTGGAAGTATTCGTTCGGGATGGCACGTTTGAATTTTGAGCTGATGAGGTAGCCCTGCAGCATACCGATAGATCCGATGATAGAGAGCGTGATCGGGACAAGGATGACGATAATGGGAAGCACCTTTGACGTGTGGGTTTTGAGCCGATTCAGCATCCATGAAATCCCGATACCGAGCCATACGGAATACATGAGCGCAAGCGCGGTGCCCCATTTGGTAAACGGAAAGCGGAAAAATTGTGAAAATAACGGAATATGATTTCGCAACCAGTCAATCATCCATATAAACGGCGGGGTATCCACAGCCACCATCCCGATTGCCACAACGCCGAGCGCCCCCCATACGCGGGTGTGTTTTTGGGATAGAGCGATGACTCCTCCAAATAGAATGAGAGCTGCGAGCGTGTATCGCACCCATACGATCCAATTGTTTCGTTCTAGATTCCTCCAATATCCGAGTACTGGCTCTAAGGAACCAGAGATGGGGTTGTAGTCAGCCGTGTCATACCAATAGCTTTTCAGCGTCGCCACATTTTTGATATCTCCAAATGCTTTATTCTGGAGATAAATTTCCTCTGTGGCAATCGTGTTGATCTTGGCGCCCACCGTGACTGAGCTTTTTGTCAGGGTAAAGTAGGTAAATGGCAGGAGCCAGAAGGCGTTGATGGTAAAGGTTATGAAACCCAACGCAATGATGCGTGCGAATGTTTTTTTGTGAAAGGACGTGATGAGCGTCGCTATACAGAGTATGGACAGGATGATCAGGTACACGAGAAACAGCGTCGGGATGTACGCATGCGTCATGCCGATGATGTTTATGATGGCGACGAGCAGGAGTGTTTTTTTCGATGGCTCATGGAGGAATTTCCAATTGCTCCACAAAAGCCAGGGCAGTACTCCATAGTGCGTGACAAACGCATCAAACGGCGCGGTGAATACCTGTACCGTCCCTAGATTAAAGAGATAAAATATCGCGGCTACTAGGGCAGGAAGTCCGTTTGTCATTCCGGCCTTGGAGCCGGAATCCATCTTCTGATTGCTTTTCACTATTGTATGGACAAGCGCATACACTCCCAACGGACCGGCAAGAAGCATAAAAAATGTCCACGCCCATCGTAATAGTTGAGCGGGAATTATTATTGACGCAACCCAAAGCATGAGCTGGCGGGGTAAATCCGCCGCATGCCCCATGCCGCCGAGGAGTCCCGGCCCCTGATACTCCTGCCAGACCGCCCAGAGAGAGCGTTTGACGTTGAGAAAAAAATCAAATTCCGGATGCAAATTATCCCAGCCCGTGAGCCACATGCCGGGGGTGTAGTTAGAGAGGACGACAGTAGTCCAAGCCAGTACAATAATGATGACGGGCCATAGATGGGCGATGAACCGGGGTAGCTTCATGATTCCACTATATTATACAGGGTAGATCAAACAATTTCCTTACACCAATCCTTTGCAATGCGCGTAAATGCCCGGGTTTTTGCAAGATTCCGGGAAAAGGATGCCATTTTTGTCAACAATTCTGGATGAGTCATGTACTTCGACAGTATCGTTGTACATTTTTTTACATCAAAAGGGATTATCATATCTTGTTTTTTGAGCCTTGCGTAGTTCAAAGCTACTTGTGTGTCCGGCGCATCCAGCACGCGCTCGAGCGCTTCCGAGAGCACGATCGGAGCGCCAAAACGCGCGGCGATGGCCATAGGTCCGCTTGCGCTCATGAGTGTCCGGTAGGGAAGGATGGCAATATCCGCGGCGGCAAAATAGTCAGCCATTTGTTCTTCAGGAACATAACCGGTGATCACGACTCTGCCCTGGGATTTACCGGCGATTTCATGTAGTGTTTCCACGTAACGCTGATAATAGGGCAAGTCTATGCGTTGCGGATTGGGCCCACCCGCGATGATGAGTCTGACCGGCCGCGGAAAGGATCGTTTCTTGAGAGAAGCGATATACTCCATGATCCAATCCGTCCCTTTGTACCAGGCGAGATACCCGAAACACAGGATGACAAATTCATTGGCAAGACCAAGCGTTTTTCTTGCATTCGTCCGAGACGTGCGTTGAGATGGTTCTACACCGTGGGGTATCACGCCAATTTTTTTGTAACTCCCGTAGGGGATGAGCCGTTGCCGAAACACGTCATCAAAGACGATCATCCGGTCGGCAAGAGCGAGCAGGGCGCGGTAATAGAGGTGGAGCCCGAGGGTTGCGATGTCGCTTTGCCACGTCAGGGGTGGTATGTTCATATGTACGCCGATGTCATGGATCGAGTGAGGCACCTGGTGCATGGCAAGAATCGTCCGTTTGCCTGCAAGTTTAAGAAGAAGCAGGAGAACCAAAGGAAACGGAAGCATGAATGCTTTGCCGAACATGGCAAACTCAAACTGCACGAGAACCGTCTGAGCGCTGTTTCGGATGGCGTAGTAGGCAAGTGCGGCGAGCGAGAGTGGATTATTGAGCTTCCACACGCGATGCACGTCTATGCCGTGATCGTGAGATCGAAGCGGCTGACCGGCGAGGCGTTCGGCAAGAACCGTGATGGCGGTCGCTTTTTTGTACCGTTTCGTAAAGTCCAGAATCCCCAGCAGCATATTTTTGGCGTATGGGGCAACGCCGACCGTTTGCTTTCCGTGTGTTTGGCCACGGGCAGGGAAGCTTGAGATGACCAACAATGACGTTTGAGTAGGTTGGTTTTTCATACATTCGGGTTTATACGACAAGCATGGAGAGGGCCTGCGCATATCTGTATGCAGACCGGATGATAGGAACAGCAGATTGTATCGATCGGGCGCCGTAGGCAAGTTTCATCGCGAGTAGTTCTTTGATCGTGCGCGGTATGTCAATGAATAGCCTGACTTTACTGCCACGCTCGTCGCTCCAAGCAACCGGTACTTCGGTTACGCTCATACCATGATAGAGAGCCGCAAAAATAACTTCTGCGTCAAAACCCCATCGGTCGGATATGAGGCCGGGGAGAATAGTGTTCTTAGCGCGGGCAGAAAACGCCTTAAATCCACAGGTAAAGTCCGTGACGGTCGTCCCTAAGATGGTGTTGGTGAGCTTGGTGAAAACTTTACCCAGTAATTCACGATACAACGGCTGGTGGACGATGACGGTAGACTTTCCGTTCTTCCGTGTACCAACGATGAGATCCGTGTCTTTTTTCATAGCAGGGATGAATTTGACAAGCTCGCCCAACGGCGTGCTCATGTCCGCGTCAAAAAAGAGCGTATAGTCGCTGCGCGATAGACTCATGCCGTGCCGGACGGCATAGCCTTTCCCACGGTTTTTTCCGTACGAAGCAATCGTGATATTCGCATGTAATTGTTTCTTTATTCCTGATTCCTGATTCCTGATTCGTGATTCCGCCTTATCCGTTGACCCGTCATTGACGAATATGATCTGTTCTAGCTTGACCGCGCTTGGAAGTATCCACTTTGTAAGCGCGCTAAGGCACCCGGCGATGCGGGCTTGTTCGTTGTAAAACGGGATGATGAGAGAAATTGTCATTTTTTTCATATTCTCTTCAGCCAATAAAATATTTATTGGCTCAAGAGAACACACGCGACGCGAAAAAGGTAAATTTTAAAAACAAATTTACCCTCATCGGAGGATCGCGTGTGTTGGTTGTTGGGTACTTCTTGTTACTTTTGACGAAAAGTTATTTCGCCGCTTGTGATTTCAGCGCCGGGCTCGGCATATTGAACAGCTTTGCCATTCCAGTATTGCGCTTTCCATCCCGCGGGAACTTTGTCCGTAACAACTGGACCAACATACTTGCAGTATGGGGTCCCGTCAGTTCCGGGATTGGTTAATACTCCCGCAAATAGCGGACAGGACCATGAAACGGCAGTCGAAACGGGTGCCGCTGGGGCAAAAGTCGCCGCGGGCGCAAAGGCAGGACAAATGTCCGTCGGGCAGCTGAAATTTCCAGCTAGGACGGTAAATGTCCAATCTTGAATCCGCTTTTGGTCGAGCCAAAACTGGTACGTGCCGTTCACATTTTCTTTTACCAAAATGCGGACAGCCGCGTTGACTGCGTTCATATCGTCGGTCTGAGCATAGCCACCAGCAAAGCGGAACGTCCCGCGGAACAGATCGTATTTCTTTCCGTCTCCGACGTATACCTCCGCCTTCGATGCGCCCAAACGATGAATCGTCGCAATTAATCCCTTACCAGTCGGCAGTGTTGCCGAGAAGTAATTTGTGGGGTTGCCAGTATTCACTTGCCAGGCGCAGCTTTCGGTGCTCAATTGTACGACTACGTCTTTCGACGTTTTATCAGCATTGAGTCCGAAGATCCAGTCATTCACTTCCCGTCTCGTTGGACAGTATCCCGACGAGGTCGTGGACGGTCCAGCGGTTGCGCCGGGGCCAGATTGCGTCGCGCCAGAAGCGGGGGCTTGGCCGCCTGCCATAGCTGTTGCTTGCGCAGCTGCTGTGGAGACGATCGATACGCCTTGACCTTCTTCAACCAATGCGGTTGCTGTTGCATTGGCTCGATCAATTTTGCTTGCCCAAGGGGCGACGCCGCATGCGCTCATGAGGAGCGCGGAAATCAAAATTCCTACGCGAAGTAGGGGGGTAAAACGAAACTTGTTCATTGTATTTGCCTCCTTTTGGCAAAATACTTGAATGGGCAATTTTCATTGCCTACGAATAGGGGGGTTCTTTTACTTCTTTTCTTTTCTCTTTTTTTCTTTAATTTTTTTTCGATATTTTTCTCCTTTCGACAACAGAAGAGAAGATTTCAATGTCCAATCTTCAATAATCAATATCCAACAAGGTGAAAATATTTTTGTAAGCATCTTCACTCAATGTTGGTCATTGGGATTTGTGTATTGGATATTTATCTTTCTCTCCATTATCGAAAGGAGATCGTACCGAAAATTTCCCCCAATTTTTCCCCCTTCTCGTTTTCCCCTCACCCCGTCTCCCATGCCTGAATTTCAACATATTACCCAAGCACGTGCTTGGTCGATATGTCATTTTTCGCGTCGTCCGTTCCCGTTTCCCCGTTTCCCACAGTACTAGAGTTGGCACTTCAGTACGTGGCTATCGCTTACACCCGATCGAGAGAAGAAGTTTTGACATGGTTGACAACCTGATTGGCTTTTACTACTATGACTTCATGTTGACCAAGAATGATCTCCAACAAATTAAATCCGTCGTTGATGACTCACTCCAACCCCTTAAACAGGATGTCTCCACGCTTAAAACAGACATCACTACACTCAAGACCGATGTTTCAGGACTCAAACAAGATGTAGCGACCGTAAAGACCGATATTTCTCTCGTAAAAATCGACTTGCGTGGTGTGAAAGATAAACTCGATGAGTTATTTGATTTTAGCATTCATGCTATCGGTGACATCCTAGATTGGACCAATGAAATCCATACGACGATCGTCAAAAAGAAACTACCAGAGCGTGTGGAACGCCTCGAAAAGCACGTCGGCATCCCCCCATTGGCGAATTAATGTTCTTCTCCCCATCGGGTGCAAGGATATATAAAACCCAACAACTGTTAAAGTGCGATAAGAAGTGAAACGTGATGAGTGAAAAGTGATAGGAAGCGCGATTGCTTCATACACTGCTCCTCTTCACAAAACCCTTCTTCCTGGTGACTTCACCAGGAGGCTGTCGTGAAATTATTTTCACTCCACCCTCCCGGCGTTTCTCCCGTACCTTTCATGCCTCCCGTACGTTTCGTACTTTTCGTACCTCTCGTACTTTTGTTTTAATCTCGGGAAAGAAGGTATTTGCGGTACGAGTAGATCGAAAGACCTGCCGTTCCTTCAAAATACTCGGATGTACCAACAAACACCTTCATTTCCGATATCAAATCAATTCTCAAATTATCCAATTATCCAATAATCAAATAATCCAATCGAATGAATAATAAATTGACCTCCTTTGTTCATATTGCTATCTTTTTTGTCATAGTTGACTGCTTGCCTTGATGTAATTGTATGATGACTTCCCTATGACAAAGAACTTCTGTGATCTGTGCGGTGCTGAATTTTCAGGTGAACATGCCAATGTGTCTATTGTCCTCAAAGATCGACTTTACGATCGGAAAGAGTATTGTCCAACTTGTTTTTTTCATAAATCAAATTGGGACAAGATTCACGTCAAACCACCCATAGATCCATCTCTACTTTCTCGCAAGCGTTTTTTAGCATCTGTTCGTCATTAATATTCACTTTTCAAAGAGCTACATATCGAAAAAAACCGGCTATGTCAATCGCGTTTGACGCGATCTCTGCCGGTTTTATTATTTCATTGCCCGGCAGGGCTATGACGCTGTTTCCTGTTTATTGTTTATTGTCCCTTTTTTCTCAACATTGCAAATCCACCCAGGGCCGTACCGATAAAGGGCATGATCAAAAGCAGGTCGTCAAATCCAGCTACTGGAAGCGTTTGTGTAACGGTACTGACACAGATACTGACCGTGTCGCTGTCCCCGTTTGGTCGGGCAGGAGACGTGGCGCGGCCAGTGTTGACGATGTCACACTTAGGAGGCGTGGACGTTCCCACTTTGACAAGCACTTCCTGCGTGACGGATTGTCCGGCAATGAGATTATTAAGGGTAAAGGTAAGCGTACCGCCGGCTTTCCCGGGGGTAGAGTACGTGCCGGGGCCACTGATGAATGTAAGCTCGACAGGGAGTTTATCCGTGACGGTCACCGGGTTCATGGTTTCGCCGCTTCCGTTGCGGATTGTGAGCCTATAGAGTACTTCAGACCCAGGGCTATAGGGCGTATCGCTGGACGTCACATTTTCGACGAACAGTCCGCTGGTCGGGTGTTTGACCTGTTTATTGATGGTGAGATCTACGGGCTGGCAGGCGACGGAGGCCCCGTATTGATTGGTACAGGATTGAGCGGCAACGGGAGCAAGGCCAGCAGTAAAAGCAAGACCAGCAGTAAGAGCAAGAGCGGAAGAAAGATTGAGAACGGTTTGTTTTGTGTTCATATGAAATAGGTTGACTACGAACAAGAAGAGCAGTATAGCATGGAAGTATCCGATTGTCAAGTGTTATAGGATAGTAGATTATGCGTGGAGAAGTTCGTCCCGGGAGATACGTGCCTCACGGATAAGCGAGATGAGTGTCCCTTTTGGTATATCCTTCAGGTGAAAAGGTACGACTGCGCGGTTGCCGGTTTTGGGATGGTAGAAGATGATATGGCTGCCGGTTGTATGATCTTCGATAAATCCCAAATTCTTCAGTCGTTGATGAGTTGTTTAGAGGTAAAAGAGGGAAGTTTAGGCATATGCAACATGCGCATCGGGTACCGGAAGGTTGACGGTCGTAAAGAATGCAGATTCGTCCGATGGGATCGTTTCGTCGTGCTTCGTGAGGCTTGCGATGTATCCGCTGATGGCGTCCGTGATCATCGTTTTGGCTTCGGTGAGTGTTTTGCCATAGGTGACGCAGCCCGGGAGCGTGGGGACGATCGCCGTAAATCCACCCTCTGGCTCGGGTTTAAAAATGACGTTGTAGGTCCGTTTTTGGTTCATAGTATAGGTATTGTACTAGGGGGCCTGATGGGCGTCAATAGAAATGGCGGCACGCTTGGGGGGATAGGGAGAGGTTAGTTGGCAACGCACGTTACTTCGTTACTTCGTAATAAATTCGATACTTCGTTGAACCTTTTTCAATTTTCAAGTAACTAAGTAACAAATAACCAACTAACGAATCAACGCTGCGGCACGCTCGAAAGGACGAAAAGGTTCCTCCGCTCGAGAGTGCTCTGCGCGAAAAGTTTTTAGGTTTTCGCGCAGAATTGCGCACAAAAGACGAGTTTATTTCGGGGGTTGCGTGGGGGTCGGTGTTGGACAGGCGGCTGGCGGAGCGTAGATTTGAAAATACTGCTTTTCTACGATTTTATTCCCTATCTTGTCTTCCACCACAAGAGCATGTGAGCCGATGTAGTCGCAATAAGGGAAGTTATATGAAACATCGACTTCACCTTTTTCATTTGGCTTGGCGTCGGTCATGACATTCGTACCGTTGATGTAAATTGAAATCAATCCCACGGTGTTGTTGAACGTCATGGCGTAGCTACCGGGTTTGTAAATCGTCAACGGCCCAAGGCTGATGTCTTGCTTGGGTGGTTTTAGTGTTGGCACAGGTGTGCCAGGGCACCCTTCCGGATTTTTTTGACCAACTTTCAAGACTGAATCCGGTCGGCAAACGAATTTTGCGCTGACCCACTTGCCGGAGCCGATTTCAAGTGCTACATCGTTTGCCAAAGCCACTTCGCGCGTGACATTAACACCGTTTGGATAGTCATATATACCCAAAATTGAAACCAGGGTTTGGTCGGAATAGGTGTATAATTTTCCGCCGGTCCAAATGGGTAGACTACTCGTATACGAAACGGTAGTGGTCACCGAAACGCTGGGTGTCAAAAGAGTCGTAACGACCGGTGTGCCCGAGCTTGCCGGTGTAGCAGGAGCAGGGCCCGTCGATGCGGCGGTGGGGACTGCAGGGCTCGCTGTTGCTTGCGCGGTCGTCTTGGTCGTCTCAAGCGCTGCGATTCTCACCTCAAGGTCGTTGATGCGCTTATTTAGCGCCTCAACGATTTTTTTCAGAGCTTCGAGCTCTGAAATGGACGCCATCTGGGGGGTGGGCGTGGGGATGAAAACTTGTCCACCTCCACCACCGCTTGATATAACGGTGGGGGGCGTCGCGCAGGCGGCGAGTGCTAAACTTAATATGAGGGCTAATAAAATAGCCGTTGTTGGGTTGAGCTTAATAAATTTGCTCATGAGAGTTTCTCCTTTTGATTTTTTTCTTTTCTTTTTCTTCTTTGAAACTTTTTTATTTTTTTACATAAATCATCTCCTTTGATTAAAATTGGCGTAGAACGGTAGATATGTTTTGCAACCTATCCACGGGTCTACACCAATCCCTCGGGAGCGTGATTCTAGTTTCAATTTCGAGAAAAGGAGAATTCCCCTTTTGCCCCACGCATCAGCCTAAACCCCTTTAATTTCCCGTATAAACCCGCACCAGGTTTGGTGCGAGGTAAACTCGTCTTTGTCAAAGAGCAACTGCATCAGTTGCGATGCAGCCACGTACACACGCTCCTCGCGAGCCTCCCGCTAAGCGGGACGGCGCGAGGTAAGTGTTGTACTGTGGCAAAGTGCGTTTCAGATATCAGAGAACAGATAACAGAGAACAGACAATTGACTACAGAAAGCGCGAATGCTTTCTGCTCCGGTACCTGCTTCTTTCTTCTGACCCGATAAATTATCCTCGGGAAAAAATCCTGAACGAAGTCGAAGGACTTATTTCCGTTGACAACCAAAAAAGTATAACGTAGAGTCTACCATTATATGCTCACGATCAAAGACCTCCTCCAGCTTCAGAAGATGATTGCCGATACCTTCGACGAAAAGCTCAAGCAATTTTACGACGAGCACATCAAATATCTTCCGACAAAAGACGAATATTTTCAGCGCCTCGAAACCATCGAGAAACAGCTTGGAATCGCTTCTTTGTAAGGTGCTAAATTTCTTTCGCCTGTTCTTCAATGAGGTCCGCAAATAGCAATAAGCGTTCGGTAGTCGATCCCGGCGGCCAGCAGGTTTGGAGGATGAGCGTCTTTGCCCCTTTTTGCGGCAGAAGATAGGACGTCTCGGTGGGGGCAACCACCCGCTTCTCACGAAGCTTGTAGGTATACTGCTTTCCTTTATAAAAGATGACGATCAAGTCGCCTTCTTTCAAATTTTTCAGGAGATAAAAGACCGCGTTTAAGTCCTTCACAAACCAATCGTAGTTGGTGGAATGCGAAAAAAGGTACACCGTGCCGTCCTCGTCGGGAAAGTAGCTCGTGGAGGCGTGGGCGACACCTTTTTTGAGGGCTTCAAGGTAAACTCCGGGATCGGTCGGGTTGACGGCAGGGATGACCGCCGTATTGATGCCGACTTTTGGGATGACCAGGCCAAATTCTTTTGACGCCGGGTCGATTGAGGCCCCATCCTCGGTTTTAAGCGGGTTAAAGATAACCGGCACGGATTTAGGCAGCGGCGTGGTCGTTTTCTGTTTACTGTTTATTGTCCCTTGTATCTGTTGATAGGCATACTGTGTCTCCAAGCGTATCGTCGGCGTAAGGGGGCCTGCTATTCCCCCTAATGAGAGGGCGATCATGCTAAATGCTAGACCGCGTTTGGCTCGTGCGAATAGCCCCGCTCGCCGCTCGCCGTGTGCTCGCGCGGCCGTAGACCGTTGATATTGGTATATGGTGCCGTAAGATTGCATACCAGGTAGTGAAATTTCGACCTTTGCCTTATGCGCTTGTGAAAATTTCAGTGTTTATTAAACGATATTTTCTCTATGCTCAAGTAGTCTTCCAGTGAACAGGCAAAGTGAAAGCGCGTCGAAATTCTACTACCTGGCATGACGGAAGAGTATATCAAAATAGCCTATAGAAATCAAGTATTTGACTCTGCAACTGTCTGTGTGATACAAAAGCGTCTATTGGTTTGTAGAAAGGAACATTTTTATGGCTAGTGAAAAGAAATTAGATGTAGATATTCGCCTTGTTGGCGCTATGTTGACAAAGGATAGTCTTGAGGTGGTAACGGAATATTCGGGTCCAGATGCACGTCAAGCGATATCTGACCACGCGCAGGAAGAAATGGCCAGGGGCGCAGAAGTTGAAATCATTGATATGAGTACTGGAGATGCTGCGGGCTCACAAACTTTTTCTGGATTTGGTGATGGGAAGTGGCATGATATAAAAAATGATCCCCAAACACACAACGGTCGCCTCAAACAGGTATATACCCGAAATGGAATGCTTCAGTGAGGCAATGACGTTTACGTATTTGGAATCTACCCCATTACCTGTTTCCCCGTAGCGCGGGTGAGGAGACCTCCAAAAGCTTCTAGGATTTTTCCCCAGATCTTAGGGGGAGCGCTAGCCGCATGGGATTCCGCGGCCTTCGTCGCACCTTCGACAGCTGCCGAAGTGAGGTCAAAGCCTATAAGTTTTACTTTATTTTGTACCTGTGGTGTCGCAACCGTTTCTTGAGCAGTGGTTGTCGCTTGATCTATGGTCGAGGCAACAATATTTCCGACGAGATTCGGATTTTTTCGTAATGCGTCACCCGCTCCTGTGGCTGCTTGGGTCGTCAATCGCTCGGCAAGGGTTGAGACGTGTTCGGGATGTTTTGTAATTGTCTGTGTGACTCCTTCAAGGCCGAGTCTTGTGGCTTTTGCTGCGGCGTTGGTGATGGTTTGCTCTGACCAAGTTTTTACCTTTCCGCCATATTCTTGAAATAATTCTCGTATCCTCGATTGATTCCTCCATGCAACGATGCCTCCGATGCCCAGGCCCGCTGCTGCCGTTGCCGCAGCGGCCACGAATACGTCACGTAGTACCCGGTCGCGGGCGTATGTATCCGCTTCTTGACCAATTCTTCTCTCCAGTTCAAAGCGGGGGAGGCCTTTGGCGCCTTCCAGTACATGGCTCCATTTTTCCCGGTATTCTTCCCGTCGTCCTTCGGGAGTATGCACATGGATCGCGTTTTTGATGCGCGTGATGACGCGGGACGCCGGAGAGGATTCTTGGGGAGGGGGCGTCAGCGGTTGATCAACAGTTTCCGGCATACGGATAAATCATAGCACAATGATTAATAAAATTGAGTATATGATATTTAGCTTCGCAAGGCATTGCCTTGCGAAGCTGATATTTTCCCACTATACTATATTCATATGCCAGCCAAGCATACGATAAAAGAATTTGTGGAGAATGGGTATTATCATCTCTACAATAGAGGAGTCGAGAAGCAGAAAATTTTTAAAGACGATCAGGATTATGGTGTATTTCTTTCCTATTTAAAAACATATCTCGAGCCTAAAGACGAAGTGAAACTTCGAGCCACTATTTTAGATTCTAGTGCTTCATGGCGCGAGAAGGATAAAGCGAGCAAACTCCTTCGTCTTAACAATTTTAATGATGACCTTGACCTTCTTGCCTATTGCCTCATGCCCAATCATTTTCATTTACTCGTACATCAGAAAGACAAGGATACGATTGATCGATTCCTCAATTCTTTGGGTACTCGGTATACGATGTATTTCAACAAAAAATATAAACGTGTGGGTCCGATGTTTCAGGGTGTGTATAAAGCGGTGCTTATAGGTAGGGACGAGCAGCTCTTGCATCTTACTCGTTATATTCATCGAAATCCTAAGTCCGTTTATCATGGGAAAAAACCAGCTTCGCAAGGCCTCGCCTTGCGAAGCTGGGAATATAGTTCGTATCGGGATTATTTGGCGTTTAGGCAAACCCGATGGGTGAAACCGAAGGAAATACTTAATCAGTTTGGCAAAAAGGGCGTCACGTCATACCAGGCGTTTGTCGAGGATGTGGATGAGGAAGATACGGTAAGAATTGTGGGGAATGCTGGCATTGATGGTGAATGATAATGAGATAATTAGCTTGGGAAAAAACCAGCTTCGCAAGGCAATGCCTTGCGAAGCTAAAATTGATTCAGAGCGCAGAGGCTTCCGGGACCGATGGCTTGGGTGGCGGAAGTGTTGCTTCGTTTTTCACCACTTGTTCGGGCGTGAGATTTGCATTGATACCGGCACGAAGTACACTGTCATCGGTGATCATTACTTTTTCATTATCAATTTCAAACGTGATTCCCAAAAAGTCCATCGCGCGTTTGAAGTAGCGGTCCAGCGCTTCGGGATTTGATTTTTTGAGCCACGGATAGAGTTCATTGCGCATTCTGCTGAGGCTTTCAGCGAGTTTCTCGCGTGAGTATGCCTCCTCGGCCCGGGTCGCCATTTCCTGCCAACTCAAGCCACGGATATCGGTATTATCGGCAAAGTCCGTGTACCGGTCCAAAAGTCCTGCTCCTTGGAGATATTTATAGATTGCCCGTCGGGGGTCAGTCTCCAATTTGAGTGCATTGGAAAAATGAAACCGTGTGGGATCGGACTTTCGGGCGGCCTGGATCATCCATCCAACCTCCAGATCCTCGCCAAGTGTTGATTTGGGATTGTATCCGCCGATTGCGGCCAGAGTACCCGAGTGGACGGCGCTGTTAGCTCCCATGAGTTGTGGTACGCCTGATTGCTCATTATGCCGGACGATCGCGTCCATGAGCTGCCATGCCCGTTCTGTCGCAAAAAGTACCGGATAATTTTTATAGACTTCCTGGGGGAAATCGTACCGGCCGGTGATGGCATCCAGGCGCGCGTTATGGTTAAAGGTATCCATGACCGTTGCCACATATCTGTCCGGAATATTCACACTATCGGCGTCATTGCTGATGATTGCAACCGATGGGAGCGAGGGATTTCTCTGCTCCATGCGTTTAAGGATGCTGTTGGTGAGATTCCGGCGGATCCGTCCAATAGTTGGTTTCTGATCCAAGATATGTTCAAGATACACAATATTCATTTCCGGGTGTTCGTTTTTAAACCGCATGACTTCAGCCCGTGTCGCGTCGGCTGTGCTGCCTTTTACGCGGTTATCATAGATCACCATTTGGTAGGTACTGGGATCAAGCGGCGCATCTTTAAGATCTTTTTGTTTAGCATACTGCATAAGGGTGGTATAGATATTTTGTCCTTCTTTGTTGGCTGGTATTGCGACCACCGCTTTGATCGAGTCGGGTACGGGACTGTTGTATTGGGAAAGAAGGACGTCCAGATGGGCACGGTCTTCCTCCGTCAGTGTGGAAAGATACCAGGATAGTTCTTCCTGTTGGTTGAGTTTCACTCCGCTGTCAGCAAGCGTGGGAGAACGACGGTCTTCATATTCGTTTTTGGTCAAGAACACTTGTTCTCCGCCATAAGTAAAATATTCTGGCGGGGAAAAATCCGGTGGGGTGATCCCCGGCATGGTGTGAAGAGTTGGAGCCTCCAGCGGAGTGCGCCAGAGGAGGGTATAGGGCGCGTAGGGAAGCTCCGGGACGGCAATGCCCTCATGGAGGGCAATGAGATTGGTGACGTGTTCTCCGGAAATTCCGGTGATGGAGGCGGGGACTGTGCTCGTCGTGACTTGTTCAATGACCGGACGGAAGAGGGTCAAGCCGTTAACCCGTTCTCCGCCTGCCCCACCCATATACTCCATAAACATTTTGACTTGTGCTTCTGTTGCCACGTTGCCCACCCGTCCGATCTGGTAGGCCGCGGCCAACACATCGGCTTCTTTGGCGGATAGCCCGGCTTTGAGGAGCTCACTAGCGTTATGGTCTGCAGCAAGTTTGGCAAGATCGACGTTTTGGATTTCTTTTAGGTCGATTGCCTTATCCATGATCTTTCCCAGTTCCACGAGCGGGATTTTACCGTTGGGGAGGGCTTGGTCAAAAAATAACGATTTGGGGAGCTCATGAAATTCGTAGCCGGTGCCCATGGCTCCGTAGGGGAGGTTGGCTGCGTGCTCGACGGCTTTACCATTGAGAAAGACGTTGGCTTTATCTACCATGTTTTCTTCATAACCCCGGAAGAGATTCTTAGTGAGATTGGTCGCCGGCATCAGATGCTTAACGTTTTTATCTGCCTGCATGGTTTCAAGCATCCAGTTCCAGACCCCGTGTTCGTTGGGAGTAGATCCCATATCTGCGACAGCCTTATCAAACGTACCGCTGACCCCCGCTCCAACTTCCGGCCCGCCGGCAACGGCAGGGAGTCGATCGAGTGAGACATGGAGACCAAGGTTGTTGGCGTTGAGCGCATCGACGTTCTGGATAGCGCCGAATTTATCAATCTCAATATTGGTCAACAGGTGTTTGCCCTGGGTGTCAACGAGGTCAAAGAGACCGGAACCGGTTTTCGTCTCCAGAAGATTCATGCCCTCAGGAATCATGGCATTGACGGGGAGTCGCTCTCCTGCGGCGTTGGTCACCGTTGGCAGCGAATTGAGCGTTGCTTCATGGAGACGGGCAATATTCTGGCTCTGTTCTTCCGGAGTAAATGCAAGGGTTGGATGATCTTTCACGATTTCAAAAAGCGACGGACCATTGGCATCAGGCGTACCTTGTTGGCTATAAAGAATTTGTTTTATCGCGTCGCCGTGAGCATCTTTGGCATCCAAAATAAGTTGTCTGCCCTCCGGAGTAATATCCCAGTGAAGTTCTTTGGGAGCGAGAATGCTTTGTACCCCAGCTGGATCAGCAAGGGAATGGGTCTGCCCGGAAAATGCGAAGGTTGTTTTGATGGCATCAGGGAAATCAAGCTTGTATTCGTGTGCTTGTTTGATGAGTAAATCTTTACCTTCTTGAGTCAGAATACCGTCCTTGATATACGCCGCATGATTTGGATTTGTAAGGATTTCATTAAATTTTTCTATGACCGTATTTCCTTTGGCATCCACAAGATTGACTCCGTTCAGATGGAGATTACTGGAAAATTGAAAGTCCGCGTTTCCGATGTGGGTGGGTGGCATAAATTCCGGAGCCTTTGTGATAGCCTTTGCGCCAACTTCTAATCCTCCCTGCATGACTTCCCGCGCCACAAAGCCCAGCGCTGCACTCGTCAGGCCCACCTGGAGACCTTTTTTGACGGCTTCGCCGCGGGCAGCAGTGCGGAATTCATTGAAGATTTCCTCCAGTCCCTGGGCTTTCTTACCCGTTTTAGCCTCCGGCCCCAAGAGCGGGAACCGCCGGCGCATAATTTCTACCTCCGGATTGTATTGGTCTAATAGATTAAGCGTTAGTTTGATCGGGTCATCAAGTCCCGTCACCCTGCTCACGCCTTCATTGAGGATTCTAGTTTGGGCGGAAGTGAGGTCGGTGATAAATTCACCCACTGAACTATTGACAGGGTTCAACCCTGTCACTTCTGAGTGAGCTGCAAGGTAGGTCGTGATGTCCTTTTCTGCTTGGGCGATCGTGAGATCAAGCGCAGTACGTTGGGTTTCGATATTCTCTTTGCCGGAAAACTGAATCATGCCGACGCGCTGGCGGTTGCGTTCATGCTGCCGGGTAGAGAGGGCTTTCCTTGCCTTGGCATCGGCGAGGTTGGCCATGCTCATCCGAAGTTCATCGGTGGTCAATGAATCTTTAAGCGTTGTCCCATCAGCTTGGTAGATAGAACTTCGGATGCCGGTGATGAGATCATCGCTACTGCGCTGGCCCACAAAAAACTTTTCCATCCAGGCCCGGCGTTTAGCATCAGGAGAGAAGGTGAGTCCTGCCTCTCGTTCGCGGATGTGTGTCAGGTATTCCTTTTCCAGGTTGCGGTATTCACGTAGTCCTGCAAAAATTCCTCCGACGGCCGCTCCTCCGCCAAGAGTGAATACGCCGTTGGCGAGGGTCGAAAGTCCCATGCGGGGGAGAAATGATAACGATAAAGACAATGCAACGGCCGAGGCAACCGTCGCTTCATTAAACGCAAACGGCCCGATGATGCCTTTTTTCTCCATCCAATCCACGGCGCGGACGACTGCCTTTGTCCCTTTTTCTACATCGCTTGGCACAAGGGCGGTCGCCTCACCCATGACGCCCATTCCAAGCCGTACCTGCATGGATTCCAATTGTGCATCTATGGCAGCCAGGCCCCCTTCGTGACTGGCTTTAGCACGAAGATTTTCGGCAACCTCAAACAGCGATGAGGTGTAAAGCTCTGCCTGGTCGAAGACATCGCGCCTCGCCGTTTTCAGGTGCTTCTGAAAGAGTTGGTCGGTCACTTTGTCAAAATCTTTTTTGGTGGCGATATCACCGGTCGCGTAATCCTTCACTAATCGTTTGACGACATCGACCAATGGTTTATAGGTCGCATCATTGGAATTGAGAATGGTCAGTTTTTCTCCAAGAGAGCCACGGATAAACTGGTCCTGGATATCGACATCCTGTTCGAAGCGTTTGCGGATGGCACCCGCTTCCCGATCAAAGGTTTCGCGTTCCTTGATTTCTCCCGTCTCGCGCATGTGGGCGATTTCCTCGAGAGCAAATTTCTGGGATAATGTTTGGACGCCAAGCGTGTCCTTCATCCATTCGATAAATTGGCGGGTCGGGCGGGTCAGAAAATTTTTGTTTTTCAGCAGTTCCTGATACCGGTTTATTCCTGCGGCCTCCGCGATTTTGATACTTTGTTCGGCAAAGGGGGATTGGGCGGCTTTGAGCATCTGATCATAATATTGTCGTGCCTGTTCGTGAAAGTACGCCGGACCAATGCCTTGCTTCCAAATCCGTTCGCCAAGGCTCGTTTTGAGCTGCATGGCTTTATCCGCGAGATCATGGGAGCGTGTTTCGTAGGCTTTGAGTCCCACGATTGTGAGCGTGGTGGGTTCGCCGGAATAGGTTTCCAGAATTGACCGGGCGAGCTTGGGCTCCGCTCTCGTCTCGTTTGGCGGGACTACCGGGGACAGATCCGGTGCGGGTGCGATGGTGGATGGGTCTAATGAGTCTGATTTGACGAATGTGTCCGTTGTGGGTTTTTCCAATGACAGCTGATCTTTCGTGATTGTGTGGATTGAGCCATCCGGCATCGTATACTGGAGGCCGCCGACTTTATTCCAGTCAACCTCCTCCATGGCAGACACATTCGTTAACGGCTTGATAAATTTTTGTCCCTCCTCGCCGCGCCGGTGACTCAAATCTTGAAGAAGGAGGACGCTACTCTCCAATCCGTCTTTCCCGCGTGTAGAAGCTCCTTTGATCGTCACCTCGGTAATTTGTTGGCCGTTCACTTCCAGCGGGGATTTGAGATACACCGGCGTCTCGCCAATGGTCAGGCGCTTGATTTCCGGAAGTTCAGCGGGTGCTATGGGTTCGGGCATACCAGGTAGTGAAAACTCGACTCCTCGCTTTTTGCGAGGAAGCAAAATTTTCTAGATTTAGCTATATTGATACATCGGATTTTTTATTTGCTTAAGGTATATATTGCTCATGATGATTGTGTAAAATTTTGCGTCGAGTTTCTACTACCTGGCATAATTATCCCAGATACAGTGTCCGGAAATCGGTCAGAACTTTGGCCAGGAATGCGGCTCCGTCCGGGATTTCTTTTTCCACGAAGCTCTGGATGGCTTCCGGCGTGGTGTTGCCTTTGGCGAGTGTCTGAAATTTCGTGAGGAGTGCCGTGTCTTTGGTCGCAAGCTCGGTGAGCACATTGAGGGTAATAAATTTATTGAGCCGATCGGTCAGACTCGCGACCATGTCAGCAACTTGCGCTTCTTCCATCGACGCTCCGGCGAGTTTATCGTTTACTAACGTGTTGAGGAAATCGTGGAGGTCCATTCCAGGTAGTGAAAATTCGACAACTCCCAAGACTGTATTCTTTGAGGTAATCGAATTTTGTACAGATAACCAGGTTTTTATATTCTGCTAGGGGAGTATTTCGTCCCGCAAAGCGGGACGGTCGAATTTCTACTACCTGGCATTACTATCCAGTTTGGAGCGATTAGAAGTGCGTGTCAAGGATGATGTTTGTATGCAAAACTCTATCAAAGTGATAGGTAGCAGATCAGAGAGAAAAGTATGATGGGGTTTGAGATATAGTTACAACCATTGCGACCACGCTTTATCTTGAAGATTTTTATCATCCATAAATCCAACAAATTCTACTTGTACAGATACTATCTGATTCGTTATCGTCATATATTCGATTGTACCACTTTGTAAATTTACTATCGGAACCTCCGGATATGTTATATACAATCCATGACTGACCTCAGTTCGTAAATAGGTAACATCTACCCCCCCCCACATTTTGTTTTGGTGAAGCATAGACAAATAGTGGCTCACGGGATGGTTCGGTGAGTTGAAATACGGGAATGAGATGTTTTTGGTGATGCCACCAAAGGTTTGGTTCCTGGATAGATTCCCACCATTTGACTTCACTTTTTGCCATATGCCGATAATAGCACGAGTTTGTTCTTGTTGGATATTTAGCGTTTAGCTTCGCAAGGCCTGGCCTTGCGAAGCTAGGTTTATTATTCCCTATATATTTCACTTCGGTGGCCGATGGCGAGAATGACAATTGTTTGTTCTTGCACATCAAAAGCGACGCGCCAGTCGCCAATGCGGAAGCGATATTGACCGGACTCAAAGTGTTTCAAGCGTTTAGCGTAGGAGAGTGGATTGGGCATTGAGGCAAAGAAGGAAAGTTTTTTGGCAATCGTTGACTGTGTCTGGCTATTGAGCTTGGCAAATTGTTTTTCCGCAGATGGACGGAAGAGATAGTTCATGTAATATTATATTTCTTTTTGAGCTGTTCCATGTTGATGCCACCCTTTTCCCGTCTGGATTTAGCAATGCCCGCCAGATACCGCGGAGAGGAAAGGGCCTCCATATCCTCCACGAAATCCTCCCACATCTCGTTGGGGACCAGGACCCCGAGCGGCGTGTCGTTTTTCATGACGCGATAGAAGCTCATGGATTTTCTGGCTTCTTCAAAGAGTTTGGTTAAGCCCGCTTGTGCGCGCTGGATATTGGTGAACTTTTCGTCGGCAATCAGTTGTCTCATGTTATGATTCTATAATGATTCTGTAATGGGTGTCAAGAAGGTGTTGTTGTGGGTTTGGCCGATGCCTGCCAGACGAGATCGACGTCCTGGGCGATGACGCGCTCGGAGAGCTTAACCGCTGCATCGTACTTGCCTTGCCGGATGAACTCCCGCACCGTCACTTCTGCTGCCTGGGCGACTTTGTCCTCGTATTCTCGGAGATAGGGAACAATGATGGGCGAGATCTCCTGGGCTGCGTCATCCAGCTTCGGGATCGCCTTGTAGAGCGCTTGCCAACTCATGCCGGGTTGGAGAAATTCCAAGACCACCTGGGCGACCTTTTGGCTGCGTTCCTCCGTCATCGTGCCTTCCGAAACCGCACTGCGGAGAAGCTCGACGACTTTGAGTTCAATCTGCTGGCGAACATCATCAGGGGACATACATTAATATTAAAGATTAAATAGCAAATAGCAAATAGCAAAGTGAGTTCGGCTACCAGACCTCATTCCAGTTTCATGGGTCAGGGGACGGGTGTCAAGAGACAGGAGATACGATAATCCTGTCATGGCGCGGGGATGATAGGATATGATATAGTTAAAGATATGACTGAACGGATGCAAGAAATACTTGAAGGAAATCACCATCCTCAGCTTTATCGTACTCTGGTAGATGGGTTGTTACGGGAATATGGATATATGCTTGAGTTGGGCACTTTTGGACATGAAAAAGAGTGGATGATTACGCCGAACGGTGTGAAAGAACTTGAGGGTTGGTCGGATACACAATATAGAGAATTACACCAAGTGGGTGATGCAAAAATCGCAGACTACCGGGCTGCAATTGCACAATATTTAGCAGAGCAAGCTGGGACGAACGATATGAATTCTGGCGCAGGCGCAGGTGAGGGGCAGATCTACCACTATTAACCGCTTGGATATATACTTCCTCTATGTCTACAATCACCCTTTACGATCAGATGTACGCAAGAATTCTCTCGCATAGACGGCTGCCAAAGATATATGTGGACTTCGTAGACCAATGGCTGCCGATGGGATCTACCCTCACGGTTTTGGAGATCGGGGCTGCCGATGGATGGCTGACCCGGCACATGAAAGCGCGGACGGGTAAGCGGGTCTATGGCATGGACATTAATCCGAGTATTTTGGACGTGCTAAAGGTTGCAGGCGTTACCCTGGTCGTGGGGGATGCCGCGAAGTTGCCCTACCGGTCCGGATCTATGGACCGGATCGTATCGGTCCATACGCTTGAGCACATTCCGGATATTGGCGGCGCCATGAAGGAAATGGCACGGGTGCTTTCTAAAAAGGGAAAAATGCTCCACATCGTCCCGTCGCCCCACGTCACGAAAGCAGAGGGCGCGCTCTTTGGGTCACTTGCACGGCATGGATGGAATCTCGTCGCTGCGTGGCGGGAAGCCCATGCCCTGCACGTCCATAATTTTCACGATCGCAAGACGATGGAGACGCTCGTGCGTCGCGCGGGCCTTCGCATCACCCATGCCCATCGCCAATTCGTCCTGCCGGAATTTGGATTCTCCTGGGTCTATGAGATGGAAAAATCCTCTAAAAAGTAATCCACTCACTATTTTTCTTCTCGATTATTATCCCATTATATGCACTGCATGGACCGGAGTTATTTTAGTGTTGAAACAGCACTACGCTGCTACGTAGTAGTGTAGTATAGAGCGATTGAGGATGTGTGGTGATGGTGCGGAGTGGTGTACACTTGAGGGCCAATTATTGTGGGTTAATTATTGGGAGCCTGGCGTATCCGGCGCAGGTTTTACATTAAAGGCTTGAAATTTGTTGGCGTGATAAACTCCTCAATAGCGGTGACGGCCATGTCAGATTGATTTATGCTGCAGGGGCGATTTTTAAGCGCTTCACGAAACTTCGTTGATTGTTGAATGGGCACTGTCTCTCGGACATCTTCGACCCAGACAACCACGATGTTGCCAAATTCTCCACCTAGGCCGGAGCACTCTTGATCCGTCGGACCATCTGTATTTGACCGGTGGATCTGGCAGTTGAGGCAGCAGTTTGTCACGAAGTTAGCGTCTGGCGGAGGCTCGATTTTGAGCTCGGCGCCCAAAAGATCCGGTTCGTCGCCATACTCGGAAGTACTCATGTGAATATTGAGGCATTCTACGTGGTCAATTGCTGTCATGAGAAGAGAGATTAGCAGAGTTTGATATGGAAAGCAATAGATAGTTCATTGTGTGAGCGAATTTGATAATTTGACAATTCATGAGGAGCGGCATAGAATAGGCGGATTAGAGGAGGCAAAAGTATGGCGAATGTTCTCATTGTTGAAGATGATGCTGTATTCATCACAGTTTGGTCCCATATTTTAAAGAAACACGGGCATCGGGTCGTACGTATAGCAAGGACACCTGAAGAGCAGTTGGAAGCGATATGGAATATAGATGGGACTCCTTGGGACATCGTGGTGCACGGAGGAAGCTTGGGAACTGGATTAGCTCCGGATGAAGCTGAATTTCCTATGAATGATTTTGCAAAAGAACTTGAATGTCAAGCACTTAATGTGGATGTGGGGTTCGTTGCTGCCTCTGGGAACCATATTGATCAGAATCAAATCCATTTTGATGCGGAAACTGGAAAGGTTGCGAATGGAAACGTTGAAGATGATTTTATCGCAGCAGTTGACACAGCGCTTCGCGCGCGGGACGGGCGGGCAGCTAAGCTTGGAATAGAGTCAATAACTCATTCTAAAGAAGGATGGGGATAAGCTTCAATTTTTTGATCCTCGAAAATGCCACGGGATTTTGGTAGGATAGAATCCTCATGTCTAACCCACCATACACCAAACATACCCTCCCCAATGGCCTCCGGCTGATCCTTGTCCCGTTAAATGGTGTCAATTCCGTCGCCACGGCGGTCATGGTGGGCGTCGGGAGCCGCTACGAGACACGATCTATTAATGGTGTGAGCCACTTCCTGGAGCACATGGTCTTCAAAGGCACCAAGAAGTATCCCACGACCGAGGACGTCAACTTCATCGAACGGATCGGGGGACTCCAGAATGCCTATACGGATATCGATATCACCAATTATCACAACAAAGTTCTTAGCACTGATTGGAGTCAAGCGCTAGAGCTAAATAAAGAGCTTGCTACGAAGCCTTTACTTGAGCAGAAACATATCGATAAAGAACGGGATGTGATTCTCGAGGAGATGAAGCGGTATGAGGATGAGCCGGCAAATAAGGTGGGGGAAGTATTCCATAGTATGTTTTATCCCTCTTCAACGCTGGGCATGCGCGTCATCGGCGAGCGCGACAGCCTTTTAGCCTCGCAAGGTAGTACCTTGCGAAGCTACCACGACCGGTGGTATAGCCCCGAGAGGATGGTGGTTGTTCTCGCCGGAAATCTCGGCGAGAAGCTCAAAGCTCAAAGCTCAAAGCTCAAAACCACAACGCAGATCTCAAAAGTTATAGAAAAAGTCGAGGAGTGGTTTGGAGGGTTGAAAAAGAGCAACACGAGCAAGACCAGCAGCAAAAGGAAGACCAGTGAGAACGAAGATTTTCGGATTGTTGTTGATAATCAGGATCAACCGAAGCTTGAAGTAGTCACCAAGCCGGATGCCAGTCAAGCGCATCTGACGATCGGCCTGCGGACGTTTGCGCGCGGGAGTGAGGACCGGTTCGGGTGGAGCCTCCTTAATCTCATCCTGGGCGTTGGCTTCACCTCGCGATTGTTTAAAGAGATTCGTGAGAAACGGGGCTTGTGTTATGCGATCCGAAGCGGGGCAGACAGTTGGGCGGACGTGGGGTATTGGAGTATTTATGCAGGAGTTGCGACGGAAAAAGTCGAGGAGGCAACCAAAGCTATTCTTGTAGAACTATCCAAGGCAGCAGAAAAAGGCGTCACGCAGGAAGAAATCAACATTGCCAAAAAGCGCATCAAGACAGTGCTCGCGTTCAAATCCGAGGATCCGGAGTTTTTCACCGAGTGGTACGGCCGGCAGGAACTTTACGGTATGCCGGTATTAACGATTGAGGACTATATCAAAAAGTTAGAAAGTGTAACAAAACAACACATTAATGCTTTGATTAAAAAGTATTTTCTTACCAATACGCTCAATATGGCGCTCGTGTGGAATAGGAAGCGGGATGAGAAGTTGGGAAAACTTCTTCATCTCTAAGTTGTAGTTTTGACATTTGAGTTTTGCGTTTTGAGTGAGTAGTATAGATACTATGATCGAACAAACAGTAGTTCTCATCAAACCGGATGGATTTGCCAAAAAAGTCGTGGGGCAGGTGATTGACCGTTTCGAGCGGGCGGGCCTCTCTTTGGTAGCCCTTAAAATGGTACGATTGACGAAGGAAATCCTCGAAATCTGGTACGCCCACCACAAAGATAAGCCGTTTTTTCCGAGCCTCTGCGAACAGATGATGAGTACACCGGTTGTGGCAATCGTTCTTTCAGGCGAAGGGGCGGTTGAGAAGGTGTTCGGGATTTGCGGTCCGACCGATCCTGCTGAAGCACCGGCGGGAACGATTCGAAAAGACTTCGGTGTTGATAAGCCTCACAACGTCGTCCACCGGTCTGACAGTGTCGAGGCCGCGCAAAAAGAAATCGGATTGCTGTTTGGAGCGGGGGAACTTTTTAAAGAATAATTTCGAGTTTGCGGAGAATAGGCAACAATACTTCAAAGGGCAAGCCAATCACATTCGTATAGCTTCCGTCGATTTTGGTGATCAGATCCCATGGTGTTTCATTGAGAGCGTAGCCTGCCGCAAATCGCGTAAAGTCATAGCGGGTGACGTAGCTCTCGAGCTCCGGAGTCGACAGTTTCTTCATTGTGACGCGTGTTTGGGTGACTTTTTCCCATTTTTGTTTGACCACGTGTCCTTCGTAGTAGGTGATGACGGTCGCAGTTGCAAAGATGTGGACGCGGCCCATGAGAGACTTGAGGATGGCGCGGGCATCGTCGCGGTCCTTCGATTTCCCAAAGGTCTTTTTGCCTACAATGGCCATGCTGTCTGCGGCAATCACGAGGCTTCGGTGTTCTTCTGAAAGCGTGTAGACCCTAGGGTGTTTGGTGACTTCATCAGCTTTGGCGACCGCCCGTTTTTTGATCATGGTCATGGGGTCGGCGTGAGTGATGGCGTCCTCATCCAGCCTCGTATGGGCGACGCGGAACCGGAGGCCCATTTTTTCAAGAAGCGTCTTTCTTCCGACGGATTGTGAAGCGAGTACGACGTCGATGGGAGGCGGGGGGAGAGGCTCATTGGACCGTGTAAGGTGAAGATTCATATTGGTGATTATATCCTAATTCTTTCTACTTTGCTACAATACGTTTTAGTCGAGTATCGGGGTGTAGCGCAGTTGGTAGCGCGCTTCGTTCGGGACGAAGAGGCCGGCAGTTCAAATCTGCCCACCCCGACCAAAAACAGTAGCGTATCAAAAACGGCACCTGACCGTTAAAATAATGGCGGTAAATCAA
>ERZ1292625.637-Hain-H41-01um-R1-637-length-50330-cov-13_pt1 | contig 50330 bp, 45 predicted proteins | sample MGYA00564400_ERZ1292625 | MGnify/ENA primary metagenome ERZ1292625 (study PRJEB36523, sample SAMEA6512639) | groundwater metagenome | collected 2019-01-08 | study: AquaDiva: Metagenomics assemblies of 32 groundwater samples | reverse complement strand
TATTTTAAATTATAATTGGTTGTGTTAAAAGACTTAAAATATCTATAATTGCATGTTAAAACCTGTAATAAATGAACCTGACCAAGATTCTAACCATCGCACTCCTGGCTGTTAGCCTTTACCTGGCCTACTATCTATACAGTGGAGTTCAAAAAACAATCGATGACCGTAATTCCATTGCCACGAATGAGTCTGCCGTGATTGAAAGGCTAAAACTTATCCGCGAGGCAGAAATAGTTTTTCAACAAGTAAATGGACAATACACAGCCAATTGGGATTCCTTGGCCACCTTTATTGAAACAGGAAAGGTACCCATCATTGAGCGCAGAGAGGAGATTATACAGAAAGCCTATGGTGGAGAGGATATTATCATACATATCGATACGTTGGGCTTTATTTCCGCCAGGGAGAAAATTTTAAAAAAAAATTATACAGTCTCTGCTGCTGATGATGGAATTTTCATGGGTTACAAAGTCAAAGTAGGGGATCAGGTAATAACCAATCAAAAAGCGTATGCCATGAAGGAAGGCGATAAAGTAAATGAGTTGCCGTTTCTGGAAAAAGGAACTATTACCACCTTGGCGAATGTCAGTGTTGGCGCAGCTATAACAAGAGGTCAAGAACTCATTAGTTTTTGGGATTATCAGTTTAATCCTAATGTAGATGTTAGAAAATTAAGTGAGAAAGAGGATGGAACGAAGTATGAAATTTTTGCTGGCAATGTTGATAAATCAGGTGTAAAAGTCCAGGTGATTGAGGTGGTTGACCCAACTCCTGCAAATCCAGCTCGTAAAGAATCGAATGACCATAAGAACAGGAAGCCTTTACGCTTTGGATCTAGGATCGATGTATCTACTGCAGGAAACTGGGAATAAAAATTGCAAACTGCGACACTCAGTTATAAGTTGATCAAGAAGATCAAGGATGAGAAGTTTGATGAAGAAAAACTTCAAAACTACATCCTTTTAATACAACTGAGTATACGCGATTTTCAGGTGGCCGTCATTGACAGTTCCGATGCCCGTCTGATTTTCTTTGAAGATTTTGTCTTTAGTGAAGTCAATTCGCATTCCGAACTTTTTGAACTTCTAAAAACTCTGTTCGAGTCGCACGAACTACTCACCGCTGGTTTTTGGAAAAAGGTTAAGGTATCGATTAAGAATAATAAGGTAATCCATGTGCCCACGTCACTTTTTATTGAGACGGCAGCGGAAGAATATCTTAAGTTTAATGCACAAGTCCACCCAGAGGCAGAACTAACTCTTTATTGTTCCAGCCCAGCATCCGATGCAGTCAGCGTTTTTGCGATGCAAAAAGATCTGCACCGATGGCTTACCGAACTTTATTCCAACAGCTCATTAAGTTTCTTTCACCAGTCTGCAAGCCTGATTGAAGGGGTACTGAACTTTTCCAAATCTCAAAAGGTTCAACCGCTGTACATCTACGTGGATCGATTCAAACTCCATATCCTCTCTATTCAAAATCATAATTTGGTTTACTATAATCAATTTGCCATTAAACAATTTGGTGATTATGTTAAATATATAATGCTGGTGATGAATGCACTAAATTTGAACCAAGACACAAGCCAGGTAGTACTGTGGGGCTATATTGGAAAAAATTCACCCCATTACCATGAGTTTTACAAATACATTAGAAATGTAACCTTTGGAGATCGGCCTACCCACTTAAAATTCGGGTACATGTTTGATGAGGTACAGCACCATCATTTCTTTGATCTGTTTTCCATGAACTTGCTGAATCATTAAATTGATCAGCACTATTAGTAATAATCATTGGTAAATTCTATGTCACGTATTGCAATTTTTCCTGGATCTTTTGATCCCTTTACCAAGGGACATGAAGACATCGTATTGCGCGGTTTGGGGTTGTTTGATGAAATCATCATCGCCATTGGGTATAACAGTGAAAAAAGTAACCGATATATCGCGATCGAAAAAATGGTAAGTCTGATCCGCGAAACGTTTAAAAATTATCCTACTATTAGCGTACAAACCTATGCAGAGTTAACGGCTCAGTTTGCCCGAAAAAATGGGGCCAGATTTTTGTTACGCGGTTTAAGAAACACAACAGACTTCGAGTATGAAAATAGTATTGGACAAGTGAATCGGTTTTTAAATGACGAATTGGAGTCCGTCTTCTTAATCACCTCACCTCAATTTGCTTCATTAAGCTCCTCTATTATCAGGGAAGTTCACCGTTATGGTGGAGATGTATCAAAACTTCTGCCCTATAAACTTTAGGCATAAACTTTGGCGATTTCGCAATAAACTAATACTGAGAGTAACTTTTTACTTAACCTTTTCAGTTTGCCGGTAATATTCCTCAAACACAAACCGAATCGATTTGTAAGAATTTTCCAGGGCGTGATACACTTCTTTCTGGGTCATCCAGCGTAGTTCTTCAATGTCCTCATCCAGCCTTGGTTTGCTTTTTGAGTCATCGAGTAATTCCATGATATACCAGCGCGTTTTCTTCAACATACTATTTTTATTCATGGTATACGTATGCCAGGTGGTGCACAATTTCTGGCCAACTTTTACCTGAACATTGCATTCTTCTTCAACCTCCCGAACAGCGGTCTGATTGTACTTCTCATCACTCTCTTTTTTGCCTTTTGGCAAGTCCCACTTTTTCATCCGGTAAATCATCAAAAATTTATCCTTTTTCAGGATAAGTCCACCCGCGGCTTTAACAACTTTGAATTTGCTCTTCAGGTAAATCTTTACGGCCGTATAATCCTCCACTGTAATTGCCAACGAAAGAAGATTGGTCGGGACCTTTGAGTTGACATGGTCTAAAATTATATCCAGATGCTCGGTATTGGCATGATTCACCCAAACATGATGAATGAGTTTAGCCTTGGTAATAACCTCTTTCCTTGCATCAATAGAATGGTTGACATGACCTTCTTTGGGTTGCTGACCAGAATCGAGAATTAATACAGGGATATCGTTAATAAATAAATTCATAAGAGGTCTTCAACTTTTTGCAAAAACCTAAATTATTTCCAATGAATCAACATTGACAGCCTATTAAAATGAATTGCTTGTTAGTAAATTGATTTTAAGGGCATTTCCGGGATTTTTCTTGAAAGAATAGTCTTGAGAGCCCTAGATTCTGATAAATTTGCCACATGAGCATTGTAAAAATTCAAGAAGAAACAGCTGGAATAATCTCCTCTCTTTTGCTAGAAATTGAAGCGATTAAGCTTAATCATGTAGACCCATTCACCTGGAGTTCGGGCTGGAAATCCCCTATTTACTGTGACAACAGGTTGGCGCTCTCCTATCCTAAAATCCGCACCTTCATCAAGAAAAGCCTTGAAAAGGCCATCAAAGCAAACTTTCGTCAAGTTGAATATATTGCAGGAGTAGCAACTGCAGGCGTAGCACAAGGAGCCTTGGTGGCCGAGGTGTTAGAGCTTCCTTACATTTATGTCAGACCCAAACCTAAGGATCATGGTATGGGAAATTTGATTGAAGGAAAAATTGAAAAAGGTAAAAAAGTAGTTCTGATAGAGGATTTAATTTCAACTGGTGGCAGTTCACTAAAGGCTGCACAAGCCTTGAAAGAAGCCGGGTTCATTGTTCTTGGCATGGTGGCTATCTTCACTTATGGATTTGATGTGGCAGAAAAGAATTTTGCAGAAGCACAAATACCATTAGTGTGCCTAAGCGATTTCGACCATATGCTGAGAGAAGCGGTAGAAAAAAAATACCTTGACGAAAATCAATTAATGTACGTAAAGTCATGGAGAGTTGATCCTGGGAATTGGAAGTAACTTATTCCGTCAGAACTTTTCCTCAATACCCAATCCGAAAAGAGCAAAATCATATTTTACGGGATCTGACGGATCAAATAATCGTAGATTTGCCGTTAGTTCAAGAGCGGTTTCCCAATCCATTTGCCTTCGTTTGATCAGTTTTAATTTTCTCGCGACACGTTCAACATGAATGTCGCATGGGCACACCAACTGTGCTGGGGAAATTTTAGTCCAAATGCCAAAGTCAACTCCGCGACTATCGTGACGCACCATCCATCGGAGAAACATGTTGATGCGTTTGCAGGCGGATTTGTGTTCAGGTGTTGCGACATGTTTCATGGTTCTTCTTGGAAAATCAGGAAGGCTAAAAAACAACCGATGAAATGAGGCCATACCTTCCTGAACTGTTTCACTTGCAGTGTTAACCCTAAATGCTTCCTCAAGCGACTGATGACTTTTATAAAACAACGATAGGAACTCAATAAAATATAAGGTATCCGTTCCATTGAATGTACGATGTTTAAAATTATCAAAAGGCTTAAGGTCATCTAAACTATGATGCAAGAGAAAATCATATGGAGAGTTGTCCATCATTTCCAGCAACTCAATACTCTTTTTAATAATGGTGATTCTTTGACCCCAGGCAAGAATAGCAGTAAAAAAGCCAGCAATTTCTATATCCTGTTTCTTAAAAAAACGATGAGGAACTGAGACCGGATCATTCTTTATGAAATTAAACTGGTTATACTTTTCTACTTTGTCATCCAGGAATGCCTTTACATCAAGAATAGATTTTTGCTTCATGTACTTCAGAACCCGGCCACCTTTACTTATAATACGTAACCTCCACGGCAAACGTACCCTCTGTTACACCTAGCCTTTCAAAAGCTGATTTTGAAATCATAATTATCGTTTTGTTGTCTGTTCCTTGAGGCAGCACATCCATTACGCGTACAAACACTTCACGGTTATTAGCTTCATTTCTCACTTTCATGATCGTACCAACCTTGGCGGCATTATATAATGCCAAATATTTGCGGTTACCATCCGTTCCTGCAATTAACTCAGCAGTCCCTTTCTCCTTCACTTCATCTGAACCAACCATGTTTTCAGATATTTTAATAGTGGTTTCCTTAGGTTCTGATAAGCTAATGCTCTGGTTATCCTTTACAATAGGAACTGATTGAGGTACTTGCGTATTGAAAGACTCAGTTTTGTACATCGGCTGGGTTATCAAAAGGACCTGGTCAATTTTTACTTCGTTTCCTGAAATACCATTCCATTCCTTCAGTTGTTGCACTGTGATTCCATATTTCTTAGAAATACTAAAGAGTGTCTCCTTAGCAACCACCGTGTGCGTTCCTTTAAGCGATTGTAATTCAGCTGGTTTGACAGTTTCAAGATTTGATGATGGCCTTTTGGGGATAATTAATTCCTGGCCGAGTGAAAGCGAGTTATCACTCAGCTTGTTCATTGCTTTAATATCATCAACAGAAACGTCATACAATTTTGATATGGAGAACAGTGTTTCCTTCGTTGCTACTTTGTGAACTATGCCGTTGGCGTTTTGAATTTTACTTTTAGGAACATAGGGTACTTTCAAAATCTGGCCGATGTCAAGGCCTCCATCTGCAGTCTTATTAAATTCGAGAATATTCATTATGGAAACACCATAATGCTTCGAAATGGAATACAGTGTCTCTTTTTCACTGACCTGATGAATGATGAATTGCTTACCCTTAATAGTCTCTAGCCGTAAAGAATCCGATTTGAATTCAGGATTATTCCAGGAAATAAGTACAATCAAAATAATTTTTACCATAAGATTACTATTTCTAAGTTACCAATTCCTGCGTATTCTTTGCCTCACGTCAATACCACAGGTGCCAGATATCACCTCAAAGCCCAGAAAAAATGAAAATCCGATTTTTCCTGCCCATGGTTTAATCGTAACTTTATGCAAGTTAACTAAGATTAGAACGATGAGAAAGCTTGTGGTATTATTTTGCTTGATCTGTTCAACAGCGCTTGCACAAAAAAGTAATGTTGTTGTTATGGAGATCAAAGAAGAAATCGACCCCCGTATGCTGCGATATGTAAGGTTAGCGCTTGAATATGCGGAAAAGACCAAAGCAGATTATGTAATTGTAGACATGGATACCTACGGGGGGGTACTGACGGATGCAAAAGAAATTGTAGACGTGATCATGGATTATAAAAAGCCCATCTGGGTATATATTAATTCAGATGCTGCCTCAGCTGGAGCCTTGATCTCCATTGCATGCGATAGCATTTATATGTCACCTGGTGCTACTATAGGTGCGGCCACGGTAGTGGAAGGGGCTGGCGGTCAAGCCGCACCTGATAAATACCAGGCCTATATGCGGGGAATCATGCGCGCAACAGCTGAGAAGAATGGGCGAGATCCACGTATTGCAGAAGGAATGGTAGACGAACGTATTGTAATTGACAGCATAAAACAGGAAGGCAGGGTCATTACGTTCACTACATCTGAGGCGTTGAAATTTGGATACTGCGAAGCGGAGGTAGAATCGATTGAACAAATCCTACAAAGAAATAAAGTCGAAAATTATGACATCAATACTTTTCGATTAGGAACAGTTGAAAAAATAATTGCATTTGCGCTCAATCCTTTCATTAGTGGACTTCTGATCCTTGTGATCATCGGTGGCATCTATTTTGAACTTCAAACACCCGGGGTTGGATTTCCCCTTATTGCCGCTGTTATCGCTCTGCTATTATATCTCATTCCATACTATTTAAATGGCCTTGCCGAATATTGGGAAATCATAGCATTATTCATTGGAGTCATATTAATCATTGCTGAAATTTTCATCATTCCAGGATTTGGCGTGGCTGGTGTGCTTGGCATAACCCTTACCGTGGTCTCCTTGATTCTAATTATGCTCAACAATGATTTCTTCAACTTTGAATTTGTTCCGCTTGGAGACATTGTAGTGGCTACGGCAGTTGCCTTTGGCGGACTTACGGGAGGTGTTGTGGTGCTCTTCTTCGGTGGTGCAAGACTTATGAAAAGTAAAGCGTTTCAACGGATAACGTTAACCGAAACACAGGAAAGCTCAAAAGGTTACACCGTAAACGCCAAGACAAAATCGATGAATGGAAAAACCGGCACGGCCTACACAGTGCTAAGGCCTAGCGGCAAAGTGATGATTGATGATCAACTATTTGATGCGTTTACCCGCGGAGACTATGTTGAAAAAGGCGACCCCATTATTGTAATTGAAAGTGAGGGTGTTACCTTAAAAGTAAAGCGCGGAAATGCATGAGAATTTTAGGAGTAATCCCCGCACGTTACGCTTCTACACGCTTTCCTGCAAAACCGTTAATTGATATCGGTGGGCAATCCATGATTGAGCGCGTATACCGACAGGTCAAAAAATCGGGATCAATTTCAAAAGTTATCGTGGCCACGGACCATCACAAAATATGTGATCAAGTGATCACGTTTGGTGGCGAAGTGCGATTGACCTCCGAATCTCACGCCAGTGGTACCGACCGTTGTTTTGAAGTATTAACGAACGAGATAACGAAGTTTGACTATGTTATTAACATCCAAGGTGATGAACCTTTTATTGCACCTAAGCAGATTGATTTGCTAGCAGCTTTGCTTGATGGAAAAACCGAACTGGCAACCCTTGCAAAAAAAATAGAAGACAGAGAACAGCTATTTAACTCCAACATTGTAAAAATCATATTGGATAAGAATTGGAATGCTCTGTATTTCAGTCGTTCCGCCATACCGCATCTTCGAAACATTGCCCCAGATCAATGGTTGCGTAATCATACTTTTTATAAACACGTTGGCATGTATGCGTACCGGGCCGACATTCTGGAAAAAATCACAAAGCTTAACATGTCTTCATTAGAAAAAGCTGAGTCACTGGAACAACTTCGATGGTTGGAAAATGGTTATTCCATCAAAGTAGCCGAAACAATGGATGAAACGATTGGCATCGACACACCAGAGGATCTTGAAAAGGCGCTCTTGTTTTTAAGCAAAAAATAATGGGTCCTACCTTTGAATATTGAACACACTTGGCAAATTGCTTTGCATTTTTTTCTGGATTATTCTGCAAAAAAACTGAGCATGAGAGTGAACATTCTCAACACCTGCGCCAAATGAATTAAACTTTTTTTTTAAGTTGCCAGTTTCATTATTCTTGCAGCTTGATCCCATAAAAAAAGCTGGTTTAAAAAACCAGCTTGTGGAGAATATCGGAGTCGAACCGATGACCTTCCCGATAGCTATCGGGACGCTCTATGCCCATTGATTAGGTTTTCAATATACACTCTACTTTTCTTATTTTTTATCTCTTTCTCTCTTCTAACTGCATCGGATCGGGAAGAGAAAAATTCGTGATAAACTAATTTCCACGGTAAGCATGAACTGGAGAAGGCACCACCTTTCCCAATATTATGTTCATCAATCCTCCTTTCTAGATTCATGGTTTGGCCTACATAATACTTATCGCATTTCTCTGAATAGAGAATATAAATGAAATACTCCATCACAAAAAAGCTGGTTTAAAAAACCAGCTTGTGGAGAATATCGGAGTCGAACCGATGACCTCTTCCATGCCATGGAAGCGCTCTAGCCAGCTGAGCTAATCCCCCGAGGGGTGCAAATATATTCAAAATCTTGTGACAGAAAATTCAACAAGTTTTACTAATTGATTGAGGTCATTTCTTCTCAGCCAGTTTTCTCATCGCCCTCACCCGATCAGGATCCACCGTACGGACTTTAAATTCTGCACCTTCCTCAGAACCCATCCCGGCAATATCTGGATTTCGGTAGGTCATACCGCTTTCGCGGAAAGAAGCTGCGGAGAAGTGAATTTCCGTAGCCCTCGATTTGGCCAAAATTTCCTGAACTGTGTTCTCATTCACACCGGAGCCAGGCATGATGGCAATTCTGCCCCTTGCTCTTTCTGTTAACTGACCGATAAGGTCTGCACCTTTCAACGACTGAGCTTGCAGACCGGCTGTTAGTATTCTGTCAAAACCGACTTCAATGCAATCTTCCAATGCTTCAAAAGGATCGCGCGTCATATCGAAGGCTCGATGGCAGGTAACTTTTAAAGGCCGTGCTTTATCAATCAATTCTTTGCATCGTTTTTTATCGAGCGTTCCATCAGGATTTAAAATTCCAAACACCACACCATCCACACTTATCTTCTGACATTGCGAAATATCACGCTTCATGGAATGAAATTCGTAGTTGGTATAATGAAAATCTCCTCCACGCGGGCGGATCATCACATACACATCCAAATTTACATTTTGTCGCACTGCCTCAATGGTTCCAAACGATGGGGTAGTTCCTCCTTCACCTGGGTTATCACAAAGTTCAATGCGATCTGCACCGCCTTCTTGGGCTTTGAGTGCAGATTCAATGTTGTAGACTACAATTTCACAAATCATAAATCGTTTTGTTTTCTATATATTTAGTAGCATCAACTATAACCTTCCAAACATGAGGCTCTTCATTCTGTTTAACCTTCTCTTCCTTCTGTCATGCTCTCAATTACGTGCGCAGAACCAGGACAGTGTGGCAATCAAGAAATATTATGAGGAAAATGCAATTCTTTGGCTCGGATGGACTAAATATATTAAGAACAACCAAACATTTCCACTTAAAAACTTAAGAAATGAGATCATCTTTTCCCCGGATGCCATTCATGAGTTTTCAAAGTACAGGCGCTATCGAACTTATTTGAATATAAGTGCTATTGTAGGTGGCGGGCTATATTTAACAGCTCTAGTAGCGAAGGATCGTGAGGTTAAGCTTGGAATGTTTGCCGGATCACTTGTCGCCTTTTCCTTTTCAATCCATTTTAGTTTTAATACAAGCAAGCATTTGAGCAGGGCCATTTGGCTGCACAATAGAGATATTCTCTTGCGATAACCAAACTTCTAATAATAACTCTTCGCTTCAAACAACTTGTTATCAACCTCACTAGACTTTACTGCATACGTAAATCCTTTCTGCAAGGCAAAGGCACCATACTCACCATTTTTATTCAATGCTAAAAAACCTACTTGTATTTCTTTAGATTTTACAGGTTGATTTTTAACGATTCGGGCCACTGCTTTCTCGCATGCCTCCTGCGGAGAGTTTCCCTGCCGCATCAACTCCACCACCAAATGTGAGCCAACAATTCGAATAACTTCCTCGCCTACGCCTGTTGAGGTAGCGGCCCCAATTTCATTATCCACATAAACAGCCGCTCCAATAATAGGTGAGTCTCCTACCCTGCCATGCATCTTAAAGGCCATTCCGCTAGTAGTGCAGGCTCCCGATAAATTTTCCTTTCCATCCAAAGCCACAATGCCTATGGTGTCGTGATTTTCAATATTGGCAATAGGTTTATACTGTGCGGTCTTAAGCCATTCTTTCCACACCTTTTCTGATTCTGGTGTTAATAGTTTTTCCTTTTTAAAACCATTGGCCAACGCAAACTGTAACGCGCCTTCCCCCACCAAAAAAACATGGGGGGTCTTTTCCATTACTTTGCGTGCAACAGAAATTGGATGAACGATATGCTCCAGGCAGGCAACCGCGCCACAATTTGCAAACTCATCCATGATACACGCATCGAGCGTAACGCGGCCATCACGATCTGGTAAACCTCCCAATCCAACAGAGGTTTCCTTTGGATCGCCTTCGGGCACCCTCGCACCTGCCTCTACTGCATCCAGGGATCTTCCACCCGAGTACAATATCTTCCACGCTTCTGCATTGGCACCCACTCCAAAATTCCAGGTAGAAACAACAACTGGTTTTGTGGGTGTCTTTTGTCTGAATCCGGCAAATAGTTTAGCGACTGGTAAAAGTGAGGTCAATGCTCCGAGTAAAAGAAATTTTCTGCGCGTGGTCATATCCTGTAGTTTATTGAAATTAGTGGGAGGGAAGTTAATCAATAATCCTTCGAGCAATCCGAAAACGCTTATCATAATACTCCGAAAACAAATTGGTTTCCACAACACCTAGCGAAGTTGATGCATGGATGAATTTCACATTGTCTTTACTCTTTACCTCCGTAACAATACCCACGTGGGTGATCTCTCTTCTTTTCTTTCCGGTAGCAAAAAACACCAGATCGCCTGGCTTAACATTCTTCTTTTTCACCTTTTCGCCTACTTCCGCCTGGGCATCTGCAGTTCGGGGCAACGTAAGGTTAATCGCCTGAAAAGCGTTTCCGGTAAGCCCGGAGCAATCCATTCCTGAACGGGTTGTTCCACCCCACTTGTAAGGGGTTCCCGTAAAGGTTCGCGCTTCTTTAATTACCTCACTGACCTGCTGTTTCCTTAGCCGAGCTTTCCTGGAAGCACAGTCACTAAACAGAAACAAAATGAAGAATAAAAGTCCAAGCCTGTAAAAAGGGAATTGTGTAATTTTGAGGCCAGCAGGATAACTCATATACAAACAAAGTTACATTATAGATGGCACACACTAAAGTGATAGAAGGGGTAGCTTCAGTTGGCATTCTGGAAGAAATTCTGAATCAATTCCAGGCTATTGTTGGCAAAGAAAACCTGATTCTGGAAGAGGAAGCACGACAAGAATACTCACATGATAAAACGGAAGATTATTCATTCATGCCGGATGTCGTAATAAAGCCACATTCTCCCCAGCAGATAAGTGCTATTCTTAAAATCTGTAACATATACCAATTGCCCGTCACTCCACGAGGAGCAGGAACAGGCTTAAGCGGTGGCGCCTTGCCGGTAAAAAAGGGTGTAGTTATTTCTATGGAACGCTTTAAAAAGATTTTGCAAATAGATGAGTTGAATCTGCAGGCAACGGTGGAGCCGGGCGTGATCACTGAAGTATTTCAAAATGCTGTCAAGGAAAAAGGCTTATTCTATCCGCCAGACCCCGCTAGCGGTGGCTCGTGTTATTTGGGAGGGAACCTTGCGAATAATTCCGGGGGCCCAAAGGCCGTGAAGTATGGCGTAACGCGTGATTATGTAATCAATATGGAAGTGGTACTGCCAACAGGAGAAATTATCTGGACGGCCGCGAATGTTTTAAAGAACTCCACGGGTTATAATCTCACCCAACTTATGTGTGGCAGCGAAGGCACTTTGGGCATCATCACGAAAATTGTATTTAAACTTAGGGGCTTTCCACAGAAAAATGTGCTAATGATGATTCCCTTCAGCACAAATGAAGAAGCTTGCAGGGCTATCTCAGCTATATTCGCTTCAGGCATCACGCCTTCCGGGATGGAGTTCTTTGAACGAGAAGCTGCAGCTAAAACATTTGAATATTGTATAAAAGTGTTAAACAGCCCAGTAACGACCACGTTAGCAGAAAACATGAATGCTTATTTGCTATGCGAATTAGATGGCAATGATGAAGAAGTGCTCATGCGTGATGCCGAACGTGTGATGGCCGTGGTAGAGAAGTTTGAGATCGGTGAGGTGTTGTTTGCAGACAGTGCTGCACAAAAAGAAGAGCTTTGGAAGATCAGAAAAAATATTTCACCTGCGGTTAACTGGTACACACTTACCAAATCAGATGATGTTGTCGTTCCGCGAGCAAATATGCCCAAGCTAATTTCCGGAATTAAGGCGATTGGAAAACAATTTGGATTTAACACCGTCTGCTTTGGTCATTTAGGGGATGGAAATCTTCACGTAAATATTTTAAAAGAGAACATCAGCGAAATAGATTGGGAAAACAAAATCCCTGAAGGTATTGGTGAGATTTTCAAACTTACGGTCAACCTGGGAGGAACACTCTCTGGCGAGCATGGCATAGGGATTTCTAAACGCCCGTATATGGCTATTGCCATGAGTGAAGTAAACCTTAACCTCATGCGTGGAATTAAAAAGGTCTTTGATCCAAATGGAATAATGAATCCGGGAAAAATATTTTAAAACACTTTAGAATGAAATTATTTATAACACTTACTGTCTTTGCGATTGTACTTAACGCATGTGGTAATAAAGAAAAAAAGGAAATAACTCAGCAAGAATTAAGCGCACCAACAGCCCAGCTTACTGAAGAGCAGATCGCCAATGGATGGAGACTTTTATTTGATGGTCAAACTACAAAAGGCTGGCAAATTTTTAAAGGCAGAGAAAATAATACCTGGGAAGTTGATGAAGGTACGTTGCATTGTAAGCCTCTTAAAGAGGGTGTAGCAGGTGATGGCGATCAGCGCTCCGATATCATGACCACCGAGGAGTTTGAGAATTTCAAATTGACTTTTGATTGGAAGATAACACCCGAAGCAAACAGCGGAGTGATGTTCCGTGTCACAGAAGAATTTGAGCAACCCTATTACTCAGGGCCCGAATATCAGGTGGTCGATGATAAGGGATATCCTGGAGAATTGAATGATACACAATTAACTGCCGCCACATTTGATATGTACGGGACAGTCAACCAATCTGTAAGGCCAATAGGTGAATGGAATACATCAAAACTTGTTGTTAATGACAATCATGTTGAACACTGGTTGAATGGTTCAAAAGTGCTGGAGTATGAACTCGGTTCTGCTGACTGGATTAAACGTAAAAATGAATGTAAATGGAAAGATGCTGTGGGCTACGGCATGGCCAAAAAAGGCCACATCGATATACAAGACCATGGAAGTGAAGTATGGTATAAGAATATAATGATCAGGATCTTGTAGACAAAAACTATTTTAAAGTCATGAGGTATTCCACCAGGTCGGCTAATTGTTGTTCCGATAATTCCAGAAATGCAGGCGTATGCATAACACTATTTTCCTGCTTTTCCTTTGAATCAATATTTGAGGTTGGAACAATATAGACTCGGTTTCCTTTAGTGTATATACCCGCTGATTCTTCAATTTAGATAGATCAGGAACAGTATTTTGCCAATTGACCAATCGTTAGCATCAACCTTGATTTTGTTGTTATCTCGGCTTGCTACTATTCTGGGTATAAATCCAATATAATTAAATGCCACTGCAATGGGGAACGCTTCAGAAGTTCTAGGTGCACGATCATGAATTTTAATAGTTGGTAGCTTTCCGAAGAGATCTATACCTCAAGATAAGGCAAATAAATAACTATAAAACCATATGTTCATTTTTTGCGCCTTGTTAACTTACCTTTATCTTCCTGCTTTGAATATTGCTAAAACTATATGTGCGGTATCACGGGTATTTTTGCATTTAATCTGATCGGCAAGTTCAACATGATCAATTTAGCTTCTGCTACATTGGCGTTGGAAAAACGCGGTCCCGATTTTCAAGATATTTATTCCGATCAGTATGTAGGGTTAGGTCACCGAAGGCTGTCAATCATTGATACAAGTGCAACCGCCAACCAGCCGATGTGGGATGAAAGTAAACGTTACTGCATCATCTTTAATGGAGAAATCTTTAATTTTCAGGAATTAAGAAAAGAATTGCAAAAGAATGACATTTCTTTTTCCACTCATTCCGATACCGAAGTTTTACTCAAGCTCTATATTCTAGAAAAAGAAGCGTGCCTCTATAAACTCAATGGCTTTTTTGCTTTTTGTATATATGATAAGCAAGAACAAACATTTTTCATAGTTCGAGATCGATTTGGTATAAAGCCTTTGCTTTATGTACATGATGAGGATAAATTTCTATTTGCCTCTGAAATGAAATCGATCCTTTGCTTTGGCATTGAAAAGGAGTTGGATTACACTTCTCTGCATACCTATCTTCAACTCAACTACATCCCTGCCCCACGCTCGATTTTTAAAAAAGTAAAAAAACTCTTACCGGGACACTATCTAAAAATTGTCAATCGTCAATTGTCAATTGTCAATTACTATGCTATACCTAATGCAGCTTCACAAACAGAAAAAAATCCTTTCACGTATGAAGAAAGCAAACAAAAACTCAAAATCTTATTAGAGGCTTCCGTTGAGCGAAGGCTGGTTGCCGATGTTTCCCTGGGTGCTTTTTTAAGCGGTGGAATTGATTCCTCTGTTGTCACAGGATTGGCGAGCAGGCACAAGCCTGATCTACACACCTTCTCCGTTGGCTTTAAAGACGAAAAGTTTTTTGATGAAACCGAATATGCCAGGTTGGTGGCGAATCATTTTAAAACAAATCATACCGTATTTTCATTATCCAATGATGATTTGTATGAACATGTGCATTCTATCCTGGATTATCTAGACGAACCTTTTGCGGATTCTTCCGCTATCAATGTTTATATACTCAGCAAAGAAACCCGCCAACACGCTACTGTGGCGCTTTCCGGAGATGGTGCCGATGAACTGCTGGCCGGTTACAATAAGCATGCTGCCTTTCATCGAATGATCCATAAAGGATGGAAAGAAAATGCAGTCGGTTCATTATTATCGCTATGGAAAATTCTTCCAAAATCCAGGAATAATGCATTGGCCAATAGAGTACGACAGCTACAACGCTTTGCTGAAGGAATGAAACTGTCATCAAAAGACCGTTACTGGAGTTGGGCTGGATACGCTAAAGAAAATCAAGCATTAGCCTTATTATCTGATTCTTCCCGTCATCAATTTATTGAAGCTGACTACTTGAATTTCAAATCTGAATTATTGCAAACTATTCCTGCTACGGAAAGTATCAACGATATATTACTTACCGATATGAAGTTGGTCTTACCGAACGACATGCTTACAAAAGTTGATTTAATGAGCATGGCCAATGGTTTGGAAGTGCGGGTTCCTTTTCTCGACTACGAGGTGGTCAATTTTCTTTTTTCACTTCCTGATGATTTCAAAATCAATTCAGACATAAGAAAAAGAATATTACAAGATGCCTACAAAGACATTTTACCTCCACAACTTTACAATCGCCCTAAGAAAGGATTCGAAGTTCCTCTACTCAAATGGTTGCGAAAAGAAATGAAATCACTAATTATGGATGACTTGCTCTCACAGAAATTTATTGTAGACCAAAATATTTTTGATTACCCTGCAATTGAAAAACTAAAGAAGAAGCTTTTTTCATCACATCCCGAAGACGTCCATGCGAGGATTTGGGGGCTGATTGTTTTTCAATGGTGGTGGAAGAAATATTGTTAGACGTAAGATTTAAGAAATAAGACTCAGGACCATAAAACTTTTACAAAATGAAAAACTTACTCCGGATCGAAGAAGCGTTCATGTTTGGTCTTGCACTTTATCTCAATTCATATCTACCATTTGCAACCTGGGTATTCTGGGCTCTGTTTTTATTACCTGATATTGGAATGCTTGGATATCTGGCAAATCCGCGCATCGGTGCCATAACGTATAATCTATTCCATCACAAAGGGATAGCGATTGCAGTTTATCTTACAGGATATATACCGATCATTCATGAACTTACCCTGGCCGGTGTAGTGTTGTTCGGTCATAGTTCATTTGATCGTGTTCTTGGCTATGGCCTAAAGTATGAAGATCATTTTAAGCATTCTCACCTTGGCTGGTTGGGTAAACAGGATATCTGATAATGCGTGATGGATCCAAGAAATCTAGAATCAAGTATCTATCATCCAATTATTTCTTTCCTTCTTTCGCCCACATATCACGGAGTGTTACCGTACGATTGAATACCAACTTGGCCGATGTTGAATCCTGATCGAGGCAGAAGTAGCCAATTCTCATAAACTGATAGTGTTCCATTACTTTCGTTTCAGCTAATGCAGGCTCAGCATACACGGTAGGGATTACTTTGAGTGAATCTGGATTAAGATACTTCTTGAAATCATCTTCCATTTGATTAAGATCTTCCACCGTAAAGAGACGATCATACAACCTCACCTCCGCTTTGAGAGCATGAGGCACACTTACCCAGTGAATAACTCCTTTTACATTGATGCCAGACACATCTGATCCACTTTTGCTTTCAGGAACATGTGTACAACGGAGTTCAATAATATTTCCAGCATTATCTTTTATCACTTCCTCACACTTGATGATGTAGGCACTTTTCAGTCGTACCATCTGACCCGGAGCCAGACGGAAATATTTCTTGGAAGGTACTTCCATAAAATCATCTTTTTCAATATAAAGCTCACCACTAAATGGTACGTCTCTCGAGCCTCCCTGGTGACCAGAAAGTTGATCTTCCGGTAGGTTTTCGCTCGGCATCATTTCCACTTTACCCTTCGGATAGTTGGTAATCACGACCTTCAATGGATCAGATACCACCATTCTCCTCAACGCCCTTTTATTAAGATCCTCCCGTACACAAAATTCAAGCAAGCCAATGTCGATGAGGTTTTCTCTTTTGGCTACACCAATCTTATCACAAAATTGGCGAATGCTTTCAGGAGTATACCCTCTTCTGCGCATCGCGCTTAACGTTGGCATACGGGGATCATCCCATCCACTAACATTACCATCGTTTACAAGTTGGAGCAACTTGCGCTTGCTCATGACAGTGTAGGTCAAATTGAGACGAGCGAACTCATATTGCCGGGACGGATAAATGTCCAGGTTAGCGATGAACCAATCATACAATTCCCGATGTGGAATAAATTCTAGTGTACAAATGCTGTGGGTAATATTTTCGATTGCATCACTTTGTCCATGTGCAAAGTCATACATTGGATAGATGCACCACGTATCACCTGTTCGGTGGTGATGAGCATGTTTGATCCGGTAAATAATGGGATCACGCATGTGCATATTCGGGCTTGCCAGATCTACTTTGGCACGAAGTACTCTCTCTCCATCTTTATATTTACCTTCTTTCATCTCTGCAAAAAGACGAAGGTTTTCATCCGTACTGCGGCCACGATACTGGTTTGCCGTTCCCGGCTTTGTGGGAGTCCCTTTTTGCGCAGCTATACTATCACTATTGCTATCATCCACATAGGCCAAACCTTTTTTGATTAAGCTGACGGCTAACTCATAAAGTTGTCCAAAATAATCAGACGCATAAAATTCGTTGGCCCAAGTGAATCCCAGCCATCGAACATCATTCTTAATACTATCCACATATTCTGTTTCTTCAGTGATGGGATTGGTGTCATCAAAACGCAGGTTAGTCTTACCGCCATATTTCAAGGCTAATCCAAAGTTCAGGCAAATACTTTTAGCATGTCCTAAGTGCAGATAACCATTTGGCTCCGGAGGAAAACGGGTACTGATACTCTGGTATTTACCGTTCTTAAGATCATTTTCAACAATTTCTTCCAGAAAGTTTAATGCTTTTTCCTCCGACATAGTATTTATTTAAAGGTTGTAAAGGTAAAGATTGACCGAATGAAATAACAACCGCCAGCGCCCGGAAGCGAACTTTTTTAGGAGATAGAGAAAACCTGTATTTTTGAGAGATGACTACTTTATACCCGGCACAACGAGGCTCATGATTTTACTCTCACTTTCCCACGCTATTAAGTATTCCATGTTGTTAAGCGCTACGATAGCTGGAAACGAGCCGTTGCCAAGGACGGAAGCCATTGGCTGTTTAGACGAGGAGAAGTAAATTTGATTTTCATCTACCCAGGTAACTCCATAATTGTTCCCGTAACTTGTAATGTCACTTTGTTTGCCGCTTCCAAGCTTCTGTTCGGATTGATTCACTACATTTATAAAGACAGTATCCTCCCTTCTCCAGGTTGTCATCACTTCACCATTTTTGTAAACCGTTATGCCCCCTCCATCCATGGGGCAACCTTTTAACTTCCATGTACCGTCACCGAGTTTGACGGGTTGATTAAAATGAACTGCCTGGTCTCCTGATTCGGCCACATGCATATCGCGTGAGCCATTTAGCCAATTGCGGAACATAATAAAAACTTTATCTCCATTAACTGCGATAGCGGGTCGGCAGCACTCACAGACAGTACTATCCGGAGAACGATAGACCAAAACGTTCTCTTGCCAATGCTCCCCTCCTTGAGCAGATCGGCTTGCGTAAATCTTGTTCCTATTGTCTTGACGTAAGTCTAACCACGTTACATAAAAATTATCCAATTGATCGCTGGCAACCGAAGAGAGCCCTTCTTTGGCAATGCGTGGAACGTCATTGACTTTGACTCTTTTCGTCCACATATTTTTAGAGTGCTCTAATGAATAAGCATGAATATCACCTGGCTTATTCATGGCCACAACCACAGTATAATTGGCAGACGATGAAATTTGCGGCCCTCTCGACATACCTAAATGAAGGCCATGCAACGTGTCGATTAGTATCTCTTCCGAAAAAGTCTTCCCTGAGTCTTGAGATGTTGAAAGCAGTATGCTATCACCTTTGCCGTATACTACCCGAATGATGCCTGTTGTATCGACACTCAGTGAAGGCTGGTAACCCAGCTCAGAAATAATGGAGGGGGAATGGGTTGAATTCTTTTTGCATCCTGTCATGCAAACTACTATCAATCCCATTATAACAAGGGTGTGCCACATATTTATTTGGATTTACTACCTGCCAAGGTTAGTAAGAATTGCATTGCTTTCCAAAATTGGAAGGATGCGCGAATACCTTATAAACAAATTGAATTGATTCTACGGTGATCAGCAATAGAATTCTATCGCTAACGATTACCTGAAATCCGCATCTTTAACTTCTTATTTAACTCATCTACAGAGTTTTTGAAGTTAGCGTCAGTCTTCATCATATCCTCAACAGACTCTAGCGCGTGAATGACCGTACTATGGTCACGGCCTCCAAAATTTTCCCCTATAAGCGCCAGCGTAAGCTGTGTATAGCGCTTACAAAAATACATGGCCACTTGACGAGGGATAACGATTTCACGTTTTTTCAACTTTCCTTTCATCAACTCAAGGTCGATTTTGAAATACTCACCCACCGTTTTTTGGATAAAATCCACACTGACGTCTGACTGAATTTCTTTAACAATGTTCTTTAGCACCTCCTTTGCAAGTTCGAGGTCGATTTCTTTTTTCAATAGCGTTGCATGAAAAATTAAAGAATTCAGCACACCTTCCATGTCACGCAAATTAGTGTCAACTGAGTAGGCCAGGTACTCGGCTACTTCGGTGGGAATTTCGATACCATCCGATTCCATTTTATTGTGAATGATGGCAAGCTTTGTTTCAAAGTCTGGTTCCTGCAAATCGGCTGTAAGACCCCACTTAAAGCGTGACAATAATCTTTCCTGAAATCCTTTCAAATCACGTGGCGGGCAATCACTCGTCATGATGATTTGTTTGCCAGATTGGTGAAGTTGATTGAATATGTGGAAAAATATTTCCTGGGTCTTCTCACGTCCGGCTAAAAATTGTACATCATCCAATATTAAAAGATCTACCTGCAGATAAAAATTTTGAAACTCCTGCATTTTGTGATTCTGAAGGGCATTTAAAAATTGATTGGTAAAATCATTTTGATCTACATACAAAACAATTTTTTCAGGCAGGTTCTTTTTGATTTCATTTCCTATGGCTTGAACCAAATGCGTTTTACCGACTCCTACTCCTCCATATAGCATTAGCGGATTAAAAGATGTAACACCAGGCTTTTTGGCCACGGCCACTCCAGCAGATCGAGCTAACCGGTTGCAATCACCCTCTACAAAGTTATCAAATGAATAATTTGTATTAAGACGGGAATTGACCGTTTGAGGGTTTAAAGCTTTAAAACTGAATGGAGAATAATCTTCATGACTATTTCCATTCACATTCACTTGTGCATTACTCTTTTTAAAGCCTGAACCATTAGGATAATTAACGGAAACGGGCGGATTGCCGTAATTCCCGCTATCTACGACCACGGAATACTCAAGCCGACTATTTGGTCCTAAGGTAGTATGAATTGCTTTTTTTAAAACCGGAACATAATGTTCTTCCAACCACTCATAGAAGAACTGAGAAGGTACTTGAATCGTCAATACATCCCCCTCTGTCCGTAATGGGACAATAGGTTTAAACCAAGTATTGAAATTTTGCTCGTCAACACTATCGCGAATTAATTCGAGGCAATCATTCCATACTGTTCCGCAGTCAACTTCCATCCTGAAATTCTAAGTCTTTGGTTTTTTTGTTTCCGCTAAGGGAAAGGGTGACAAAGGTGTAGAAAAAAAGAAAACAAAAAAACAAAAATGCCTCTTGATTTTTCTGAAAATTTTATCGTAATGATTACTGTAAATCTGAAATAAAAAATTGCTTTATAGCAAACTTAACATCAATTTGAATCACCGTTTTAACGCCATTCAATGGATTCAGCATCAACTAATCACATTTTCGATTCTTTTACCCCTGCTACAAAAGATGACTGGCAAAAAGCCGCCAAACTTGAATTAAACGGGGCCGATCCTTTTGAAAAGCTTGCCCTTGAAAAAGGAAAAATAAAAATCTTGCCCTTTTATGATCAGTACGATGTTATTGCACATGAAAATTTTCCTTTAAAAGCATCCACTCATGAATTTCTTGGCCCAAGAGCATGGCATAATATGCCTGCAACTGACGTAAAAAATGAATCTGATTCCAATCAGAGAGCGCTTTCTGACCTTAATTTGGGTGCTGACGGAATATTTTTTAACATAAAAATCGCGACTCCTGATGTTCGCGCACTGCTAAAGACTATAGAGTGGCCACATTGCGCCATTAGTTTTACGGGCGATATTTCAAAGCCCCTTTTTAGTGGGATTCACGCGCATGCCCTTGAAAAAAAATATAATGTAGGCACGTTAACAGGATGCGTTTTCAGAAAAAAACCCTTTGAAAATGAGGTAGAAAGTATTTCTCTTTTTGAAAACTGGCACTATTTCCATCCACTTGGAATAGAAGTTGAACCAAATGAAGTGGCTGCTGAAGAAATTGCCACTGCGTTGGTGCAAGTAGTCCGGCAAATTGATTTCTTAACAGATAGAGGCGTTCCTCTTAGACTTGCGTTACAGGTACCTGCATTCCAAGTAAATGTAGACATTGATTTTTTTTTAAACATTGCCAAACTGAAAGTTATAAGAATTCTGTGGCATAATGTGGTAAAGTCATTTGATGCACATGCTGATGTACCCATATATATTCATGCTTGTTCACCCGTGTGGTCAAAAAATGAATATCAGCCCAATGGCAACATGCTAAAGGGGGCAACTGCAGCATTGTCTGCCATTCTCGGTGGTTGCGATGCTCTCACGATACTACCGGAAGACAGTAACAATTCCACAATGTCCAGGGTAGCCCGAAATGTTTCATCTATAATACGAGAGGAATCTCAACTATCGAAAGTGTCCGATCCTACCGCGGGATCGTATTACCTGGAATCGCTGATCAATCAATTGAGTATTGAGTCCTGGCAGCTATTTCAAAAAAAGGTGAATACATGAAGCCTGACTTTTCAAAGATAAAGTTGAATGCATTTCCGTTCAATGCTTCATCGGGAAAGCATCACGCCTGGCTCTCGCCCGAAAAAATTCTGATTAAACCGGAATTTACAGCAGAAGACTCTAAGCTGTCTTCCTTATATAGTTTTACGGCCGGGGTACCACCTTTTCTTCGCGGACCGTATGCTACTATGTACACGGTGCGTCCCTGGACAATAAGACAATATGCTGGCTTCTCAACTGCAAAGGACTCGAATACTTTTTATCGAAGAAACTTAGAAGCAGGCCAAAAGGGCTTATCCGTTGCTTTTGATCTGGCAACACATCGAGGTTATGACTCAGATCATCCTCGAGTGAGTGGAGACGTTGGCAAAGCTGGTGTTGCGATCGATTCAGTACTTGATATGAAAACTCTCTTTGATCAGATCCCGCTGGATAAAATGACTGTCTCGATGACGATGAATGGAGCGGTACTTCCAATCATGGCATTTTATATTGTGGCAGCAGAAGAGTCCAGCCAGGGAGAAATAAAACCTCATCAGCTGAGTGGTACTATTCAAAATGATATCCTGAAAGAATTCATGGTGCGCAATACCTACATCTATCCACCAGTTCATTCAATGAGGATCGTATCCGATATTTTTGAATATTGCTCGAAGAATATGCCCAGGTTCAATAGCATCAGCATCAGCGGTTATCACATGCACGAGGCTGGTGCACCAGCACATATTGAATTGGCGTATACTTTGGCAGATGGCTTGGAGTATATCCGGGCAGGCCTAAAGGCTGGAATTGCCATTGATGATTTTGCCCCTCGCCTTTCTTTCTTCTGGGGTATTGGCATGAACATGTTTATGGAAGTCGCCAAAATGCGAGCAGGGCGCTTGCTGTGGTCTAAGATTGTTCAACAATTCAATCCAAAAAATCCCAAGTCTTTAGCGTTAAGGACACACTGCCAAACCTCTGGTTGGAGTTTGACCGAGCAAGATCCTTACAACAACGCTACCCGGACTTGCATCGAAGCGGTGGCAGCAGTTTTAGGAGGAACTCAATCACTGCATACGAATTCCCTTGATGAAGCCATTGCGCTGCCCACCGATTTCTCTGCTCGAATTGCCCGAAATACGCAGTTATATTTACAGCAGGAAACAGGAATAACGCAAGTCGTTGACCCCTTAGGAGGATCATACTACATGGAATACCTTACCGAACAACTTGCCCAAAAAGCCTGGCAACTAATACAAGAAGTGGAAGAGCTTGGTGGAATGACAATAGCGATTGAAAGTGGACTTCCAAAAAGGCGTATTGAAGAAGCGGCTGCCGCTAAACAAGCACGCATTGATTCAGGCAAAGATGTAATTGTAGGTGTAAACAAATATCAGACTGATGAAAAACCAGATTTTGAAATTCTCGATGTTAACAATACTGCTGTCCGTATTGAACAAATAGAACGGTTAAGGCAATTAAAACTTGAACGGAACACAAATGAAGTAAACGCCTCCCTTGATGCATTGGCAAATTGTGCAGCAACAGGAAATGGAAATCTATTAGAATTCGCAATAGATGCTGCCCGCAAACGCACAACGCTGGGAGAAATTTCTTCTGCATTGGAAAAATCATTTGGCCGATACAGGGCCACTATTAAATCAATATCGGGTGTATACTCAAGAGAAATGAAAGACAATACAGAATTTAACTTAGTGCATGCGCTCTCAGATCGCTTCGCTGAGTTGGAAGGACGAAGGCCGCGTATTTTAGTTGCCAAAATGGGGCAAGATGGCCATGACCGGGGTGCAAAGGTAATTGCAACTGGATTTGCTGACCTTGGGTTTGATGTGGACATCGGTCCGCTCTTTCAAACACCAGATGAAGTGGCTATGCAAGCAGCCGAAAACGATGTCCATGTTATTGGAGTCTCCAGCTTGGCAGCAGGACACAAAAGTTTAGTCCCCGAACTCCTTCAGGCTCTTAAGAAAATCGGCCGCCAAGATATTCTCATTGTTGTCGGGGGTGTAATACCGAAGCAGGATTATGACTTTCTATACCAAGCTGGTGTGGCCGGAATTTTCGGGCCTGGCACTCCGGTGACATCATCAGCAAAAGTAATTTTAGAAAAGCTTTTGAAGGGATGATCCTGTCAAGGAATTAATTCCTGTTCTGAATTTCCATCAACCATTCATCAATCAATATTGGATCAAATCTCTTTCAAATTCTGTATCTTTAGTCAATTGAAAATTCCACTCGTATGAAAAAGACCCTGGTAGCCATTATAACAATTAGCACTATTCTTTATTCGTCCCTTCTGAACGGTCAAGCCAAGTATGACAAAATGCTTAAAAAGGCGGAGACCGCTTATGAAGCAGGTAATTATAAGTCTGCTCTTAGCGCCCTTGCCAAATTTAAAAGCAAAGCAACCAAAAAACTTGGCGCTCAGAATGCCTATATGCCCACGTACTATCTCTTCCATGCCAAATACGACCTTGCTTCGGGTATGGTGCTTGATTTTGAAACTAATCTGAAAACCGCTGAGAGTACCAGTATCTCGATCAACCAGGAAAATAGTTTAAAAAATGGTGTTTTTCTTTTGGATGCTGCTGATCTCTACATTCAAAATGGAGCATTCCGTATAGCAAAAGAATACTTGGGAAAATCTAAAAAAGTGCTTGATGGTGGGGGCTTTATAACGGACGCACTCAGAGCCCGTTTAGATGTAAGCATGTCAGAAGTTTTAATTGGCCAGGGATTTTACAATGAATCGCTTGAACTCCTAAGAGAACGAGAGCCTTATTTTGCAGGAAAAGCTATTAAGCAGGAAAGTTTTGTAGACGACAAAGGTAATCTCAAAAGTAGAAAGTTATCGGAAGAGGAAGTAAACTCCCGATATTCCGACTACGCCAGGTTACTGACTAACATCGCAAACACCTATCGCAACAAAGGAAATTTTAAAAGTGCTGACTCTGCTTTTGCTTCAGCAAGTACCTGGATGGGCAAGAACCTGGGTGAATCCAAGCTCCCATACATTAAAAACCAGTTGTATTGGTCAAACCTGATAGTCGAAGGTGGCCTTGAGGCGGATCAGAGTTTTCCACGAGGAACTGGGTATGACCGTGCGATTAATAATTTAAAAATTTCGCATAAGCCTACCCATTTCCTTGGTATTGAGATTTATGAACAATATCTGAAACGACTTCTGATAGAAGGTAACACTTCTCGCTACCTTAATACTAAATTGGAGTTTGAAAAAGTAATAAACAAAAACTTCCCGAAAGGGAGCATTTATAGTGCAAGGTTAAAAGCCGTAGAATTCGATGGCAAGTTAAACAAAGACCAAACCAGAAACCTGGCGTATGAAGCCAATCAAGTAATCACGAATTCTTCAGGCCTGCCCCGAAACAATATTACCACAGCTGAAATTTCAGAATTTCTATTTGAACTCTCTGTACAAAATAAAAACTATAAAAACGCTGAATTATATCTTAAAGGTATCACCGAAATCAAATCAGATCTAATGGGTGAAGAAGCCCCCGAAGTGCATCTTGCTAAAGTACACCTTGCTAATTTTTATCTCGATTATACAAACAACATTTCAGAGGCTGGAAAAATTTATGCAGCGAGTTTCACCAATGTGGTAGAAAAACAAATTGATGCTTCGCACAAAGATCATCTGGATATTCTCAATCATTTAGCGGTCTACTATGAACTGACAGACAAATATGACGAAGCCATAGCAACACTTGACAAAGCGTCCGATGTCGCCCGAAGCAAATATAGTGACACCGATTATCAATATGGTGCAGAGTTAACCAATATCGCCAGACTCCAGATTAAGCTAGGTCAATACGAAAAAGCCGAACAAAACATAAATCAGTCATTAAAGATTTTGGAAGAGTTCAAGAAGGACGAAGGCAAGCAAGGCTACCTCGTTAATGCCATTGAAACGGGGGCAACTCTATTTGGAATACAAGGGCTATTTGATGAAGCAACAGATGCTTTGAATCGGTCCGCTAAAATTATTTCCAAAGCAGATAACATAATCGGAATTGATGAATTGACAACAGCCAAGGAATTATCCAGTCTCCTGATTCAATTAGGAAAGTTTTCCGGCACCGAGGAATTACTGGACGGATTAATTGCCGAGTATGAAAAATTATACGGCATCAGTTCATTACGATTAATCGAACCGTTAGTAAATAAAGGGAGGCTAACTCTATTAAAAGGTGATTACACCGAGGCTGACAAAATTGCACTACGAGCTAATCAGATTGCAGTATCAGTATATACGGAAAAATCTACAAAAGCTGCCCCTACTCAGAAATTATTAAGCGATATTGATTATATAATTGGGGATTACGATAAGGCAGAAGACAACATTCAAAAAGCGCTTGCCAGCCAGGAAAAGCAATTTGGACGAAACCACATCGAAGTGGCGAAATCTCTCTCGCAGTTGGCATTGATTAAATTTCATAACGGAGACGATCCAAAAGAAGTGGAGAAACTGATGCTGGAATCCAGAGACATAATGGGGAATAAATTGGGAAAAGAAAATCCTCAGTATGCAGAGATATTGAAGAATGTGGCAATTCTTTACATTTCCGAAAAACGGTTTGACATTGCTTTTAATTCATTGACGGTAGCCGAAAACATTTGGAAAAAGAAGGCTGGTAAAAAAAATAATATCAACCTGGCCAGTATCTATACGCTTACTGGGGATGTCTACTATCAACAAAAAAAATACGCCCAGGCAGAAGAATTTTATTCTAAAGCAAAAGATCTATTTGAAAAATTCTTTAGTCGTACTCACCCTGAGTACGTAAAAATACTTTCCAAACAAGCAAAGGTATACTACATGGAAAAAGATTATAAGCGTTCCAAACGAAATATTGAAGAAGCCCTAACTAATTATGAAAATTTCATTAAACAATTTTTTCCTGCTTTGAGTGAACGCGAGAAAGCAAAATATTGGAATACCATTAAAACTGACTTTGAATTTTACAATACGCTTGCCTTCGGTCAGCTGGAAGATTTTCGTGATTTGAGTGGCAAAGTATACAACTATCAGTTGCTCACAAAAGCCTTATTACTTAGTTCTTCTATTAAAATCAGAGAGCGTATCCTGAATAGTAAGGATGAACTTCTTATAGCTACCTATAACGACTGGCTTAAGAAAAAAGAAGTTCTTACCAATGCGCTATCTATGAGTACGCAACAGTTGACGGAGAATGAAATCGACCCGGTGGCACTTGGTAATGAGGTGGAAAAAATTGAAAGAGAGCTAAGTGAAAAGTCAGAACTATTTGGCCAGAGCTTTGAAAACAAAAGAATCACTTACGAGAACGTTCAAAAGTCACTCGGCAAAAATGATGTAGCCATTGAGATGGTGCGTTACCGCCACTTCAATCACACATTGACAGACTCCATCATCTATGTGGCCTTGTACGTTAAAAATGACAATGCGCGACCCAAAGTTGTAGAACTTGCTGAAGGTCATAGGATGGAAACGCGTTTCTTAAAATATTATCGCAATTGCATCACTGGTAAAATACCAGACCAATTTTCTTATAAAGTGTTTTGGGAGCCCATCCAAAAACAAATCGGTCAGTACAGTACGATTTTCATGTCACCCGATGGTGTGTACAACCAAATCAACCTCGAAGCCATTCCTACGCCAGATGGTAAATATGTAATTGACAATTCCAACATCGTAATGGTGAGCAATACAAAAGATCTGTATTTACGTAAATTGAAAGCAAAGTCAGCAAGTGCCTCCAACACTGCCACTATGTTTGGGAATCCTACTTTTTACCTGACTGCTTCTTCTGAAAATAATATTCCCTCACTTCCTGGCACAGAAGTGGAAGTGAATGAGTTACAGGATCTATTAAAACTGAAAGGTTGGACGACTGACAAATATGTAGAGAAAAACGCCACTGAAGAGCATGTGAAAGAATTAGAAAGTCCCAAAATCTTTCATATTGCTACACACGGATTTTATACGCCATCTGTAGATCAAGATGATGTAAGCCAACTAACAGAAAGTGAGGCTCAAATGACAGAAAATCCATTGCTTAAAACTGGATTATTATTAAAAGGGGCTGGTGATGTACGCAATAAATCTAAATACAATTACAACATCGAAAGCGGTATTCTTACGGCATACGAGGCCATGAGCCTTAATCTTGATAGGACTGACCTGGTGGTGCTAAGCGCCTGCGAAACAGGTTTGGGCGATATTTCCAATGGTGAAGGGGTATACGGATTGCAGAGAGCCTTTTTGGTAGCCGGTGCAAAAACATTGATCATGAGCATGTTTAAAGTAGATGATGAAGCTACACAAAAGCTCATTCTTTCCTTTTATAGAAAATGGTTGACATCCGGCAATCTTCGACAATCCTTTGTCGATGCTAAAATAGAATTGCGTGTAGAATATCCAGAACCGTATTATTGGGGGCCATTCATGATGATTGGTCTTGACTAAGTTGATAATCAATAAAATGCGCATGTTCGTTAAAGAATGAAAACTACAAAAGACATACGTATTGCCGTTTTGATTGATGCGGACAACATCCCATCATTCAATATAAAAGGAATGATGGAAGAAATCGCTAAATATGGAACTCCTACCTTTAAAAGGATTTATGGAGACTGGACAAAACCCAATCTGACACATTGGAAGAGCGTATTGCTGGAGAATGCAATAACACCCATTCAACAATACAGTTACACAACAGGAAAGAATGCAACAGATTCAGCGATGATCATTGACGCAATGGACATTCTTTACACTGAAAAAGTTGACGGATTCTGTATTGTATCCAGTGATAGCGATTTCACCCGGCTAGCTACACGATTAAGGGAGGCCGGAATGATTGTCATGGGACTCGGGGAAAAGAAAACTCCAAATCCGTTTATTGTAGCGTGTGATAAATTTATTTATCTGGAAATTTTAAATGTGCCGACTGCCGACTCAAGATATAAAGTTGAAACAGGAAAAGAAAAGGCTGCACCGAAAGTAGTACAAAAAGAGACCCTTAAAAAGGTAGATCATGAAACGATCAATTTGATTAGATCTACCATCACCGATCTTGCTGATGATAGTGGCTGGGCTTTCCTTGGTGAAGTAGGAAATTTAATTTTAAAAAAACAACCTGACTTTGACCCGAGAAACTTTGGATTTGGGAAATTAGCCCCATTGATTAAGAGCATCGGTAAATTTGAGATTGACGAGCGCGGGACAGATAAGAAAAGTATCAAACTTGTTTACGTTCGTGTCAAAGGTTAAAAGTACCTGACTTGCTATACGGTATCTCTTTAGTAAACTGTAAAGGAAAACTCGTCTCTAAATTGCAGAATACATCAAACCGACCCCAAATAAAATTACAAACAAAAGAGTTGACAACGCCATTTGTTTTAAATACGGATCAAGCTCCGCAGATGATTTTCGGGAAATAGCAAATCCATTCCGTAGAAATAAAAAAAAGGTAAAACAAAATAAAAACTGAAGAGGAGATTGATATCTAAGTGTCATGTATGCTATTGCAGCGCTGATACCACTTACCAATAAAAACCAATGATACAGCACGGCTTTCTCTTTACCAATTCGCACAGGGATAGAGAATTTACCTGCCATACGGTCTGATTCGATATCACGGATATTATTGATGTTTAAAACGCCAATGGCAAAAAGGCCGCAACTTAGTGCCGGAAGAACTTCAAGCCAGGAAATACTTTTAGTAAAGAGATAATAAGACCCCATTACTCCTACCAGTCCAAAAAAGATCAATACGGAAAAATCTCCGAGACCAAGGTAACCATACGGTTTCCTTCCAATTGTATAGGCAATAGCCGCGGCAATGCTCAAAACCCCCAACCCAAAGAAAAATAATAACGCCTTCCATTCCCAACCAAACGAAATCAGCAGCAGTGAAATGCCACTGCACAAGCTAAGTATAACAAATAGTATAATCGCAGCTTTCATGTGAGCTACTGAAATGGCTCCACTTTGAACTGCACGCGATGGACCCTTCCTTTCTGCATGATCGGCACCATGGATAGAATCGCCATAGTCATTTGCCAGGTTGGAGAGTATTTGAAGGAATATAGTGGTAATGACACTCAATAAAAATATTCCCCATTGAAAAGCTCCTTCTGAAGCCGCCAGAAATCCTCCCATCAGAATGCTGGAGAGCGCCAAAGGTAAAGTGCGCAATCGGAAGGCTTGTAGCCATGTTCTTTGGTTCATCCTCTCTTAACTATCTAAGCCACTAATATAGTTGAAATCATTTTGTGAATGCTCTAACAAAAACCAAGTCATTTAACATTAACAGGATGTTCTCTAAAAAATTTCCTGTATGATGTGAATTTGTTTGTTAAAAGAAAATTGATCGCCTGCGGCCAATTTCAGAAGCAGTTGTCCTATGGGTGAAGTAGGTGCAATAACTAAAAAATCTTTTCCTTCCAATGTAATTTTCCCCATACTAATGGCCAAAAAGAATCTGGTCGTTTCGGTAATCACTAAACTGCCCTGGACGACTTTAGAATTTGTGACGATCGGTTTAATCTGACTCAGCATCGACTTAAGTAGTAACGCTTCCTCCAATTGATGAGCCGCCTTATCTCGCTCGATCTGTGCCATGGCACGCCCCGTTTCATATTTGTCACCTGCACTACTCTTTTCTTCTACATTTGCAGAGTCTTGCGCATATCTCATAGCTTGCTTCGATGTTTCAATCCTTTGTTCCACGTATTCGAAACATTTTGCAAGCAAAAGATTTTTTATGGCTTTCATAGTCAATACCTAGCCTCTCACGGAGTATTTCAATATTCTTCGTCTGTACAAAACATTCAGTAAAGTTAACAACACAATTAGTGAGACTGACATGAATAAAGGAACTATGTAAGCATCCTTGGGTTTTACACTTAGCTCAATCAACATAGCCCCAAAAGATATCACTCCCGCCATAACTGCATACGGTACAGCTTTGAAGAACCACGCGTAAGGAAAAAAGTGGGCCCTGTAATAATTACATAAACCATCACGAAGTGATCGGGCATCTTGATAAGCGTGAAAATCAGAAAAGGAAAATAGAAAAGCTGGGCAAAATTTAACCAAAGGCCAAGTGATTGAAGGGGGTTTTCTTTTAATGTCCATGTAGTTTTTAAGATTTTAGAAAATAAAATCGCCAGGGGTAACATCAAAGATCCTACAATAAACGTAATAACTGATTTGTTATAGGATGACATCTCAAGAGTCCAGACATAGCTGATGACTAACCATACAATACTGGCCGCCAAAATAAAATCCATTCCATTTTTCGACTTTAAGGATAACTCAATTCGCAATTCATCAAAATTTTCTCTACTGATCATACCTGGTTTATTTGGTATTAAGAAAAGATCAAATCCCTAAAATAGTCTTCAGTTTAGAGTAACCCGTTTTGCTGATTGGAATTTGCTTTCCATCTCTTAAAATAGCCAGATGGCTCTCCTTTTGATATGGTTCGATTCTAGTTATCTGCTGGATGTGCAAAATATATGAGCGATGAACCCGTACAAATTGCAAGGGGTCCAGCGATTCCTCATAAAAAGCCATGGTCTTATTTTTTAAGAATGAGCCTTCGGCTGTATAAATCTTCACGAAATCATCATCTGCCTCGATGTAGTGAATCTCATGAACTGGGATGATCTTTATTTTGGCTCCCGTTTTTACAACTATCCTTCCCTGTTGCGAACCTGTAGCAGTAATTGCATTCAACACGCCTTCAAGTGGTTCAGGGCTGACAGGCACAACATTACTTTTCCACTTCAAAATAGCGGTATGAAAACGCTCTTCTGATATAGGTTTTAGCAAATAATCCACAGCATTTGCTTCAAATGCTTTGATGGCAAACGAATCATATGCAGTAATAAAAATGATAGCTGGCTTTTGGTCAACCAACTCCAACATTTCAAAACCAGTGATCTTAGGCATTTGGATATCAAGAAACACAAGATCTGGCTGATACTGTTGGATAGCCTTTACGCCTTCAAACCCATCTCCGCATTCCTGAACTATTTCAATCTCCGGATATGTTTTTAAATAAGATTTAATTACCTCGCGACTTAATGGTTCATCATCAATAATTATGGCTTTCGTCATACTTTTTCGGGCAGTGTTAGTTCGACTGTAAATTGATTATTTTGAACAGTGGTTTTAAGTAAATCATTTCTTGTGTAGATCAGGTATAATCTTCTACGTAAACCATTCAACCCAAAGCCACTTCCTTCAGATGGCTGCATATCTGAATCAAATGGATTTGTAATGGTAATTTGCAACGTGTCGTTTACACGCAAAGTCCTCATACGGATTACTACATTTTCAGTAGTTCCATACAATCCGAATTTAATTGCATTTTCCAACAACGGCTGAATTAACAAGGGTGGAATCAGCCAAAGTTTTATTTGATCGTCACATTCGGAGTGTACTTCTAACCTATGCCCAAACCTAACCCTTTCAATTGATAAATAGAGTTGCAGGTAACTTAGTTCCTGGTCCAAAGTGATCCAATGCTCATCTGAACGTTTGAGTGTGGTGCGTAAAAAATCTGATAACTGTTGAACCATATCGCGGGCTTTGACAGGGTCTACCAAAATCAAAGCATTGATTGAATTCAAACTATTGAATAAAAAATGAGGCTGCAACTGTATCTGGAGCTTTTGAAGCTCGGCTTCTCGTACCATAAGGACAGCGGCCGTATCGCGCTCGGCAACATCCTGTTGCTCTTTGAATTGCGAATAAAATATCATGGCAATGCCAGACCCAACGATAACTAAAAAGTAAATTCCAATTCTTACAGGTGCCGATTGCGTAACAAAATCTAAATACACAAGATTTGTGCCTGCTAAAGAACTCAGACTTTCCTGAAGGATATAGTGACAACAAAATGCTAGCAAAAAACTCAATAACACAACAGCCTGTAGTCTGCTTGAACGTGGTATATAATTGGCAATAAACGTTCCTACGAAGCTTGCACCTAGCGTAAAAAACGTTGCCACAAAACTCTCCCGAAGAGAAACTTCTATTGGAAATCCAAACCACGTATTGACAACCCAGAAGTGAAAGATTGCCCATAGCACCCCTGCCCCAATAAGAGATATTCTAAATTTCCAGGTGTAGACTGGCCTTGAAATCACTGCGTCTCTGATTTAAAAAAAATCCTTCGCTTTCTTTCGCAAAATCGTAAGTCCGTCCAGCTTTAACTTTGATCACATTGAAATTGAGGGCACATCCATTTCTTCCGTAGTTGAATACAGTTGTGCCCCATCTTCAATTTCACCAATCTCATTAATATCCGCAACGTCAATAAATTTCCATTTCGCTTCTTCATTACGACTATTTAGGAAAGAAAAGGCGCCTATCTGGCCTAGCACCATCGCTTTCTCGCGAGCCCACTCCAACTCATCTGCACGAATCAATCGCCACTGCTCCTTAAATCGAGGTGTTTTAGCCAGTTCACCACCCAGCACCTGAAACACCAGTTTAACAAGGTACCATTTCATTTCCGTTGCCATCGCAATTAGAAACTTTTGATTTCTACACCACCAAAAGAACATGTACCCGTCAACACCAATTTCTTATTGGTGGCTAAACTACTAGACGTCATTCTCTTATCCTCCACCCCACCCAGTATGGCAGTGATGTTTGACTTTACTTCCCAGTTTCCTGGCACTAAAATCTTAATACCTCCAAAAAGTGTTACGGTATCAATCACTACTGCTCCTTCAATATCCGCTTGAGAAAGGTCAAGCTCGGTACCTCCAAATATATTGGTAATCTGTCCCCCCTTAAATGTTTTTGAAAAAATCCTTCTTTTAGTGCCCCCAAAAACCGAGGTAAGATCCATGTAATCATCAGTACCATCCTGACTGCTGATTAACGCTGAATTTTCCTTCTTCCCATAATCATCTCCCGACCAAAAATTCCGCCAGTTGCCAGAAGATGGAAAAATAGCTGAGCGGAAGACAATAACTATGCCTATGGCGATGACAATTATAGGAAATGCGTAATGCCTGAGATCTAAATCCAATCCTGGGATTTCGTCAAGCAAAAAAAACGTTCCCACAATGATCAAAACCAGCCAGCCAATTCCTTTGAACTGCTTGTTAATTCCTGTAATTACTCCCAAAGCAATCAGAAAAGTTTTCCAGGAAAACAACCAATGCGGAAAAAATACCACCTCCATGCGGTCTAAAAGAATAAAACCGCCAATTGAAATAATAATAATTCCCACCCAGAAACTATTACCAAATTTTTTCTTGTCGCTCATAACTATTTGCTGTTTTATCAAATGTAACGAGCTTATCGACATTGAAGTCATTGGAAAACGGCCACCGACAACAGAAAGTCGGTGAATGAGGGGATTATTATCGGTGAAAATGGAAATACCTTATCGATCTGAATCACCCAGGAGATAAAGCCACACTTGTTTTAAGTGCTTTCGGTCTTCGCCTAATGGCAAGGCATAGTCTTGTGCTGTCAGGTTATGGTACAAGGGCAACCTAGTTGCATCTGAGTCTGGATCGAAGTTAGTGACCAATGCGCTAAAGCTTGAGTAATTGGCGCTATCGGCAGATGATGTATCGGCAACTTCAAGCATCCCTATGTCTTCCCATATCGCATATTGCTTAGAAATATTGAACGTATCATCACGCTTGTGTGTCAGTCCATAAAACCGGTCAAGTGAGGTGGCAAACTCATCGCTACACCAGGAAGCAGCTGCACTATCTCCATCAGAAAAATCATTTGGAGAGGAAAACAAAACCACACGGTCAACCGAATACTTTTGAGCCAGATACGCTGCATGACCTCCGCCTTGTGAGTGACCGGCCAATACCAACTTGGAGTACATCAATTCGGAACCTTCATAAAATTGGTCCCACCCATTATACCGGTTAAGTTGGTGTAAATATTGAAGTAGTTTTAAAATTCTATTCGTGATTGAGTTGGCTGCAGTTACTTCAACTAAATTGCTTTGAGTTCCGCCAAATATCACCTCTTCGTGGTAATTCGAAAAGCATGCCGGATCAGCTATTTCATTGCAAGCTTGTTCGTTTACAGAATTGGGATAATTCAGATTGATGACATGATATCCCAAGCTGGTAGCGGCCTTATTGATCAATGAATAGTTTTGTGGTAGTGAGGACGTACCTCCAAAAAAAACGAATAGTTTGCCCCTCAGGGAAGTTCGCGTATCCACAAAAGCGTAATGAAATGTTGTTGAAGATTGAATTTTTTCATCTGTATTCAGGGGCAGTACCTTATAACCAAAGTAGGTGGCTGTTTTGTAAGGCTCATTGCGTTGATCGCAGCCTTTTAAATGAAGTAGCACAATTAGAATAAAAACTAATAGAGCTGCTCTTCTCATAAAAAAGTAATCAATTCGAAATATTATCAATGATCTTTTTATCCAGTGGGTTAACTTTAGCAGGATAGAACGCAATTACTTTTCCTGTTCTATCAATTACATATTTACAGAAATTCCACGAAGGAGATTCACCTGTCTTTGCTTCCAGCCACTTGTATAAAGGTGCTTTATCTTTTCCTTTTACTGATATTTTCTCAAACATCATAAACTTTATACCGTAATTGGTCCTACAAAATTCCGCAATCTCTTTATTAGAACCTGGCTCCTGCCATAGAAAATTATTGGCAGGGAAACCCAGCACCACTACTTTGTTTCCAAAATCCTCGTGCAGTTTTTCCAAATCTTTGAATTGTGGTGTGTAACCACACTTTGAGGCTGTATTGACGATCAGCAGGTTTTTCCCTTTGAATTGGGCGAAGTCAATCTCCTTCCCTTCCAGGGATTTCATTTTAAAGTCATATATGGAACCTGAAACATCAGAAGACTGAGCCTTAGATAATTTAGTAGTAAGAAATGGTGTTAAGTCCATGATGGAAAGTATGATTAGAGTTGTGACTTTCATCTGTAGTGATTTCAAACCTCAAGATTCAAAAATTGTCCATAGTCAAGATTATGAATTTTTAAACACTGAATTTAATAACTAAAGCTCGTCAGTAATTTGCTTGTCCATCGGATTAACATTGGAAGCAAAGAATTTAACCGTTCCGTCTGGCTTCACTAAGTACTTACAAAAGTTCCAGGATGGTTCATTTCCGGTTTTTTCTTTTAACCAGCCATATAGCGCATGTTGGTCCTTACCTGTAACCGAAATTTTTTCAAACATCTGAAAGGTAACGCCATAATTTTTTTTACAGAAGCTAGCAATTTGAGCATTACTTCCCGGCTCCTGGCCACCAAAATCATTAGCCGGGAAACCAAGGATAGTAACTTTGCTTCCATAGGTTGCATGGAGTTTTTGTAAGTCGGCATACTGAGGCGTGTGGCCACATTCTGATGCTGTATTTACGATTAATAGTGTTTTTCCTTTATACCCCTCGAAGTTGATTATTTTTCCATCGAGGGAATTTATTTTCATATCGTAGAGAGAGCCGCCAGCATTCACTGACAAAATCAGAATTGACGTTAGGATAAATTTCATAAACATTACATATTTTCAACAATAACACAAAGGTAGCATAGATTGTTCAGGTCAAAAGCTGAATGATGACCTATTTCAACTGATTGATCAGTTCCAATCTATTGACAATGGATGAAGACGCGAGTAATGTTCCGGGTAATAACACCGCATTCGCCCCAATTTTTGAGTTATCTCCAACCACTGTCCCAAATTTTTGCACGTGAGTCCGGAGTCTCTTACCGTTCATTAGCACGGAGATTTCCTTTTCCTCCCTTTCATTAAAATGATTAGCCGTAATCGAGCCAGCTTCAAAATTTACGTTCGATCCAATGATAGAATCTCCAATAAAATTGAAATGTGCCAAATTTGAATCCGGGAAAATGAAAGAAGATTTCAGTTCGCAGCCCGGACCTATGGAATTATGTAACATTAGAAATACACCTCCTCGCAGGTAACAGTTAGCCGCAATAAAACAATCAGGTCCAATAATGATGGGGGCTTTCAGTGTAATATTATTTTCAAGTATTGCGCTTTTATGAATAGCAACACCATCATGAATTCTATAATCCCCTGAAAGGGCGGATAGAATTTGGGATATTATTTCACTCGCCCGCGAAGTAATTATCCATGGGTATTCAGATGAAAAACCAGGAAGGAATTCAGAGAATCTATTAATATAAGAGGACCAGTCAAAATTTTCCTGTTTCATATTCTACATTCGTTCAGGGACTTGAATACCTAAAAGATTCATGGAACTTTTAATAGCATCAGCAACCACACGCGAAAAAGCAATTCTGAATTTCAGTTTGAATTGATCGCTTTCATTGAAGATGGGGATAGACTGATAAAATTGGTTGTACTCTTTAGCGAGATCGTAAGCGTAGTTTGCAATCACGGCTGGTGAATATTCCTTTGCTGCTTCCTGAAGTTTGGAGGTATAACTGCTGATCAGAAACAACGTCTTCCTTTCAGCAGGCTCGAGTACGCTTACTTTTTTCAAATCATCACCTTGAACAGCAATCCCCATTGATTCGGCCTTTCGCAAAATGGCCTTGATGCGCGCATGGGTGTACTGAATGAATGGCCCGGTATGACCTTGAAGTTGAATGGATTCACTTGGGTCAAACATCATTCTTTTTTTTGGATCTACTTTCAACAAGAAAAATTTCAATGCTCCTAAACCTACCATCTCAGACAAATCCTTGATCTCCTGATCCGACATATCTTCAATCTTTCCAAGTTCGCGAGTTTGTTTTTCAGCTTCACTTACCATCTCTTCCATCAGATCATCGGCATCCACAACAGTGCCCTCGCGTGATTTCATTTTTCCAGAGGGTAAATCCACCATGCCATATGACAAATGATAACATTCCTTTGCCCATTCATAACCAAGCTTGGCTAAAATCAAAAAAAGAACTTTGAAGTGATATTCCTGCTCGTTTCCAACGGTATACACTTGCTTACTGATTTTTGGAAAATCCTGGAAACGCAAAATTGCAGTGCCAATATCCTGTGTCATATACACGGAAGTTCCATCCGATCTCATTAGAACTTTTTGATCAAGCCCATCAGCCGTTAGATCAACCCAAACAGAGCCATCCTCCTTTTTAAAGAAGGCACCATTTTCTACACCTCGCAATACTTCTTCCCTTCCCAATAAATAAGTTTCGGATTCGTAATAGAGTTTTTCAAAACCAACACCCATGCGCTTGTAGGTAGAACTAAATCCCTCATACACCCAACCATTCATGGTCCTCCATAGGTTAATCGTATCAGGGTCTTTGGCTTCCCACCTGAGCAGCATCTCCACTGCTAGTTGCATAATAGGAGCTTGTTTCTCTGCCTCTTTTTCTGCACATCCTTTCTGAATCAATTCACGTATCTGGGCTTTGAAGGTCTTGTCAAATTCTACGTAGTATTTTCCAACCAAATGATCACCTTTGATACCTGAGCCCTGCGGAGTTTCTCCATTGCCAAAAAGCTTCCAGGCAGCCATCGATTTGCAGATGTGAATACCACGGTCGTTAATGATCTGAACTTTATGAACTTTATATCCATTCGCTCTATAGATCTCAGCCACACTATATCCAAGAAAATTATTTCGGAGATGACCTAAGTGAAGTGGCTTGTTAGTATTGGGAGAAGAGTACTCTACCATGATCTCCTTCTCTTGGAAAGGCAATTCACCAAATTTTCTCTGACTATAAACTGACCGAAGCACCTCTGCCCACACTCGATCATAGACGATGAGGTTTAAAAAACCTTTGACCACATTATATCTGCTAACCGTTTCAGAATGTGACACTAGATACTCGCCAATCAACTTAGCAGTTTCCTCAGGTCCTTTCTTTGAAATCTTCGTCAACGGAAAACAAACTAAGGTGTGCGAACCTTCAAACTCCGCATTGGTGGGTTGAAGTTGAAATTGTTCTACGGATTGATTGAAGAGAGTGATTACTGTCTTTTGTATTTCGGAGCGAAGGGCGAGATCTAAATTCATAAGAAAGACTTGAGATGTGAGATATGAGATGAGAGACACCAATCTCACATCTCGCTACTCAATACTCACATCTGATTTTACATATCCAAAATATAAGCAAACATCAACGGGGCCACGATAGTCGCATCACTTTCTATAATAAACTTAGGTGTATCAATATTGAGTTTCCCCCAGGTTATTTTTTCGTTAGGCACTGCGCCTGAATAGGAACCATAACTGGTGGTGCTATCGCTGATTTGACAGAAATAACTCCAGTATGGAATGCTATCACGCTCTAAATCCTGATGCAGCATGGGGACAACACAAATAGGGAAGTCGCCCGCAATACCTCCGCCAATCTGGAAGAAACCAATGCCATCCTTTCCTGAATTTTTAGTGTACCAATCCGCCAACCACACCATGTATTCAATACCCGATTTCATAGTAGAGGCTTTGAGTTCCCCTGTGATACAGTAGGAAGCAAATATATTTCCCATCGTAGAATCTTCCCATCCCGGAACAACCATTGGCATGTTACAATCTGCGGCCGCAATCATCCATGAATTTTTTGGGTCGATCTCATAATACTGTTTCAAATCGCCAGTCCTCAACATGCGGAACATGAATTCATGTGGAAATAAACGTTCACCCTTGTCCTCTGCATCTTTCCAAACTTTGAACAAGTGCTTTTGTAGTCTGCGGAATGCTTCTTCTTCTGGGATACAGGTATCTGTTACACGATTGAGGTGATTTTGCAACAAATCCCATTCCTGTTCAGGTGTAAGATCACGATAGGTAGGAATTCGCTTATAGTGCGAATGTGCTACAAGGTTCATTATATCTTCTTCCAGGTTTGCGCCTGTGCACGATATAATATGCACCTTATCATTACGAATCATTTCGGCAAAACTGATGCCCAGTTCAGCGGTGCTCATGGCTCCGGCCAACGTTACCATCATCTTTTTACCATCAGCAATGTGCTTTTTATAAGCTTTTGCTGCATCCACCAATGCAGCTGAGTTAAAGTGCAAATAGTTCTTCTCGATGAAAGAGGAAATGGGTCTGTTTTGGCTCATGGTTATAATAAAATTTCGTGGCGAAATTAAGGAAAAAGGATGAAGAGTTATTCAACTTCAAAAAAGTAGACTGAGAGCAATAGCAGGCTGGCCTCGTATTAGAGAACTTACAAATCTTAAATCCGAAACTTTAAACGCTGATATTGAAGTTTAACCTACCATAACTGGCCGGCCCACAATTGATTTGGCCGATGCTTCCATGATTTCAAAGGCACTTTCGGCCATGCGATTTTCGGTATCAAGTGTTGGATTCACTTCCACAATTTCCCAGGCACAAACTTTAGGGTCTTTACATAATTCCTCATTCAGCACTTTTGCCTCTTCAATCGTTAACCCGTTTGGCACTGGAGTTCCTGTTCCTGTTGAAAACCGACTATCTATGCTATCCACATCAAAAGAAACATAAATTAAATCGCAATGATCCAACATTTGAAGAGCCTTTTGAGCAATCCACTCTGAACCCGATTTCCTTACATCTTCGACTTCAATAAAGTTGATGTTGTATTTGTTGAGCAAGTAATTCTCTGGTTTTTCAATATCACGAACTGCTATGTACACGATGTCTTCCGTGTTAATCTTGGGTCCGGGTATGCCTACATTTTTTATTTGCTCCCAGTAATCCAGCGTTTCACCTCTGGGATCATTCACCTTACATTCAAAATTGTCAAAGCCGCAAGCCATGGCGATTGGCATTCCATGCATGTTTCCCGAAGGAGTGGTAAATGGAGTATGGATATCTGCATGAGCGTCAATCCAGATCACCCCTAAACGTTTTTTAGGATATGCTTTTTTAATACCGGCAATCGTTCCGTAGGATGTTGAATGATCGCCTGCCATGATCAGCGGAAAAAAATCATCAAAAATTTGCTCGTAAACTTCCAGGCAAACGCGTTCTTCCATGATGAGAACACCGTCAATAAATTTCGCGTAAGCGTGTTCCGCTCCATCAAAAAGGAGTTCATTCACATTTTCTACTTCTATTGAATCATATTTTCTGAACAAATCAGATTTTAAATCCAGACTGGCTATCTTCATAGCTTCTACACCCAAGCTAGCGCCCCGGGTGCCGGCCCCGATTTCTGACTTTACCTCAATGATTTTTATCTCTTTCACAAGACCTCCAATTAAGAATTTATAGACAACGGGATACTTGACGCTAACATGCCTTGTGGCAAGGCAGCTTACCCGAGATTCAGTAATCGGGTAAAACGCGCGCCTCGCTGGGCAAAGGCACGAAAATCAAGTTGGAATAGAACCTCACCATGTCTTTAGGCTGTATTGCAAAGATGGCAAATTTATAGCAATATTGCACCTCAAAATTTGGTTGATAGTTATTCGTTGATCACTGGAATAGTTGGCCCAAAACCAGCAACCCTTACCGAACAACCAACAACCGAACAACCAACAACCAACAATGAAAAGCTACCGTGAGTTAATTGAACAGACCTTCGAATTCCCTCAAAAAGAGTTCAAAGTCCGTGATCATGAATTGCTGTTTAATGACGTGCCCTTGGTGGATATCATCAAACAATATGGCACCCCACTGAAGATTACCTACCTACCCAAGATCAGCGAAAACATACGGTTTGCTCAAGCCACCTTCAATAACGCCATGGAGCGTTTTAAGTACAATGGCAAATACACGTATTGCTACTGCACCAAATCTTCCCATTATGATTTTGTTCTGGAAGAAGCATTAAAGAATGACATTCACATTGAAACCTCATCTGCTTTTGACATCCCGATCGTTCGTACACTCTTTGGCCGGGGAAAAATAAGCAAGGAAACCTTTATTCTTTGCAATGGCTTTAAAATGCCAAGATACAGGGAGTATATTACCGACTTGCTCAACGATGGATTCAATTGTCTGCCTATTTTGGATAACCTAAGTGAAATAGATACATACGAAAAAAATGTGAACCGACCTTACCAGGTTGGTATTCGTGTAGCAGCCGATGAAGAACCTAAATTTGAATTTTATACTTCGCGGTTAGGCATCCGATATAACGACATCAATACCTTGTATAAAGAAAAGATCGCGACCAGTGACAAGGCTTCCCTCAAGCTATTGCATTTTTTTATTAATACAGGCATCAAAGACACTGCTTACTATTGGAGTGAATTGAGTCGTTTCATTTTCAAGTATTGCGAAATGAAAAAAATCTGTGATACCCTTGACTCTATTGATATCGGTGGCGGATTTCCCGTGAAAACTTCACTCACTTTCCATTACGATTACAAATACATGATCGAGCAGATTGTAGAGAACATCAAATGGATTTGTGAAAAAAACAATGTTCCTGTTCCCAACATCTTTACAGAGTTTGGAAGCTTTACAGTGGCTGAAAGTGGCGCGGTTTTGTATTCGGTGGTTGACCAGAAATTGCAAAACGACAAAGAACTTTGGTACATGATCGATGGATCATTCATCACCCACTTACCGGATGTTTGGGGAATGAATCAGAAATATATCTTAATGGCCATTAACAAGTGGGATGACCCGTATCATAAAGTAAACATTGGCGGGCTCACCTGCGATAGCCAGGATTACTATAACTCCGAAGCCCATACCGGAGAAGTTTTTTTACCCATGATCACCGATGAAGAACCGCTGTACATAGGTTTCTTCCACACGGGAGCCTACCAGGAATCATTGGGTGGCTATGGTGGGATTCAACATTGCTTGATTCCAGCCCCCAAGCATGTCTTAATTGATCGGAATGAAGATGGCGAAATTTCAACAGAGGTTTTTGCAAATGAACAAACAAGCGAGAGCATGATGAAAATATTGGGGTATGAAGAAGCACAGGCACCTAAGAGGCAAAAACCAACCAAACTAAAAGTAAGAACGGTTTAGGGTGATCAAAAAATAAGCCCTTTGGACTTGGGAGTACGAAAGACCTTTTTATGCAAGTGAATAATTGATTCTTATTTCATGTAAGGACTCTTCACTTCCTTGAAATCAGCAATACTAAAATCCGAAGCAGGCAATGTTTCCCTCTTGATTTCGGTAACTTCCATTGCCATTTTCATTTCAAGCGTTGTCATTTCAATTTTTAGCCTTACGCCCTCCACACCTTCATACGAAATAGATTGGTTGCCACGGCCCATGTTTATCCTGGCAAGACTCTTCAGGTCAATGTCTTTAATTTCTGTGGTAGTCCAAAGGATTTGGGTGATTGGCTTGTCGTTCTCCATCCGTTCAACAATGTATTTTGTGCACGTGTAATTCAGAATCTTCATAGTTTCTGATGTTTTGGTCACCTTTGGCGGGACACGCATTCCAGTACCACTTGTTTCTTTTTGGGGCAGGATAGTGTATGTCAAGTTTTGCCGATTGAGGTTATAGGTCTGGTCTTTCTCTTTCAGATATAAAGTTTCCATGGCCATGCCACCTTCCATTATGGTTAAGGTATTACTTCCCTTTATTTTCAATTTCATGGACGTTGGCATCATAGAAGTTATGTCTCCACCCTTCATCATGCTTTCCATTTGAGCCTTTATTTGAGGATTGGCTTCCATCATTGCCTTGAATTGCGGGTCGTTCATTTTAGCCTGCATTTCCTTCATTTTAGCCTGAGTGGCCGGGTCATTCATTTTAGCCTGGTTCGCATCCATTTTAGCTTTCTGTGTTGGGTCCATCACTTCTGTTTTGATTGACCAAATAATGGAGCCTTCAAAGGTTTGGGCATGTAAGGCACCACCATAAAGAAGCAAACAGAGAGTTGTAATTCTTTTCATAAGATATTTTGAATGTAAAAGACACTCAAAATTACGCAACATTATACAGCAGGTCAAGAACTTCCATGCTCTGGACTTTAAGTCTACCCGCTTTTAATTTAGTACATTGGTCCCTCCATCCTTCACAAAATTCTAAAGATTTGCTCCAAAGGAAATCGTCATAGGCAAATAAAAAAATAATTTAATTTGCCTGCAAAATGTGATTTATATCATCTAAAAACATAAGCTTAGTCACTTCATTTCCAAAGGCAGCTCTTCAACTTACCAGAGGATAGCTAAGAAGAATCCACCATGAGAGAAAACGGTCTGAAAGAGTAATAAATTAAATCTCAACAATGTTGAATAATCTTCATATTCTCTTCCCTTTATTTGTAAGTTTTTATTATATTCATTTTCTTTTTCTCCCAGTATTCGTGTAACAGACTTGCTCTATGAAATGCCCCGTGCGAAATCGTATCTCCCCACTTCTACCACTGGAAGCCATTCATGGCGCGTTTACCTTTAAACCACAAGGCTATGAAAGTTTATGATGAAAAACACATTAAAAACATTGTCCTGTTAGGTGCACCTAAATCAGGAAAAACGTTGTTAGCCGAAGACATGATCTTCGAAGCCGGTATTATTCACCGCAGAGGCACCATTGAAGGTAAGAATACGGTCAGCGACTATCATGAGATTGAGCAAGAACGAGGTAACTCTGTATTTGCTACCTCAATGCACACCGAATGGCGAGACTATAAAATAAATATTATTGACACGCCCGGTTTTGATGATTTTATTGGTGAAATAATTTCATCCGTGAGAGTTGCAGATACATGTGTGATGGTGGTAAATGCCCAGCATGGAGTAGAAGTGGGAACAGAATTGATTTGGAATTATGTTGAACAATTTAATAAACCAGTCATTTTTGCCATCAATCAGGTTGATCATCCAAAGGCCGATTTTGATCATACGCTGGATAATATCAAAAAGCGATTTGGAAATGCAGTTACTCAAATGCAGTACCCCGTCAATCAAGGTGAAGGGTTTAACGCAATCATCGATTTGCTGAAAATGACGCTCTATAAATTTCCTGCTGATGGGGGCAAGCCTGAAAAACTCCCCATTCCAGCATCTGAAAAGGAAAAAGCAGAGAAACTTCACAATGATCTTGTTGAAAAAGCGGCAGAAAATGATGAGAAACTAATGGAGAAATATTTCGAAAAGGGCACCTTGGATGAAGACGAGATGAGACAGGGATTAAAGTTAGGTATGATTTATCATAATGTCTTTCCGTTGTTTGTCATGTCAGCCAAAAAAAATATGGGTAGCGGTCGGATGATGGGTTTTATTGATAATGTTGCACCATCGCCCCGCGAAGCAAAACCTGAAACAACTGAAAGTGGGAAAGAAATTCAATTTGACTCAACCAAACCGACCGTACTTTTTATCTTCAAAACACACCTTGAACCAAATCTGGGCAAGCTTTCTTTCTTTAAAGTGATCTCAGGAGAAGTAACGGCCACTTCGGAACTGATCAATAGCCAGACCGGAGCAATCGAGCGATTCCACCAGATATTTATAATGGATGGCAAAACCCGAACCTCTGTGGATAGACTTGTTGCCGGGGATATTGGGGCAACGTTGAAGCTAAAGGACACGTTTACGAATCAAACACTTCATGCCAAGGGATTTGACCTTACCATCAAGCCAATTGAATTCCCTGAGCCTCGGATTCATACAGCCGTTATAGCACTCAGCAAACAAGATGATGAGAAAATCGGTGAGGTCTTACATAAGATACACCAGGAAGACCCAACAGTTTTAGTCCATTATTCAAAGGAACTAAGGCAACTTATTGTTTCAGGGCAGGGTGAACTTCACCTTTTGGTCTGCAAATGGTATTTGGAAAATGTCTACAAACTTCACGCTGATTTTGTCACTCCGCGCATCTCTTACCGGGAGACCATTAGAAGGCCTTCAAGCGCAAATTATCGTCACAAAAAGCAATCTGGTGGGGCTGGCCAATTCGGAGAAGTGTTTTTAAAAATCGAACCCTTTTATGCTGGTATGCCTGAGCCAACAGAGTTTAGTATTCGTGGAAAAGAAGTAATCGAACTGGAATGGGGTGGCCAACTTGTATTTTATAATTGCATTGTAGGTGGTGTGATCGACACCCGTTTTATTCCATCCATCTTAAAAGGTGTTATGGAAAAAATGGAAGAAGGTCCCATTACGGGTTCTTACGTTCGTGATGTCAGGGTAATAGTACATGATGGTAAGATGCACCCGGTAGACTCCAATGATATTTCATTCAAGATTGCCGGTATGATGGCATTCAAAGATGCTTTTATGAAAGCAGAGCCGCAACTGTTAGAACCAATCTATAATCTTGAGGTGATGGTACCCGAAGAAATGATGGGTGACGTTATGGGTGATCTTCAAACACGGAGATCAATGATTTTAGGGATTGACGCAAAAGAAAATTACCAGGTCATTAAAGCCCGGACACCATTGGCTGAACTGGATCGCTATTCAACTTCGTTAAGATCTCTTTCTCAGGGCAGGGCTAGATTTTCACAACACTTTTCTGAATATGCACCGGTGCCCTTTGATGTTCAGCAGAAGCTGGCGAAACAACTTCAGACGGCTGAAACGGAATGAGTAAGTTGTTAATTATTTGAAATGAGAAGGACAGCCTCAGTTAATGAGTTGACTTGATAATCTGCTTTATTTTCAGACTCCATCTCATGTCCAATCTGAATGGTTCTTATTCCTAAAAAACGAGCTGGAATAATATCCCTTCCGCGATCCCCAATCATCCAAGAGGCTTGAACACTAATATTGAATCTGGCAATTGCTTTTTCAAACATCAATGACCCTGGCTTGCGAGACAATGATGCCGTTACCGAAGGATGATACGGGCAGAAATAAAAATGATCAATCAATGATCCGCATTCCTTTTGAAAGTACAGATGACATTCCTCCATTTGATTGCGTGTATAAATGCCCTGCCCTATCCCTGATTGATTAGTCACGACAACCAACAAGAATCCCAGCTTCTTTAGTTGCAACAAAGCATCGGGCACTCCGGGGAGAATCTTAAATTCCTCAATACGATAACTATAATTCGGATTATCTTTATTTAAGACACCATCCCTATCAAGGAAAACACACTTGGCTTTTGGTTTCATTGATGCGAAAATACCCTCAAACTTCAAGCTAGCCAAATTGGTGCATCCGGGGCTTTTCTTTAGTTTTGCTCAATTGTGAAATCCACCAGCGACTCTCTTGTTATTATTCCTACCTACAATGAAAAAGAAAACATTATTCTAATCGTTGAGGCAGTATTTTCATTGCCCAAGAATTTTGACATCCTTATTGTTGATGACAGTTCACCGGATGGCACTGCTGAAATTGTTAAAAGACTTCAGGAGAGGTTCAATGAACCATCGGTAACAAGGCTTCATCTTCTTCAGCGGCAAGTCAAGCAAGGACTCGGTACCGCTTACATAGCAGGTTTTAAGTATGGTCTCCATAACGGTTATAAATTTATACTGGAAATGGATGCCGATTTTTCACATGATCCCAAAGAACTTGTGAATCTTTACATGTCGTGTGCAGTTGGTGGACAAGATTTAACGATTGGCTCCCGATACATAACAGGAGTAAATGTTGTAAACTGGCCAATTGGCAGAGTTCTTCTATCCTATTTCGCAAGCAGTTATGTCAGGCTGATCACTGGCATGTCCATTAGAGACACTACAGCAGGCTTTGTCTGTTATCGCAGAAAAGTGTTAGAGACGCTTCGTCTGGATGAAGTGACGTTTGTTGGTTACGCCTTCCAGATCGAGATGAAATTTCTAAGCTGGAAATATGGATTCAAACTTAAAGAGGTACCCATTATTTTTACCGAACGCACACGCGGCCAATCCAAATTGTCAGCTGGAATTTTCAAAGAAGCATTTTTTGGTGTAATACAAATGACTATAACGAGTTGGTTTAAGAAATATAGTCGGGTTCCTGAATCTCATGAATAAAAATTATTTCATCTTCATTATTCTACTGTTTCTTTCGAATAACACAAATGGTCAGGCTGTTCGAAATGTAACCACAGAAAATTTTAAAAAACTAAACTGGTTAATAGGTACTTGGTATCAGGCTAATACAAAACCTGGCTATTCAGCTCATGAACGATGGGAAGAAATTAGTCCATATGAACATCATGGCTTTGGGATAACCCTGCAAGGCAAAGACACTGTCTTTATTGAAAAGCTGAGAATCCTAATCAAAGAGAACGACATCTATTATGTGGCTGATGTACCCGAAAATCAAAAACTTGCGTATTTCAAACTGATTGAAATTACGGACTCAGGTTTCGTCTGTGAAAATCCAAACCATGACTTCCCAAAAAAAATCTCCTATCAGCTGGATGGTGAAAAATTAAAAGCTCAAATTTCAGGAGATGGAAAGGCGATTGATTACTTATTTGAAAGGAAATGGTTTTGAATAAATCTTAGAAGTTTAAATCCTTTTTTTTAGAAAGTTTTCAGCATTCGTCAGTAGGTTATCACTGGTCGAAACAATTAGCTGGCGGAGGATAATTTCCAACCCCAAAGACTAAAAAACTATTAATTTCGTCCCTTCATTTAACTCAAATCCCTTAAACGAGAAGAATTACTTATGTCCACATCCAAGTCTAAATCCAAAGTAACCATGGCCAAGGTTTTTAAAACCATCATCTGGCCAAGGCGAAAAATCATTCTAGTAGGTTTTATTTTGATCATTATCAGTCGAATTGCCAGTCTGATCCTTCCCTGGTCAACAAAATACATGCTGGATGATGTAATGGGCAAGGGCGACCTGTCAAAACTGAATTTTATTCTTATTGGAATATCTGTTTCGATTCTGATTTCAGCCATTACATCATTTTTATTAACTAAACTTTTGAGCGTTGAGGCCCAACACCTCATCTCCGTTTTGCGGGCAAATGTTCAAAAGCATCTTCTTCGGCTCCCAACCCGTTTCTTTGATAACCAGCAGTCAGGTAAGTTAGTATCGCGGGTGATGACCGATGTTGAAGGCGTACGTAATTTAGTAGGCACGGGTTTAGTTCAGTTAATTGGAGGTGTACTTACCGCGGTGATATGCTTGTTTTTTCTAATAAGTATCAGCTGGAAGATGACACTTTTTGTGATGATACCTGTTGCCGTTTTTGGATTAATCGCTTTGAAAGCATTCGGAAAAATCCGTCCCATTTTCAGGGAACGTGGGGCCATTAATGCTGAAGTAACTGGCCGGTTAACACAAACATTGAACGGGGTTCGCGTGATCAAAGGCTTCAATGCCGAGAAACAGGAAATCAAGATTTTCGAAAAAGGAGTTGAGAAATTATTCCAGAATGTAAAGAGCAGTTTAACGACAACCAGTTTAGTCACAAGTTCCGGGAGTTTTCTTCTAGGACTGGCTTCTGTAGGAATTATGGGAATTGGCGGTTATATGATAGCCGATAATACCTTGACGATGGGCGCATTGGTTCAATTTATTTTATTTCTCGGATTCCTGATTGCTCCCATTGTGCAGATGAGCAACATTGGCAGCCAACTAACCGAGGCATTTGCCGGATTAGATCGCACGGAAGAACTTATGAACATACCGGTAGAAGATGATGAAACTATACGAACTATTAAGATCGGAAAAATAAGAGGCGATATTGAATTTAATGATGTTTCATTTGCCTATGATGAAGGCAAAGAGGTATTGAAGAATGTGAGCTTCTCAGCACCGGCAGGATCTGTGATAGCCTTAGTGGGAACATCAGGTTCTGGCAAATCAACCATTGCCGGTTTGGCGGCATCCTTCCTGACACAACAATCAGGAAAGATTACCATTGATGGCCACGATCTCTCCAAGGTTTCATTGGACAGTTATAGGAGTCAGCTTGGGGTTGTGTTGCAAGATGATTTCCTTTTTGACGGTACTATTCGTGAAAACATTTTATTCGCCAAGCCAGATGCAACGGAGCAGGAATTACAAGCAGCCATTGATGGCGCTTATGTGAGCGAATTCAGCTCTAAATTTGAGTTGGGACTTGATACCGTTATCGGTGAACGTGGAATAAAATTGTCGGGTGGTCAGCGTCAGCGGGTGACCATTGCGCGAGCTATACTTGCGAACCCAAGGATTCTAATATTGGATGAAGCAACATCAAGTTTAGATACTGAAAGTGAATCTTTGATTCAGGAAAGTTTGAAATCACTTTTGAAAGGCAGAACTACCTTTGTTATTGCACATAGATTGAGCACTATCAGGCAAGCAGATCAGATTCTGGTTGTTGAATACGGTAAAATTGCCGAGCACGGCAAACACGATGAACTGATTGAAAAGAAAGGGAGATATTTTGAATTGTATACCTATCAGGCCCGAATCTAATTCGGGTTCACTCAAAAAGTCATCGATTTTGATTTTTTCAAAAAAATTGGCC
>ERZ1292625.634-Hain-H41-01um-R1-634-length-50417-cov-17_pt1 | contig 50417 bp, 48 predicted proteins | sample MGYA00564400_ERZ1292625 | MGnify/ENA primary metagenome ERZ1292625 (study PRJEB36523, sample SAMEA6512639) | groundwater metagenome | collected 2019-01-08 | study: AquaDiva: Metagenomics assemblies of 32 groundwater samples | reverse complement strand
CGTATTCAAACATCTCTCCTTGGGAACAGTGTCTAAAAAAGTCAGGCCTTGCCAGTCAGTCCCTCAAACTTGCTAGTTCGGCGTTCCAATAGGGACCTGATACTTTTCACCTCGAGCTTGGTTTCGATAATTTCCTTTGTAAGATCAGCAACTGCTGGCTTATTATCTCGAATAATTTTGTCGCCGTCGGTAATACCGGCCGCTTTCATCGAGGATCGGAGTATCTTTTCAGTGGTAACGATAGAAAGCCGGAAGGTCGTAACCTTTGCGACATTCCTCCGAATATTGAATTTGTATTTTGTGGCCAGCGAGGCCTTTTTCATTTTCATAATCATTTTTTAGTGAACGGGACCCGTTTTCTACCCCCTATTCACTACTTTTTTCAATCAATGGTTAATCGCTCGGCATTTTTCGCATTGGTAATACTTTTTTCCTTGTACTGAATTAAAATATCTGAATGTCGAGTTTCCACAATCCCAACAACCGCCATCGATCTTGTAGGTTTTGCATCTCGGCCGGTTGACCAGCTTCGGCCGCTTGAGTATTTCCATTTTCGTGTACTTAGTCTCCATAAAGACATTATGACAAAAGACGGCGATTTTGACAATAAACTTGAGAAGCGATAAAATGGTATCAAGACTATAAAGTTAGTTTTATTTTATGAACGAAATCGAAAAACTTTTCACCATTGAGGAGATCGCCGAGATATTGCGAGTGCATACTCGTACCGTAACCCGATACATTGAGTCGGGCAGATTAAAGGCATCTAAGCTCGGAGTCTGGCGGATTAAACAGTCAGACCTGAATGCTTTTTTGGAAGACACGAGCAACGTCCGACCCAAAAAATAAACCTATGCCTAAAAATAATAAAAAATTCACCTTTATAGATTTGTTTGCCGGTATCGGCGGCATCAGGATCGCATTTGAACGCAACGGAGGCGAGTGTGTTTTCACTTCCGAGTTTGATGAGCCATGCCAAGTGATGTATGAGGCGAATTTCGAGCATAAGCCGCATGGCGACATCACAAAAATACACACCGACGAGATACCGGATCATGATATTTTGACTGGCGGATTTCCTTGCCAATCCTTCAGCATCATCGGTCACGGAAAAGGATTTAGCGATACTCGTGGCACTTTATTTTTTGATGTCGAGCGTATTTTGAGAGCGAAGCAACCAAAAGCGTTTTTGCTCGAAAATGTAAAACAGTTAACTTCGCACGATGGCGGAAAGACTTTCAAAGTAATTTTGAATACGCTGGAAGGATTGGGATATTATGTTCATTACAAAGTTCTCAACGGTCTTGATTTCGGCGTTCCCCAAAGAAGGGAGCGAATCATGATTGTGGGCTTTAAAGAAGATTATCCTTTTGAGTTTCCTGCCAGAGGTTTCGAAACAAAAACTCTCGCCGATGTTTTAGAGCCAGATGATCAGATAGACCGGAAACATTTTCTTAGCCAGCACATGAGAGACAAAATACAGAAAAGGCTTAAAGAACAAAATAAGACTTTGAATTACCGGCCAGCGGTCTTGCATGAAAACAAAGGAAGCAATCTCGGCATCCATCCTTATTCGTGCGCTTTGCGGGCAAATGGCTCTTATAACTATTTAACTGTCAATGGAGAGCGTCGTCTTACTCCCAGAGAAATGTTTCGACTGCAAGGGTTTCCGGATACGATCAAGATCGTGGTGCCGGACAATCAAGCCAGAAAGCAAGCGGGTAACAGCGTGGTAGTTCCGAAGATCCAAGCCGTTGCGCAGGCAATGGTGGAGGCGATGAGCAAAAGACCTCTTGCTCGCAAGCCGGTACGAGTCGATTTATTCAATAATGAGGAAAAAATAGAAAAAATTTATGCCCACAAATAAAACAAATCTTCAAAAACAAGCTCTCGACACGGTCATTCGAAAATCTCGAGTCCACCTGTATAAGCCGATCCAGATCGCCGAGATTCTTTATCATCACAGAACAGAGAAGGGTTGGGACTTGAGCGATCTCGAGTCTTATCGCAATATTTCAAAAAAATGGAGAGACGAGGTATCCAATCTTTTGGTCGGCCGGCACAGTACTTCCAGTCAAAAATTCCAAGACAACATATTTGAGGCTAACGCCATGCCGCCGGCCTTATTTGTCGCATTGGGCAATGAGAACAAGAAAGGCAAGGGCTTCATCGAAGCTTATATCTACAAAGCTTTGGAAGCTCGACTCTCGTCTGTTCGGGACGTGGAGAAATACATAAAATCTTCGACGCCTGATGCTTTCTCTTTGAAAGAATTGGTGGCGTTTTTTCAGACGACTCCCGGATTGCGCCGAAGTATCGACAAGATGTACGAGATTTTGGTCTACGCGTTGTTTGCCACGCTCGTTCGAGCGTTGAAAGCCGAAGTCACTTTGGAAATCGGCAATAAAGATCCGGAAATTCTCAAAGACTTTGAACGATTCATTAAAATGGTGCTTGGCATCGATTCAAAACAGACTCGGCTTATCTTGCCGGCCGCATTGTATCGAGTGGGCGTGACCAATGCCGCCGACAGAGGTCTGGATATTTGGGCGAACTTCGGACCGGCCATACAGGTCAAGCATCTCACTCTCACTCCGGAACTTATGGAGGATATTGCCGACAGCGTAACCGCGGATCGCATTGTTATCGTATGTTTGGATACGGAGAGAAAGTCCATCGAAGCGTTGCTCTTGCAGGTTGGATGGGGCGAAAGGATTCAGGGAATAATCACGATCAATGATTTGGACGAATGGTATAAGCTTTGTCTGAGCAAAAAATACAGGAACAGTCTCGGCAAGAATTTGCTTAGGGACGTACAAAGAGAATTCGATGCGGAGTTCCCGTCGAGCAAAGGAATAAAACCGTTTGTTGAAGAACGGGGTTATGACAAAATCGTGTTGCCATCAGATTGGCAGATACAGATATAAAACATTTATGGATACAGTATCGAAAAAGAAACGAAGCGAAATAATGTCTCGTGTCAAAAGCAAGGGTTCAAAAATCGAGACATCCTTGATGCGTGAATTGAACAAGGAAAAGTTTCGTTACAAAAAGCATGTATCCAAATTGCCCGGTACGCCGGACATAGCATTCATGGGCGAGAAGACGGTCGTATTCGTAGATTCCTGTTTTTGGCACGGATGTAGATGGCACGGCACTATGCCAGCTTCCAATAAGGACTTCTGGATTAAGAAAATTTCAATGAATAAAGAAAGAGACCGGAAGACCAATCGTGAGTATAAAAAAATGGGATGGAAAGTAATAAGACTTTGGGAGCATGGGTTAAAGAAAGAAAGCGGCAAAGCGATTCATAACATAGTCGCCGCACTCAAAAAATGATTATGCAAAAAAACTGCCTGGTACTCACACAATCAAGAAAAAACAGTGAATACAACGACTTTGTCGGGCGGTTTTATCATTTCCCCAATAAATACCTCGGGCAATTTAAAGATACGCCCATAGAATTTATTTATTATGAACCCACCAAAAACGACGGGGAGGGTGTTTATTTCGGTTATGGCAAAATATTGGCTCAACCCACTAAGGATAAAAAAGACGTCGATCATTACTTTGTCGAAGTCATTGATTACAAACCCTTTGTCGAGCCGGTATTCTTTAAAGATGCGGCTGGCAAGATAAGAGAGTCCGAATCTCCTCATTACAATGCTCAAAATGCGGTACGTAAAATTCCACCTTTGCTTCTTGATGAAATATGCCTTGATGGAAAAATTAGGCTTAATTTCCGAGCCGATGCGCACTTGATCAAGGTGTTGGGAGAGCAGCTCATCGCATCCGAAAAAGTTGGTATTCTTGAGCTTATAAAAAATGCTTACGACGCCGGTGCGTCTTATTGTCGTGTCTGGATTGAAAATATTCCATCTTTGCCGGAGGGTGACAAATCCGAATATCTTTTTCCTGACTTGCCGGGACCTGTGATAGTGATCGAGGACGACGGAACTGGTATGACCCGAGATGTAATCGAAAACGGTTGGCTTCGTCCCGCCTCAACGATTAAAACGGCGATTAAAGAAAACATAAGACAGGAAAGGGAGAAAGCCGCCGCCGCGGGCAAACTTGGTTCGTACGATAAACTGATTTCGGAAATAAAAAAAGAGCGCGGCGGACGTATTCCGTTGGGAGAAAAAGGTGTCGGGCGATTCGCATCACACCGACTCGGACGTCGCCTGTTGTTGAAAACAAAAGTAAGCGACCTCGATTACGAGTATGTCTTGGAAGTTGATTGGGATAAATTTGAAGCGGGAGAAGACGGAGCGAAAGATTTAGAAACAGTCGGCGTGAGTTTGACGCGTCAAAGTCCGTCGCGTGATTATGGCAAGAAAGGGTCGGGAACCCAGCTTGTAATTTATGGCAGTCGCGATGGTTTTTCATGGGATGCTGAAACAGTGGAAGAGTTGCATCGTTCTATCAGGAGTTTGAATTCTCCCAATCCATCACCCAAAAACGCAAAAGCCGGACAAGGTTTCAATGCGTACCTTGAATGTCCGCAAGTAGGTACGTTGTCGAGCGACAATCCCATGGACGCTTTCCAATCCACATTCTCATTTGATGGATTGGTGGATGAAAACGGTATCTTGGAATACTCCTTGAAATTCCAGCCGCCCAAAACGGTGCCGATGTCGGAAGAAAATCTGGAAGAAAAAAATTACGACTTGCGCAAAGCCAAGCTCGAGTATTGGTCAAAGAAAGATGGAGACGGATTACGACAACCGGAATGCGGGCCTTTCTACATGCATGTCGATGTCTGGTATCGCAAAGATCCGTGGATCAGCAGCACGGGTCCTGAAGGCAAAGAATTTATAGACTATCTCACAAAATTCGGCGGCATTTCCATATTCCGCGATGGTATCAATATTTTTCCGGCGGAATGGGGCGCAGAAACTGATTGGCTGGAATTGAGCAAACGACACATCAAACAAGGTTTCAGAATCTCTTATTACAACATTCTTGGAAATTTAGAAGTCGATCAGGCAAAAAATATTGACCTTATAGATAAAACAAACCGAGAAGGTCTTATAGAAAACAGGGCTTTCAAAGACCTGACACAGCTTGTGCATGCCATAGTGGCCACCGTTATCGAGACGAAATTTATAGGCAAACGCGATGAATATAACGATCTCACAGGAGACATCGTGCGTGATCCTAAAGTTTTGAAAGACTATGCAAGGCAGGGAGCGGCCTTGGTTGGAGAAATCAAAGAAAAATACCCATTTGAAGAAGACCCTTATAAAATTCTTGAGCCGATGGGTAGGAAAAGTGAGCGTGGAGAAAAGCTGGTTAATCTTTCCAATTCTCTTAAAAATCTGCAAAAAAGTATTGATTTGATCCAAGAAGCGCAGGATTTGCTGACCGAGCAGGCCGGATATGGAATGGCGGTTGCGGTTTCGGTACACGAAATCGCCAAAATAGCCGCCAATTTTTATGCCGGGGTTTCGCATATGTTGAAATCCGAAAAACCGGATATAGATAAGTTAAGGAATCTTAAAGATGCCTCTGCTTCCCTGCAGTCCGAACTTAAACGGTTAAGCCCACTTCGGGCAATAAAAAACGAAGCACGAGCAGAATTTGAAATAGCAAAACCTATCGGCTATGTGGTTGATGTATTCCGTTCACGTCTTGAGAAAGTAGGCATAGATGTCGAGGTGAACGCCAAAGAAAGTTTCCCGATATACGGACGCTACGGCGCTCTTATTCAGATTTTCTCAAACCTGTTTGATAACAGCTCCTATTGGTTAGGAATGGCTTCGCGCAAAAACCGCAAAATCAAAATTCATATCGATCCGAAGCATCGGACGGTAACCGTGGCCGATTCGGGACCCGGAATCGATGAAGTGATAATGCCGTATCTGTTCCAGCCCGGCTACAGCCTTAAAGTTCCGCCGAGCGGTCTCGGGCTTTATATCTGCAGGCATTATATGCAAAGCATGAGAGGAGATATATATCTTACAACCGGACGCGAAAGGATATCGGCCATGGACGGAGCGCAATTTACTCTTGATTTCGGCAAGGTCGCATCCGAACGTCCTATTGGTGAAAAAAAATAAACATATGCGTTACTCCGTTTGCATTATTGATAACGATATTCCGGCGGCCGGACCGCAGGCTCAAGCTTCGGGAATAAAAGACTCCGAACTTTTAAATGCGTCCAATTTGCAGCTTCTAATAAATCAGGAAACGTGGACGGATGAAGTGATTAAAAATCTGACGCAGACATTATTGGATCAGAAAGATACCGACGGCATAAGCCAGAAATGGGAAGTATATGGGTTTACCAATCCCTCGTTTTATATCAACACTATTGATAACGGATTCTTCCGTTCCGACCTTGTGGTTTTTGATTGGGAGTACCCGGGTGCGTCAGCCGGCTCCGGAACGGATTCCGAAAGTATACTTAAAGAAATCTTGGACAGAACATTTTGTCTTGTCTTTATATTTTCCAAAGCTGATAGGAAATCCGAGATTGAAACGATTTTAGCCAAACCGGAATTTCAACAATACAAAGAACGTCTTGAATACCTGGATAAAAGCGTGGCAGGAGTAGATCAGACAAACACGCTTTTACAGAAAGCCGAGCAGATGTATGCGGATAATTTCTCTTTCAAATTCGCAAGTACCCTCCGAAAAAAGGCGGTGCAAGGTGCCGACAAAATTCTCTCAGACATGGGCAAAGCTTCTCTCAATGATGTAAAAAACCATGTCGTAGTCGGTGACGGCGGTAAAAAAGATTTTGTCGATTTCCTCACCGAACGATTCCGGACATCCCTGGCGGGAAAGGATGTTTATGATTTGGTTGACCAGATACCGGAGCCAGCGGCCGGATCAGTCGCACCCGATGAGGCACTCGCCGCAAAAGTGTGGTCATACCGTCTGTACTTCCAGCAGGAAACCGGAGATGACATGGTAAGGCGCGGCGATATCGTGAAGATAGGCAGTACTTATTCACTTGTATTATCGGCAGATTGCGATCTTGGCTACTTCTGGAAGAAAAATCTTGGTATAATAAATACGGTGGCATTACACGAACTGGATCAATCCAACTCAACGCTGAAAGATTGGCTGACTCTTTGCGTGAAGCCAGATAAAATTTCCGCCAAAGTTTCAAGCTTGCTTGGAAAGATCGGGGAATTATCGGAAGGACCTTTTGTACTCCCTTTTATCCCAGTCGACGAAGCAATTAAAAATTTTATAGCTGTCCCGAAGGATTTGGTATCAACGAGGATTACACTGCCGGCGGCATGGAGTAGCTTCACGGAAAAACAGAAAAGAGAAGATCCGATGAAGTATTCCTATTGGTCGGGCGCAGAAAGGGTGTGCACGATATCCGAACCGTTTCTCACACCCGTCATACAGCACATTTTGAATACTATGGGTGGCAACGGGGTACCCGACTACCCGGAACACATGAAGGATATTTTAAAAAAAGTTCTTGATGATTTCAGTGCAGTCAGCGTGGTCGCTTCTGCACCGGCGTCGCCAACACAAACAACAGTATGAAAAAATATTTTGCAATAGATTTATTTTCTGGGTGCGGTGGCCTTTCCGAAGGACTAAGGAGTGCGGGATTTAATGTCGTTGCCGCTTTTGATAACGATGCGGATTCGGTTGCGGCTTATCGTCTCAATCATCTCAACACAAAAGTATTCGAGGGGGATATTCGCAATGTAGATACTGCCGAAATAAAGAAAATTCTTAACGGCAGTCCTCTGCATCTTTTGGCTGGTTGTCCGCCATGCCAGGGCTTTTCTTCCATGCGCCGGCTAAACAAAAAACGTAGCAAAAGAGACGACCGAAACAATCTGGTTTTAGAATATCTGCGTTTTGTCAAAGAACTCAAGCCACTTACGATCATGATGGAAAACGTTCCCGGGCTGGTTAATTACACTTTATTTAAATATGTGGTACTGGAATTGTATAAACTGGGATATAATCCAAAATTCAAATCTGTAAGTATTCAGAAATACGGGGTGCCACAGCGACGCAAACGTCTGGTCGTTGTCGGATCGTTGTTGGGTGATATTGATATTGCGCCCGCTACCGGAGAGAAAGTTACTGTACGGGATATGATCGGACATATTGAATCGGTATCAAAAACCAAAGACCCCATTCACCGAATAGTGGCATCGCATACACCGGAAGTTATGGAGCGCATAAAAGCGACGCCGAAAAACGGTGGGAGTCGCACCGATCTGCCGAAAAGATTTGAGCTTGCATGCCACAAGGGAGAGGGTGTCGGTTTTAATGATGTGTACGGCCGGCTGCGATGGGACGATTACTCACCGACTATAACTGGCGGATGCCTCAACCCTTCGAAGGGTCGCTTCCTGCATCCTAAGGCAAATCGCGCGATCACGGCACGGGAAGCCGCGCTTTTACAGACATTCCCGAAAGATTATAAGTTCCCCGAAGGTATCACAAAAACTTCTATTTCTCTTTTGATTGGAAATGCATTACCGCCGAAATTCAGTTATATACAGTCTGCAAATATATTGAGCCACTTACAGGCCGCAGGCAAATAACTGGCCGCAACGTTAAGAACAAAAGCCGCTCACGTCGAGCGGCTTTTGTCGGGTGCAGGATTTTGCTTAGTATTTGCTTAAGTTAAGCAAATCGTTCCAAGCTCTCAAATTTCGTCTTACGGCTCGGACCGGGTTCAAAAGGTGGGCAAACTCTTACCCTCGGCACAAAGCTCGCCACAAGGGCAAACAGGTGGGAGATTCGGGGTTATACTTCGGGGTACTTGGCCAGCAATCCTTTCATCTGATCCAAAATTACGGTAGGATATTTATATTCCTCCGCCCAGTCAAACGTTCGAAAGTCTTGGAGAAGGGCGAGCCAACCTGCACCCCGCCCCAAAAGGGCGGGGTTTCGGTTGGCAGGTCAACCTTTCGCCTATTTGCTACACTCGCATTCATGCTCACTAAAGCCCAGGAAAAACTTATTCGTTTACTGCAGACGAAGAAAGGCCGTGATGAATCCGGCTTGTGTCTCGCCGAGGGTAAAAAGGTCATCGAGATGGCGGGTGATCTCGTCGAGTTTACGTTTCGCGAAAGCGATACGCCAATCTTCAACAAACTCGTCACGACGGAGACGCCGCAAACGGAGGCGGCCGTGGTATGTATTCCGACGTGGGAGATGTCGAGTCTGCTTGCAAAGCGCGTGATCGTCGTGCTCGACGGCGTGCAGGATCCGGGGAACGTCGGAGCGATTTTGAGACTGTGTCTCGGGTTTGATGCGGGATTGATCCTGATCGAGTCGGCGGACGTGACGAATCCGAAAGTCGTACGTTCGTCCGCAGGCGCGATGTTCCAAGTCCCAACAATGAGTGTGGCGAGAGACACCGTCGAGAATGTTTTAAAAGGGATGGACCGTCCGATCTATCGTTTGGAAAAACGAAAAGGAAGCACGCCGATTTCGAGCGCTCGGTTCAACGCGCCGCTTCTGCTCATTGCGGGATCGGAAGGGAAGGGGATCAGACTTGATCTCACGGGAACGTCGGTACATATCGAGCATGCGTCGGCGCTTGAATCGTTGAACGTAGGCAACGCGTTAGCCATCGCGCTGTATTCGATCCAGATTAGCTAGGCTAATGTTTTTTTGCGCGAGATAAAAAAATACCCGACGTATGCCGGGTATTTTTCTTCGTCGCGATTACGCGGCGCGCTGTACGTTGACAGCGTTCGGTCCCTTGTCGGACTGTTCAATTTCGAACGTGACCGCATCGCCTTCGCGAAGGTCATCGTATTGAACACCAACCAAGGACTTGCCGTGGAAGAAGAGATCCTTCTCCTGGCCTTCTGCACCGATGAAGCCGAAGCCGCGGTCGGTGAGTTTCTTGATGATACCGTTCACAGAGTTGTTCTGTTTACGAATAAGTGGCAAATTGCAACGCTTCAGAAGCTCGACGACGTTTCACGAAAGAGTAGAATTTGTCGTATCAAAGTAGCGGATAAACTTAAGAAAGTCAATAGACCTTCTCATTTTTAGGCTAAGAATCGCGAATAGCCGTGATTTTGACGAGCTCGATCGTCCCGCCCGGTGTCCGATATTCAAAGCGTTCTCCCGGACGTTTTCCTATCAGGATGGCGCCAAGCGGGGATAGGTAGGAGATGCGGCCTTGAGAAGGGTCGGCTTCTTGCGAGCCGACGATACGGTATGTTTTTTCATTACCCGCAAGCAGGAATTCGACGGTCGAGCCGATGCCGATCACGTCCGTCGTCCCGCCCCGGATGACGACGGCATTGCGGATACGTTCTTGCAAAGAGAAGATCCGGCCGTCGATCCGGCCGAGTCGCGCTTTTGCGTCTTGATATTCCGCGTTCTCGGAAAAATCGCCAAGCGTGAGCGCGTGGCTTAGGTCGATGACGATCTTTGGACGCTCGTCTTTTCGGAGACGTTCGAGCGTCCGCTTGAGTCGTTCGAGCGCCTCCGGCGTAAGCTCACGGCTTTCGGGGCCGTGATCGCGCATCATGTGTGACCGGCGTTTTGGGAGGCGCATGTGTCTGGAGTCGATTTTTGCATGTTACCCTGTGGCGGTATGAGTACGCAAAATAAGGAAGCTATCTTTCCGAGACGAGAGCGTAGGTTTCTAGTACACTAGTTGCATATGCCCGGATATAATCATCCATTGTACATTCTCGCCTTTGACCACCGTTCTTTTTTTGCAAAAAATTTGTTTAAGAAAAAGGACGGGCTGACAAAAGAAGAGCAAGAGGTAATTGTGGATTTTAAAAAGATTATTTACGCGGGATTTTTACGAGGCATCGAACTTGGCGTTCCGCAGGACGCGGCTGCGATTCTTGTTGACGAGGATTACGGCGTGGATATTTTGCGCGATGCGCACGAACGGGGGCTGATCACGATTCTCACGACGGAAAAGAGCGGGAAAGAGGTGTTTGAATTCCAATACGGCGACGACTTCGCCGCGCACATCGAGGCGATCGAACCGGTCTTCGCAAAAGTCCTTGTCCGATATCGTCCGGATGGCGATGCGCGGGAGAATGCGTTACAGCTCGATCGATTGAAGCGTTTAAGCGCATGGTGTCATGCGAACAGGCGGGGATTTCTTGCGGAGCCGCTCGTCCTGCCGACTGAAGACGAAAAAGCGAGTATCGGGCAAGACGCGTTCGATCGCGACATTCGGCCGGCGCTCACGGTCGAGATGGTGCGTCAGTTCCAAGCGGCGGGCGTCGAACCGGATATCTGGAAAATCGAGGGCATGGAACGCGCCGACGATTATCGACGCGTCGTCGAGCAAGCGCGAGTCGACGGGCGAGACGAGGTGAGTCTCGTCGTCCTTGGTCGCGCAGAAGACGCCGTCAAAGTCGAAGCGTGGTTACGCGCGGGGCAACACATAGAAGGCGTCGTCGGATTCGCGATCGGCCGCACGATTTTCTGGGACGCGCTGCAGTACTATCACCAAGGGAAAGCGACGCGTGAAGAAGCGAGCGAGGCCATCGCGCAAAACTACATGCATTTTTACGAGGTGTTCGTCGGGAAAAGTTAGAAGTTAGAAGTCAGATGCCGGATGTGGGAAGTCAGATGTCAGATGTCAGATGTGGGAATTATCCCAAAACATTTGGCATCTGACTTCTAACATCTGATATGGTTTGTTTGGCATCTGACTTCTGACCTTTGACTTTCAAAAGGCTAGCTCGATTCCCACCGGGCAGTGATCGGATCCATACACGTCGGTTTCGATCCAAGCGCGTTTGACGTTCTTTTTGAGTTCGTCGCTGACGAAGAAATAATCGATTCTCCAACCGACGTTCCGTTCTCGTGCTCGCGACTTCATGTCCCACCACGAGTAATGACCGCCTTCTTTTTCGAATAGACGGAACGTGTCGTGATAGCCCGCGTCGACGAGCGTATCCATCCACTTGCGCTCGGACGGGAGGAAGCCGCTGATATTCGCATTTTCCTTGGGGCGAGAAAGATCGAGCTCCGTGTGTGCCGTGTTTACGTCGCCGCATACGACAATCGGTTTCTTTTCGCGGAAGGATTCCATCAAATCGAGGAATCGTTTATAGAATTCCATTTTGAACTTTAAGCGTTCTTCATTCATTTTCCCATTCGGGAAATACACGTTGAAAAAATAGAATGCTTCGAGCTCGATCAAGACGATGCGGCCCTCCCCGTCAAGAAACGGATCACCGAACGTCGTCTCGGCAAAGATCGGCGATAAACGCGTATACACCGCCGTACCGCTATATCCGCGTTTGATCGCGGAGTTCCAGTATGATTCGTATCCGTCCGGATGAACGAGCTTGGGTGACAGCTGGCCGACCTCGGCTTTCGTCTCCTGCAAGCCGACGACGTGATACTTTCGGTCGTGAAACCAGTCGAGAAACCCCTTTTTTTCCGCAGCGCGGATCCCGTTCACGTTCCATGAGGCGAGTCTGATGGTTTTAGACATGGGGTAAGTATAGAGAGCAGTGAACAATAAAACAAAGAGCAGAGAGCAAAGACAGGGACAGAGAACAAAGAGCAAAGAGCAAAGAGCAGCTCCGGTCGGAAACTGCTCTTTGTTCTCTGACTTTCGCTTTGTCCCGCTACTGCTTGCTATGTGCTACGTGCTATGTGATAGTTGAGACATATGCGTGTACGCGACGTCATGCAGACGGAGGTCATCACGATCCCGATCGGAACGGTGTATCGGGACGTCGAACGTGTTTTGCGCGAAAAGGGCATCAGCGGCGCTCCCGTGGTGAACGAACAGGGGGCGGTCGTCGGGGTTGTATCGGAAAAAGATTTATTCCGCATTTTGTATCCATTTTACCGTAGTTTTTACGAGAATCCGGAAATGTATTGCGATTTAGAAGCGCGCGAAACCAAGGCTTCGGATATTGCCGATCATCCCGTCGAGCGCTTCATGTCGACTCGCGTTTGGCATATCGAGCCGGATGTGCCGTTGATGCGTGCCGGAGCGATCATGCTTGCCCGTGGTATTCATCGCATGCCGGTGATGACCGACGGGAAACTGGTGGGTATCGTGACTCGAACGGCCGTCTATCGCGCCGTTTTTGAGATGAACCTTAACGAATAACGGAGATTTGTTAGTCCCGACTCCCGACTCCCGACTTGCTACTTGCTACTCGTTATTCGATAATCGACTCGATGGTGCGAAATCGGCCCGTCACGCGACGATCCAACGAACCCGATATCCGGTTCCGTTTGTGGTTGGTCGGTGGATTGTTCATGCTTGGGTTCTTCGCCGTCGCGGCTCGCTTATTCCAACTGCAGGTCATGGAGCATGAAACCTACAAACTCCTCGCCTCCGACCAACACGGCGCGGCCGCGCAACTCGTGCCAACGCGCGGATCCATCTTGCTGAAAGACAGGTATGACGGCACTTGGCATTCGGTGGCGAGCGACCGCGACGTGTGGCAGGTGTTCGTCATTCCGCGCGAGATCACGGATGCGAGCTCAACCGCGATGATCGTGGCCGAGTTCACGAACCAACCCTTCGACGATCTGTTTGGCGTATTTTCTTCGCCGACCGGCACGTACCGCGTCGTCGCCCGTGACGTGCCGATGGAGCAAGCCGAGGCGCTCCGCGATAAGCGGCTTCCCGGCGTCGGGATCTTCAAGGCGCCCAGCCGTTTCTATCCGGAACAGGGGTTGGGTGGGCAGATATTCGGGTTCGTGAGTGAAAACGATCAAGGGCAACGCGTGGGACATTACGGTATTGAGGGGGCTATGAACGCGGAACTGGCCGGCACGTATGGATCCATCCAGGTCGAGACGGACGCCGCAGGCCGGCGGCTTTCCATCGGCACGACGGAACTTCGGCAGGCGCAAGACGGGTCGGACGTCGTTCTGACGCTCGATCGTACGATCCAATACGAGGCATGTCGCAAGATCAGCCAGGCCGTGAAGGATTTCGAGGCCGACGGCGGTACGATTATCGTGATGGATCCGGAAACCGGCGCGATTTGGGCGATGTGTTCGGCACCCGATTTTGATCCCGCGCATTATGGGGACATCGAATCGGTCGGCGTGTTAAATAATCCGGCCGTCTTTGTCCATTTCGAGCCCGGATCGATCTTCAAGCCGATTACGCTCTCGGCCGCTTTGGACGCTGAGTTGATCAACCCGCACACGACATACGAAGACAAGGGAGAAGAAAAGATCGACGATTTTACGATCCGAAACTCGGACAAGCAGGCGCATGGTGTGCAGACCATGACGGACGTACTTCAAAAGTCGCTCAACACGGGCGCAATTTTCGTCCAGCGATTACTTGGAAAAGAACGATTCCGTGAATATGTGAAGAAGTTCGGGATCGGAACAAAGACCGGGATCGAGATCGGTCCGGAATCGACGGGGGACATCCGTCCGCTGGATAATCCGGGACAGATTTACGCGGCGACGGCGTCTTACGGGCAGGGAATCACCACGACGCCGCTTCAGATGACGTCCGCGTTTCAGGCGCTTGCGAACGGCGGCACGTTCATGCGGCCGCATCTCGTGCAGGAGATCATCGCGCCGGACGGAACGAAAATCGTGACCGCGCCGTCGGAGATCCGACGGGTCGTTTCGACAAGAGCGGCGCGGCTCGTGTCGGGCATGATGGTCAACGTGGTCGAGTATGGCCACGGCCGACGCGCGTCGGTTCCCGGATATTACGTTGCGGGCAAGACGGGCACGGCGCAGATCCCGAACCCGGACGGTCCGGGCTATCTGGCGGACGCGACGATCGGCTCGTTCGTGGGATACGCGCCCAGCGATCATCCGGCCTTCGTGATGATGGTGAAAATCGACCGCCCGCGCACGGTGCAATTTGCGGAGGCGTCCGCCGCTCCGGTCTGGGGCGACATGGCCGCGTTCCTTTTAAAATATCTCCAGATACAGCCGGAGCGGCCGATCACGGATACGCCCGCGCCGCAACCGCCGGCGCTTCCGCCCGAACCGCCGACCTCGGCCACGACGACGCCATCGTAAGCCCGCTTGCCGAGTCGCGCGTCTCGTGATTTATTAAAAGTCCCTATGTTCATGCTCTCGACCCTCCAAACGTGGCTTGGCCTTGCGGCGCGTAAAACCCTTCAACGTGAAGGGGCGTTTGTCATCGCGGTCACCGGCTCGGTTGGCAAATCCACCACCAAGCAGGCGATCAGCGCCATGCTTCAGGCCGATCTTCCGGAAAACCGCGTGCGCGTCACGGAGGGCAGTTTCAATAACGAGCTTGGATTGCCGCTCACCGTATTCGGACATCCGGCTCCGGGACGCAGTCCTTTGGCGTGGCTCGCTCTGCTTGCCGACGCCTGGACGACGTCTGCGGGCCTAAAGAATACCGGCGTCAAAACGTTCGTCCTCGAGATGGGCGCGGATAAGCCCGGTGATTTGGAATATCTGATCAAGATCGCGCCGCCGGATATCGCCGTCGTCACCGCGATCACAACGAATGACGATTCGCTTGTGCCCGTTCATTCCGGCAATTACCGATCGCTCGACGAGTTGGTGGAAGAAAAATCGAAACTCGTGAAAGCGTTAAAGCCAGGTGGGAACGCGGTTTTGAACGCCGACGACAAGAAAGTATTCGCCATGCGGCATCTCACCAACGAGCATTCACTGACGTACGGCGAGGCCGACGGGTCGGATGTGCGGATCGCACATGTCCGCATCGTCACCGAGCCGACTCCGCACGGTCAGGTCCCGACGGGTTTGGAGGTGAAGTTGGAAAATTATCAACGCGTGTACCGGGCGTTTTTGCCCGGCGTGTACGGCACCTCGATCGCATACGCCTATGCAGCCGCGACGGCCGTTTCCGAGGCGTTGGACGTTTCGATCGAGCAGACGAACGCGTTTGCCAAGCATTTCCATCCGGTGAAAGGACGTACGCGCATCATTCCCGGCATCAAACGGACAACGCTCTTCGACGATTCGTACAACGCCTCGCCGGCGTCCGTGCTCCAGTCTCTCAAGGACCTCGCGTCGGTTCCCGTCGATCAGGGTCAGCGCAAAATCGTCTGCCTGGGCGAGATGCGCGAGCTCGGCGATCGCTCGGAAGACATGCATCGCAGGATCGGCGCCGACGCCGCGAAACTCGGGATTGACGTTTTGATTTGCTGTGGTATATTCGGCCGCGCCATGGCAGAAGGCGCGCGCGCAAACGGGATGAATCCCGAACGCGTACACGTCATCGAAGACACGCCGGAAGCCGGAATGTTCATCCAGGAGATGATTCAACCCGGTGACATCATTCTCGCGAAAGCGTCGCAAGGGACGCCGGAAACGAAAGGCGTTCGCATGGAACGCGTCATCAAGGAATTGATGGCCGAACCGATGCGCGCGGACGAGCTGCTCGTGCGGCAGGGAGTTGCGTGGCAAAGGAAGTAACTTATAACTTAGAACCCAGAACTATGAATAAATGACCCCCGATTCCTGGTTCTAAGTTATAAGTTCACCCACGGCCTCTTCGTCTATCGGCTAGGACATCTCCCTCTCACGGAGAAAAGACGGGTTCGATTCCCGTAGGGGCTACCAAAAAGGACTTCTCATCAGGAGAAGTCCTTTTTTGTGCAAAAAAAGACTCTCCGGGGGAGAGTCAGGACTTCGTCTGTTCCGCACGGAACTTCTTGATCAACTCGCTTGCCGCGCTCGCGTTTTTGACGATCTTGAGCGGGACGTTGCCGGCGTTGAATGCACAGATCTGCAGCGCCGAGGCGACGTAACCGTCCGCCGCGCCGATTACGACGATCAGGATGCCGCCGCGTATGCGGAATTCGTTGAACAAGGAGGCGAGCGGCGCGCGCGTCTCTCGAAGGACGCGCTTGAGTCCCACCGCTCCGATCGACCAGACCATGTTCTCGTTGAATCGTAGCCGCGCCCGGGACGCGAGCGTCGCGACTCCCTCCGGCGTCAGCTCGTCACCCGAGACTATGCTGAAGATCTCGTGCTTGATGAGATCGTGCTGGGTCGAGGTGACGAGACCGGATGACGTCGGCTCGCGCTTCGTCGTCATGCCGTCTCCGTTCGACGGCGCGCCATCTCGCCGACGGCTTTTTCGAGCGTCTCGACGACCGCGGCGCCGACGTTCGCTCCGAAGCAGCTCGACGTGACGAGGAGTCGGGTCGCGTCATTGACGATCACCACGACGTGACGACCGTTGGCGTGCGTCTTGAACGCGCCGAAGACGGTGCGGAGCGCCTCGTTTGACTGCCCGTCGACCCCGTTGATCCCCATGAAGTCGAGGATCCAGTCCATCGGAGCCGATCCGTCGAGGTAGTGATCGAGATCCTTTTGGACCGAACGAAGCATCTCATCGGTCACGACGCCCTTCAGCTTCGTGCACAACGTGCCGTCCGCCTGTAGTCGTGTCTTGGCTTCGCTTTCCGCCTCGACGATCGGCAGCGTGATTGATGATCTGTGGTCTCGTCCGGGCATGCGCCCTCCTTTTTCACTTATTTTGTCAGCGAACTGAAGTCGATTATACGCAATAAAGCTTATATGTCAAGACGTGACCGGTTGTTTCAGAGGTCGATAACTCATTCGATGGATCGCGCACGGACCCAGTTGTTTTAATGCGAATCGATGCTGTTTCGTGCCGTATCCTTTGTGTGTCGCAAATCCGTATCCCGGGTAAACCGTTTCCAAGCGTTTTAGCTCTTCGTCACGGGCGGTTTTTGCGACGATAGATGCGGCCGCGATCGATTTCACATACTTGTCGCCTTTGACGATTCGACGACAGGGGATGGCGAGTTTTGGGATCATGAAACCGTCGCACAGGACGGCATGAGGCTGCATCGTGAGAGATTCGAGCGCGCGACGCATGGCAAGGAACGTCGCTTGTCGAATGTTGAGTTCGTCGATCTCTTGTGCGGAAGCGATACCGATCGACCAAGCGGTCGCCTTGAGTTTGATCTTTTCGACGATGAGAACGCGCTGTTTTTCGTTCAGCGTTTTTGAGTCGCGAATCATGCCGATACGCGAGTCAAGCGGCAGAATCACGGCAGCCGCGTAAACGGGACCGGCCCAGCATCCGCATCCCGCTTCGTCCACGCCCGCGAGCAACGTCAACCCTTGCGAGATCAAATTACGCTCGTGTTTGAAAGAGGGGTAGACGACCATGGGTTGAGTATCACGTAGCACGTAGCACGTAGCAAGGGGGGGTTGATAAAGGCTGGGTTGCGTGTGATGCTTGATGGACTGCGGGAGGATTCGATGGGACATTTGTACGATGATTGGGACGGGAAGACATACGCGTCGGGCTACGGTTCGGAAGACGGTCCGCCGACACGCAGGATCAAGCCGCCGGATCCGGACGGAGAGCCGCGCAAGACGCGTCCGCCCGGCACGCTGCACGACACCGAGCGCGTCGAGAACGCGATGTTCGCGGACGACGTCTCGAAGACCTGACCGAGCCATGCTCGGTTTTTTTTCATAGGGCCTTGCTACGTGCTACGTGATACGTGATACTTGTTCCCATGAGACTACTCGGCTTGGATTACGGATCCGCGCGTATCGGCGTGGCCATGGGTGATGATGTCACCAAGGTGGCAACGCCGTGGCAGGTGATGGCCAATATCGATCCGGAAGACGTTTTTTTGCAATTGCATGAGCTTCTGGCGCGTGAGGGGGCCGAGAAGATCGTCGTCGGCATTCCGCGGCCGCTTGCGGATCAGAGTCGTGAAACCGAACAAGCGAAGGAGATCCGCCGTTTTATCGATCGTCTTCGCCTCGACGGATTCGACGTCGTGGAACAAAACGAAACGCTGACGTCGAAAATCGCGTCGGATCAGGTGAAGGAAATGGAACAGAGGGGGAAGCGTGACGATTTGGCGGCTGCGGCGATCCTGCAAGCGTATCTCGATCGAATAACGAATAGCGAATAACGAAAAGCGAGGCATGCCCTATCTTCGCGATATTGCGTACGTGCTGAAATCGGAACCGTATCGTGAACACGATGCGTGGATTACGTTATACGGACGCGAACACGGCAAGCTCGAGGCGGTGGCGCGCGGCGTGCGCAACTGGAAGGCAAAGCAGCACGGACATCTTGAGCCGCTTACGAAGGCGGACGTGATGATCGCCGTCGGCGCCTCGTTCGACAAGCTCGCGGTCGCGCATGCCGTTTCCGCGCAAACCGATTTGCGTTCGCATCTTGGCGCGATGGCGATGTTCGGCTCGTTCGCGAATCTCGTCGATCGTCTTACGCGACCGGGCGTCGCCGACCGCGACGTGTTCGATTTGCTCGAAGAGCTTGCGGCGACCTGGCGACGCGCGATACGCGAACCGAGTCCGGAGCGTGCGCGTCTCCTGTATGCGGCCGCGTCTCTCCGGCTTATGGACCGTCTCGGATATGCGCCGTCTTTTACACACGCGGAAATCGGCATCGAAGCAAGAAAATTGTTGCAGGTATTATCGAGCACGCCATTATCGTTCACGCTTTCCGTCACGGCGCCGGGTCTCGTGTTTCGCGAGGCGGCGGCCGCCGTTGAAGCCGCGCTCGAGCAGACACCGCTCTTAGAACGCCCGCACGGCCCGGCGACCATCGCCGCCATTTTGACGTAAGAGGATTTGCCATGGACGATCTTGGCGCTCTTTGCTCTTTGTTCACTGCTCTCTATACTGCTCCCATGTCGCCTCGTAAAAAAAGTCGTGAGCGAAAAACAAATTGGTTCGTACCGATTTTCGTCGGCGTCGTGATGGGAAGCGTCGCGATTGCGGTAAGCGATACGAGTTCACGCGACCTCCCGGTGTCGGATGAAGGCGTTGCCACGTCCACCACGGAGTTCGCGACGGAAGCGTCCGTACGGATTCACGTAGGGATGCGTGTGCCGAAAGCGGATCGGGACACGCTTTACTCGATTGATCTTGCCACGGAAGAAACCGTTCCCGTCGAGGTGGAAAAGGGTTGGCGCGTGGAATCGTTACACGAAGCGACTTCATTGAAACCGGTTCCTCACGAAGAGCGCGGCGTGACGTTGACCGACGGAGGCGAGTGGAACGTCGTCCTGCGCGCGCCGACGGGCGAGGCATACACGGAACCGCGCGTGCTCGGAATGTTTGACGATCGGCATGCCGCCGTTTTGGCGCGAACCGATCGGTTTCGTATCCTGAACGTCTCCAGAGACGGTCGCATCGTCACTCTGAAGGACGTACCCGAGAACGGCACGGTGATCGGATTTTCCGGACACGCCGCGTGGATTTCCACGTTTACGGCAGGTGAGGGGATCGAGTCCGAGCTCTCGGGACCGTCCGAGTTGATTCGCGTCTCTTTCGACGGCTCGTCGTCCGTCGTGGGATCGGAACGGGAACGCGTCATCGTCGGCGTGGTCTCGGACGGAAACAATCACGCTTATTGGCATGACGAGGGATTTGCCGCGCCGGGCGACGATGGCGCGTTTTCCGGCGAGGGTCGACCGCTCCTTTGGCTCGAAACCGGAGAGTTGCTCGTCTCCAAAGGCGTAACATTGCTCCTGTATCGCGACGGGGTCGGCGCGACGATCTCGTCCGCGTTTCCCGCCCCACTCGTCGCGGCTCGGATCGTCGAGTAGTGTGTTATCATATCCGCGTATGAACATGACGTGGTTGAAAATTTGGATCGGGATCGGGGCGGCGGCGACCGTGGCGGCGCTCGTGTTGCCGCCGTATCTCACCTACGTGGCATCCGAGGATGTCACGCGTTATCGCGAGTGCCTTGCGGGATCCCGAGGAGACTGCGAACGCACCATCGTATGGAACTTGGTCGATGCGGCGGTGATCTTCCGGCAACAAAGCGGAGGATCTCTCGCGGGGACGATCTATGAAGGCTTGGATCAATCTTCGCCGTCCGGAGTCGTGCGCACGTCAGAGAACTCGCCGTTTATCGAAAAGGTCGAGCCGAAGGGCATGTCAAACACAAACGGGACATATTACGCAACCTCCGGGACCAAGATTACGTTTCGGGCGATCATACGCGGAACCATCACGAGCGCGGATTTGTATACGGTTTCGGTCGTCGATGGAGAGATCAATCGCCCGGAAAAAGCCGCTCCATTCACACGGGTAGACGGAGACGAGTGGGAAGCGGAGCATGTGTTGTCTCCGGGGTTCGTCGGAAGCATCGAAGTCCGGGCCTATGGCCTGGATCCTAAGGATTTGGCCGTTTTAGCTCTGCCGGTTGCGGCGCGCTAGCGAATTTGGTGAGATAAGGGCCTATGCAAAGGACGATGATCCGCGACACGATCGCGAAGGTCGGTGAGGAAGTGAAGCTCCGAGGGTGGGTTCATGTCCGTCGCGACATGGGAAAACTCGCGTTTATCGACATACGCGATCGTTCGGGCGTGGCCCAAGTCGTCCTCGTGCCGGGAGAACTTTCCGAGCGGGGGAAAGTGGCGATGAAGGATTTGCGACCCGAGTTTTGTATCGCGATCTCGGGAATCGTCCAAAAGCGCGGCGAAAAGCAGGTGAATCCCAACAGTCCGACGGGAACCGTCGAGGTGCTCGCAAGGGACATTGAAATCCTGAACGCCGCAAAGACGCCGCCCTTCGGACTGGATGACACGTCCAACATCAACGAAGAACTGCGTTTGAAGTATCGATATCTTGATCTTCGCTCGGTGCGCATGGTGAAAAATTTGGTCTTGCGTGACAACGTCATCCGTTTCTTCCGAGAATTTCTTCATAATGAAGGCTTCTTGGAGATTGAGACCCCCATCCTCACCAAAGGCACGCCGGAGGGCTCGCGAGAATATTTAGTGCCCTCGCGTTTGCATGCCGGCAAGTTCTACGTGTTACCGCAATCTCCGCAGCAGTTCAAGCAGTTGGCGATGGTTGGAGGACTGGAGCGATATTTCCAGATCGCACGTTGCTTCCGTGATGAAGACCAGCGCGGCGACCGTCAACCCGAATTTACACAACTCGATCTTGAGATGTCGTTCGTCGACCAAGAAGACGTCCTTGCGCTTAACGAGCGCATGTTTATCGAAATGGTGAAAGCCGTTGCTCCGGAAAAACATATTACGGAGACACCGTTTCCGCGCATCGCCTACGCCGATGCCATCAAGAAATACGGCAACGACAAGCCGGATCTGCGCAAAGACAAGAATGATCCGAACGAACTCGCGTTCTGCTGGATCGTTGATTTTCCGATGTTTGAAGATGACGGCAACGGAGGCATTCAAGCGGCACATCACCCCTTTTGTATGCCGAATCCTGAAGACGTGAAGCTGCTCGACGGCGATCCGATGAAGGTGCGCGCCTCGTCGTATGACTTGGTGCTGAACGGCTACGAACTGTCATCAGGATCAATCCGTATTCATAAACGCGAATTGCAAAACAAGATTTTTCAACTCTTGGGACTGCCCGATGATGTTATTCAGGCGCGCTTCGGACACATGCTTGAAGCGTTTGAATTCGGCGCGCCTCCGCATGGCGGTATGGCTCCGGGTATCGATCGCATCGTGATGATCCTCGCGAACGAGCCGAATATCCGCGAGGTCATCCCATTCCCGAAGACGGGAGACGCCAGCGACCTGCTGATGGGCGCCCCGAGCGAAATCGAGGAAGAGCGTCTCGAAGAAGCGCACATCCAGATCAGAAAAAACTCATAACTTATAACTTATAACTCATAACCAAAAACTATGAAGCGATCCATCCCCTAGTTCTGGGTTCTAAGCTCTAAGTTCTAAGTTTACTCATGCCCTATTCCGTACGCATCGAGCAATTCGAGGGGCCGCTGGACCTCCTGCTTCAGCTCGTCGAATCGGAGAAGCTCGAGATCACAAGCGTATCCCTTTTGCAGGTGACGGAACCTTTCGTGCGACATGTACGCGAGCATCACGGAAAGATTCCGCCCGAAGAGCTGGCCGATTTTCTTATCGTGGCCGCGCGTCTGGTGTACTTGAAATCAAAAGCGATTCTCCCGACGCTCACGGATCCGGAGCTCGAAGAAGGCCCGGATCTCGAAACGCAACTGCGCATGTACAAGGCGTTCGCGCAGGCGGCAGCGAAAATCGCGGCACTCGCCAATGCCGGCCGCTCCTCGTACGGTCGCATCTACCGCGCGCCAAAACGGGAAGCGCCCGTGTTCACGCCGCCGAACGGCGTGACGCCAAACCTGCTGCGCGAACTGTATCACCGGGCGGCGCGGCGTCTCGAGCCGTTGATCGCATTGCCAAAAACGTCCCTGGAACACGCGATGACGGTTGAAGAGAAAATCGGCCAATTACGCGATCGCGTATCAACCCTCATGCATTCGTCATTCCACCGGTTTCTGTCGGAGTCGCAAAACAAGCATGAAATGGTCATCTCGTTTTTGGCCTTGCTCGAATTGATCAAACTACGCATCGTGCGCGTGGAACAGGACGGACATTTTTCCGATATTACACTCACTTTAACGAACGCCGTATGACCTTAGACGCCTTGATCGAAGCCTTGCTCTTCGCCACCTCGCAACCGATGTCCGCGCGAAAGATCGCGGAAGCGGTTTCACAAAAACCGCCGGAGGTCGAGGACGCGTTGAACGCTTTGCAGGAACGTCTCGCGTCCTCCGGTTCGGGAACGCGACTCGTGCGCAGCGGACAGACGGCGGAACTCGTCACGCATCCGGATGCGGCCGAAATCGTCCGCGCGGCGCTGAAGCAGGAGCTGCATGGAGAACTCAGCAAACCGTCGCTTGAGACGCTCTCCATCCTCGCGTATCGAGGACCGATGACGCGGCCGGAGCTGGAACAAATTCGCGGCGTACAATCTTCACTCATTTTAAGAAATCTGATGTTGCGCGGTCTCGTCGAACACAAGGAAGACGCACGACTCGGCCAGCCGACCTACGGCGTGACGGTGGCGTTTTTCAAACATATCGGTTTGTCCGGAGCGGAGGAACTACCGGATTATTCGGAGCTGCGCGGACATTCCGCCGTCGAGCAGGCCCTGCAGGAGTTGGTTGCCTCTCATGAGCATTCCGCGTAATATCCCGCCATGGATTCAAGCGCCTTGCTTGCGATTTTAAGCGCGTTTACGCTTCGTACGATCCAGGAACCTACGTTGAATGCGTATGTCTGGAATCGTCTGCCGCTCTCCCAACCGGCGGTTTCGCGTACGCCGGTGAAACGGAGAATATCGTCGCTCGGCATCGACATCGCCGCGTCGGCCGCGATCGTTATGGATGCGGATACGGGCGCGGTATTGTTTGAAAAAAACGCGGACGAAGTTTTGTCGATCGCGAGCCTGACCAAGCTCGTGTCCGCGATGACATATCTCGATGCGAAACCCGACTTTGCAACGCCGATCGACATCGAACCGACGGATCGTGTCAGCGTGGGACGAACGATCTTACCGACCGGCGAACGTTTTACGGCCGCCGACGTGTTTAAGGGGATGCTGGTCGGCTCCGTTAACGAGGCCGCAAAGGCGTTGGCGCGCACCGGTCTCGGGACGGACGCGTTCGTCAAGAAGATGAACGAGAAGGCAAAGGAGATCGGAATGAAGCATGCGACCTTCGTCGACGCGTCCGGAGAGGGTTCTCGCAACACGGCGACGGCACGGGATGTCGCGCTCGCGCTGCGCGCGGCCTCCGCATATCCGGAGATTCCCGAGGCGATGTCGCGCGGATCCGTGACTTTGATCGGCGTAAAAAAACCGTATCTCATCAAAACCACGAATATACTGTTTTCTTCGGAACTTAATAGTGAGCCGTACAAAATGATCGTAGCGAAAACAGGAACACTGCCGGAGGCGGGACATTGCTACGCCTTGATGACGGAAGGGAAAGACGGCCAACGCCTCCTCGTCGTCCTGCTCGGCGGTGAAACGCATTACTCGCGCTTTCAGGACGTGAAGGCGCTTACGTATTGGGCGTTTGACGCGTACGAGTGGCAATGATCCGGCTCGGTATCGACTTGAGACATGTGTCGACGGACGGGTTCGTCGGCGCCGGTGTCGCGCATGCGTCAAATGAATTGGCGGATACGTTGCGCGCGTACGCTCACGAATACGGCACGGAAACGTTTGAGGTTCGTGGGAAAATGCGGTCATGGGAATTATCGCGTCGCATGCGAGATCAACGGATCGACGCGTTCCTTGCCGTCTCGGGAGCCGTTCCGCCGCTTCTCCCCGTTCCCGCCTTTCCATGGGTGCACGACGTCGCGATTTTTACGCATCCCGAATGGTTTCCGCAATCTCCGTCGAGGCGTTTTGTGACCACGAGTCTCTTTCTGCGCGGTGTGCGACGCGCCCCCCACGTGTTTGCGGTGAGCGAGGATACGAAGCGGACGCTGGTCGAGATGGCGGGAATCGAGTCGGAGAAGATCACGGTGACGTATCAAGGCGTTCGCGTTTCGACCCCTTGGAATGAGCCGGGAGATTATGCGATCATGATCGGCACCGTCGAACCACGAAAAAACATCCCGTTCATCGTCGAGCTTTGGAAGGATGTACAAATGGCGATCGGACGGGATGTTCGATTGGTGATCGTCGGGAAAACGGGATGGGGGAATGTCGATATTCCGTCGCGTGACTGGCTCGACCGCGTTCCAATCGCGACGGACGAGGATCGGGATCGACTCCTCGCCGGTGCGCGCGTCCTATTGCTCCCGTCGTTGCACGAAGGGTTCGGTCGGTCGGCACTTGAAGCGATGACGCTAGGCGTGCCGGTGATCGCTTCCAACCGAGGCGCACTTTCGGAAGTGGTCGGTGACGCGGGAATCCTCCTTGACCCGGAGGATCGCGAAGGTTGGATCGGGACGATATCCGCCGCGTTTTTGGGGCGTGCGGACGGAGCGCGAGGGCGGGTGCGAGCGACGTTGTTTTCGTGGGAACGGACGGCACGAACGATCCTTGCCAAGGTTCAAGAATCTTGCTAGTATTCGCTCGCGAAAAACATAAGGCGGGGTAGCTCAGCCGGTTAGAGCGCGGGACTCATAAGCCCGAGGTCGGCGGTTCGATTCCGCCCCCCGCTACCATGAAAAAAGCGCATCAAGAGTGCGCTTTTTTGTACCCCGTGCTATCATTTTTGCAGCAAGCGGACGTATGTTTCTCACGACTCATGCCGCCATCGGGGCGTTAATCGCCCAGCAGATTCCGGGACAACATTTTCTCGCGTTTACGATTGGCATCGCATCGCATTTTTTGAGTGATATCATTCCGCACGGAGATACCAAGCAGTACAAAGACTACATGTCCGGACGAAGGGTGAAAAAGGCGGTGGCGTACGTGATGATCGATGCCGCCATCGCCGTGTATTTTATTCTGTTTCTTTTTAACGCGGATATCCCGACAAATCGCTTGACCGTCAGTCTTGGCATCGCGGGCGGCATTCTTCCCGATTTGTTGGTGGCGATCTATGAAGTGTGGCGCGTAAAGGGTTTACGATGGTTCCATCGGCTTCATTTCTTCTTCCATAATATGGTGAGCGAGAAAAAAGACATGACGCTGGCTTCCGGATTCGCCATGCAGGTCATGTTCCTCGCCGCACTCGTGAACCTGATCGTCTAAGTAAAAACAAGGCGGAAGGCCTTGTTTTTGTGTGGTGCCGCGAGAGAGAATCGAACTCTCATGACCTTGCGATCGCAGGATTTTGAGTCCTGTGCGTCTACCAATTCCGCCATCGCGGCACGTGATAGCGACGGAAGATTAGCGCAATCTTGACGAAATGGCAAGATTGCCCTACACTCAAGCGCACGAATTCATAGCGGGGTGGAGCAGCCAGGCAGCTCGCTGGGCCCATAACCCAGAGGTCGCGGGTTCAAATCCCGCCCCCGCAACCACGTAAAAGGCCTTCGCCAACGCGAGGGTTTTTACGTGTTACTTGATCCGAGTCGCTGCGGAGATTTTACGTGACAATTTTGGTATACTTGTTTTTGATCATCATGGAAACGTTCATTGAGTTGGGAATCGTCTTTGCGGCGGCGACGGGCATGGCATGGATCATGCAACGCCTGAAGTTGCCGTTGCTGCTTGGCCACATTTTGACCGGTCTGTTTGTCGGTCCGTTGGTCTTTGGCTGGCTCGCGCATCCGGATGCGATCACCGTTTTTTCTAAACTCGGCATTACGACGCTTCTCTTTATCGTCGGCTTGAGTTTGAATCCGATCGCGTTAAGGGACGTCGGACGCGTATCGGTTCTCGCGGGTCTTGGGCAAATCATTTTCACCTCCGCGATCGGGTTTTTGATCGCACTCGGGTTTGGATTCTCATGGATTCCGGCGCTATATATTGCCATCGCCTTGACGTTCAGCAGTACAATCATTGTCCTGAAAATCCTCCAAGACAAACGTGATCTTGGAAAGCTGTATGGCAGGATCGCGATTGGCATCTTACTTGTCCAAGACCTCGCGGCGACGGTGATCTTGCTGTTCGTTTCCACGACGGCGGCAGGCGGAAACCTCCTCGCATTGGCGGAAGCGGCGATCAAGCTGACGGCACTGGTGGCCGCGTTATGGTTCTCGACCACGTTCGTGTTGCCCAAACTTACGCCCGTGTTCGCGAAATCTCAGGAGTTTTTACTGCTTTTTTCCGTCGCGTGGGGCATGGGGATCGCTTCCACGTTCCACCTGCTCGGATTTTCCATCGAAATCGGCGCGTTGGCTGCAGGCGTCGCGCTTGCCGCGTCACCGTATCATTACGAGATCAGCGCAAAAATGAAACTGCTGCGCGATTTCTTTCTGGTCCTGTTCTATGTCATTCTCGGCGCGGAGCTTGCGTTCGGAAACACGGGAGCGCTTTGGTTGCCGATTCTCGTCTTCTCTTTCTTCGTCTTGATCGGAAACCCGCTCATCGTGATGACGATTCTCGGTGCGATGGGGTATCGCAGAAAGACGTCGTTTTTTGTCGGGTTGACCGTGGCGCAGATCAGCGAATTCTCTCTGGTGCTGATCTTGCTTGCGCGCTCGCTTGGACATGTCGACTCAAACGTCGTCACGTTGGTGACGGTGATCGGACTCGTGACGTTTACGGGCTCAAGCCTCGTCATGAACTCGTCTGAGTGGTACTTCAAGCGCCTGAAGCGAGGGCTTAGCTTCTTTGAAAGACGGAACCCCATCGCGGAAACGCGACCAAGTTTTAAACCCGAGACGCTTCTTTTTGGCTTTCACCGCCTCGGACAGGATTTTCTCCCGTTGCTTGAACGCGGAAGAAAGCCGTTTCTTGTCGTCGACTTTGATCCATCCGTCATCGAGTCGCTTCATGCGAGAGGCGTCCCCGCGATGTACGGCGACGCGGCTGATAATGAATTATTGGACGAATTCGATTTGAAATCGCTCACGATGCTGATCTCAACGGTACCCGATCTTGAAACGAACCTCTCCTTGTTGAGCAAACTGCGAAAGCGGAACAGGCAGGCGATGTTTATTTCCATGGCCCAGTCCCCGGATGAGGCGATGATCTTGTATCGCGCCGGAGCAAACTACGTCGTGTTACCGCATTACCTCGGCGGGAACTACGCGGCTTTGGTCCTGGATAAATACGGGTTTGACGCGTCACGGCTTGAGCGGGAAAAAGAGAAGCATTTAACGCACTTGGAAAAACGTCTGAATCTCGCGCCGAAATACGGCGCCTTGGGGCTTTGACTTTAAGAGGTCATGACCGTAAGATGGCGAAGACTCGAGCTATGGCCCGTATCATTTCGATCGTCAACCAAAAAGGCGGAGTGGGAAAAACGACCACGACGATTAACCTCGGCGCGTATTTGGCGGAGATGGGAAAATTCGTCCTCATAGTCGACCTTGATCCGCAGGCGAACGCGACGTCCGGCATCGGCATCGATCACCACACGCTGGACGGCGGCGTGTACGAGGCGATCCTCGGGCAACTCCCGATGAAGGCCGTCGCGCAACCGACGGCGCATCAGGGACTGCATATCGTGCCGGCAACGACTGCGCTTGCGGGATTGAACGTCGAGCTGGTGGAGATGGAGCGTCGCGAATTCAAGCTCCGTGAAGCGCTCATGGAAATCCGTAACGACTACGATTTCATTTTGATCGATTGTCCGCCGACGCTCGGCATGATCACACTCAACGGGATCGTCGCCGCGGATGAAATTCTGATTCCCGTACAGGCGGAGTATTATGCATTGGAAGGACTCGGCCAGCTGCTTGAGACGGTGAATCTCGTGAAAGAGAATATCCGTCCCGAGATCGACGTGCTTGGAGCCGTGATCACGATGTACAATCCGAATACGAATCTATCCGATGACGTGGTGCAGGAATTGTACAAATATTTTCCGAATAACATTTTTAAGGCCATCATTCCACGTAACGTACGACTTGCCGAAGCGCCCTCATTTGGTCGTTCGATCGTGCATTTCGACAGGCATTCAAAAGGCGCGAGAGCGTACGAATATCTCGCGCAGGAAATTCTTGAACGCGAAGCGGGCGGGTACGCGATCCGTGGCGTATAATAGACGCGACTATGATCCTTCAAAGACAGTCGGGATTGGGACGCGGACTCGGCGCGATTATTCCGCAGAAACCGCAAATAACGAATCGGGAATCGGTCGATCAGAGATCCGGCATTCGAGATTCGGATATCCGGGGTCAGCGCCCTGCACCATACGGTGCGGGGCAGCGCGTACTCGATATCCCGATCTCGTCGATCGAGCGCAACCCGCATCAGCCGCGCGCGCATTTCGATCACGGCGAGCTGGAGGATCTTATTTCGAGCATCCGCGAGCACGGCGTGCTCCAACCGATCATCGTGACGCCGATGCCCGACGGGACGTACCAGCTCATCGCCGGCGAACGACGCTTGCGCGCCTCGACGATCGCGGGATTGAAAACGATCCCGTCGCTTGTCCGCGAAGCGACGGAGCTGCAAAAGCTCGAATTGGCGATTATCGAAAACGTCCAACGCTCTGATTTGAATCCGGTCGAAGAGGCAAACGCGTATCAGCGCCTGATGGACGAATTCAACATGACGCAGGAAGACATCGGTCGAAAGATCGGGAAGAGCCGGCCGCAGGTCGCGAATATCATTCGTTTGCTTCAATTGCCGGAGGAGGTCCGACACGCCCTTGTCGAAGGCAAGATCTCCTCATCCAACGCGAGAACGCTCCTGTCCTTGCCGACGGACAAAGAACGCATGGACTTGTTTCAGGCCATGTTGGCCGGTCATTTTACCGTGCGCCAAACCGAAACCCAAGTCTCCGTACGCAAGCGCGTTCCCGGAACGAAAGACCCAAACATCGCCGACGCGGAATCACGCATGCGCGAGGCGCTGAAAACGAGAGTGTCCGTCAGCCGATCCGCGCGTGGAACCGGCGATATCAAAATCCATTTCGATTCGGACGAAGAGCTGGGCGCCCTGATCAAACGGTTGACGGAGAACGATTTGTAAGTGAAAAAAGAGCAAAGAGCAAAGAGCAGCTCCCTCAGAAACCGCTCTTTGCTCTCTGTTTTTTAATTTCGGATCACTTCCCCGGCAATATCCCTTTGATCCAGGCACTGAGGGTTGATTGGGAGGTTTGTCGGATTTTTAATTTGGCATGGCGCGTTTTCACGAAATTCGCCCAGTCAGGGTTGGGTCCTTTGCGTGACTTGTCGACCACGATCTCGACCATGTCGCCGTTTTTTAGGATGCGGTCGACCGTAGCTGCCTCTTCGTTTATTTTCGCCCCGACGGTCGTATTTCCGATTTCCGTATGGATAGCATACGCAAAATCGATGCAGGTGCTGTCTTCAGGCAGATCAATCACGTCTCCTTTCGGCGTAAAAACGAAAATACGATCCTTGAAAACGTCGATTTTCAATTCTTCCAGAGATTTGATGTACGTTTTGCGGTCTTCCATCTCGCGCTGGATTTCTCCGAGTTCCCTGACCCATTCGGGTCGCCGTTCCTTTGAACCCGTCCCGACGCTGACTTTGCCGCTTTCATCGTACGACCAATGTGCCGCGATACCATACTCGTTCATCGCGTGCATCTCTTTGGTGCGAATCTGGAACTCGACGATCTCGCCATCTTCGCAAAAAACCGTGGTGTGCAGCGAGCGATATCCATTCGGCTTTGGCTGCGCGATGTAGTCCTTGATGCGGCCTTTGAGCGGCGTCCACTCCGCGTGGATGATCCCAAGCGCCGCGTAACAGTCCGCCAGCGAATCCATGACGACGCGTACCGCGATGAGGTCGTAAATGCGGGCGATGTTTCGTTCGTTTTTTAGCAATTTTTTGTACAGCGAGTAGAGGTGCTTGTTGCGCCCCTGAATATCAAGATCCTTGAGCCCGGCGTCGCGCAAGATATTCCCCGTCTTGTTTATGATCCGCTTCAGGTACGTTTCTTTTTCCGCGAGTCCCGAAGCCGCGATTTCTTTTACCCAGACGTATTCCTTCGGCAAAACGTATTTGAAGGAGCCGTCCTCCAGCAAGCCTTTCATCTCGCCCATCCCCAATCGGTTGGCGATCGGGGCGTAAATCTCGAGCGACTCAAGCGCAATCCGGAATTGTTTTTTTGGCGGGATCGAATCAAGCGTTTCGAGGTTGTGTAGCCGATCGGCGAATTTGATGAAGACCACGCGCACGTCGGCGGCCATGGCGAGAAACATCTTGCGAAGGTTTTCGATATAGCGCTCCATCCCGCGATATTTGATTTTTCCAAGCTTGGTGATTCCGGAAACCATCGTGGCGACGTCTTCACCGAATGCCTCTCGGATCTCTTCCAGCGTACGCGACGTATCTTCGGGGACATCGTGGAGTAAGCCCGCGATGATGATCGGAGCCGGCAATCTCATTTCTGCGAGGTACATCGCCGTCGCTAACGGGTGGATGAGATACGGCTCTCCCGTGGCGCGCTTTTGATTTTCATGGGCCTCTTTTGCGAAGGCATACGCCCGGCGGATGGTGTCCGCGTCCGCGTTCGTGTCATACGAAAGGACGCGCTCGATCAGCGCGTCGATCGTCTGTTTCACGGTCTTTGGGGACATAAAGGGTAGGATAGAAGGGATGATGGCAAAGGTCAAAAATACTGCTATCATATGGGCATATCCCTATGGCCCAAGCCTCAAGCGTCGCAAGGCAACTCCAGGAAGAACAGCCTCAGGCTACCGAGTCGGTTGAACGAAAGCCGGTGGCGGAGCGAGTAGAAAGCCCCGTCGAGCAAGCTTTGAACGGCGGTTCTCCGGAAAAAATCGTGAGCATTTTTAAAGGACGGGGAAAGGAAGAGCGGGCGGCGCTAAAGAGGCTCGGCGCGGTGGAACCGCAGGAAGCCGAGGCCGCGCCCGAGGTCGCTGCGCATATTGAAGAGGCGAATACGATGGCGACTCAAAAAATCGATGCAGCCGAGAAAACGGCTCTCGCAAGCATCGAGTCGCTCCTCGGCGCATTACCGGTTCCGGCGAACGATGTGAGCCCGGAAGTCGTGCGTGTGATGCCTACGATCAAAGTTGGAGTCGGGAGTCGGGAGTCGGAAGAAATGCTCGCGGTCGAGAAAAGCGAAGAGACGATTGAAGCGGAAGAGCAGTTAAAAGTCGCAGAGGAGGTGATGAAGGAAAACGCCGAGGCGCTGACCTCATTTTGTGAGGAACACAACGTGCCGATTGATATGAAGATGATGAAAGTGAATGATGTGTCCAGGCTTAGCCAGGCCGAACGTTTTTACGTACAGACGCTCATGGGGAAACACGCCGCAGGAGAGGCGTCCAACAAACATGCACAAAAACTGCTTGAAGCCGTGTCGTTGCCGGAGGGCGATCCACAGCGCGCCTCATTGATGCAAGAGGCGGAGAAGCTCGCGGCGGACGCGACCGTCATAGAGAAAGGAGCGATGGCTATGCAGCAGAATTACATGAACCTGCCGGAGATCATGGCGCTTTCGGCGGGAGGCGGCGATGAAACGGGCGGAAGCGTCGGCGGAGGATTTGATGCGCAGGCTTCACCGTTTGGCGGCAAACCCAAAGGGCCGGAGATCGGCGGGCCGAGAGGGGGCGGCATGTACGACGGTGGCGGCGCTCCGGGATCGGGGCTCACGAAAATCGAAGCGTATAAAACGCCGGGCGAAAAGGTGGAAAAGCGAAAGCCGAATTTTATCGAGCGATTCGTGAACAAGAATTGGAAAGACCTGACGCTTGGCGGAGGCGGGGACGGAGGGAGAAGTGCGCATTAGCCTTTTGCCGCCTTTTTTCTTCGTGGTTTTTTCGTACTCAGCTTTTTCGCGAGAAGCTCTAGCGCTTGTTCAAACGTGACGCCGTCGGACTGCAGCTCCTTCGGTAGCGTCGCATTGACGGTACCGTGCTTCACATAGGGGCCAAACTTGCCGTTGTGTAACGTGACTGGTTTGCTATCCTCCGGGTGCTTCCCAAGCTCTTTTCCCGAAGACGGACGGCCGCGCGTTCCTTTAGGGATGGCGAAAAGCGCGAGCGCGCGCGCCAAATCGATTTCGAGAACGTCATCCTCCTTCTTCAGAGACCGGAAGTCGCCGTCATGCACGATATAGGGTCCGAAGCGCCCGAGACCGGCGCGAATTTCCTTGCCGGACTCCGCGTGTACGCCGAGCAGTCTCGGTAATTCGAGAATCTTCAGCGCCTGCGTTCTGTCAAGCGTCTCAAGCGGAACGTTTTTAGGAATGCTGACGCGTTTTGGCTTGATGATGGTGGATTTTTTCTTGCCCGGCGCCGGCGGAATCTCTTCCTCTTCACCCAATTGCAGATACGGACCGTACGAACCCGTGCGTAGGAAAATCGTCTTTCCGGTTTTAGGATCTTCTCCCAGAGATGTCGGCCCTTTTTGCGCGTCCTCAAGCACGGTTTTGACCACGTCTTCGCTCATGTCTCCGGGAGCGATCGAGTCCGGTAAGGACGCTTTAATTTCGGCGCCGGTGTTTGGAAGCGACGATTCGACGTACGGGCCGAATTTTCCGACTTTGACGCGGTATCCTTTCAACGTAGGCATGGAAAGCGTTTTTGCTTCTTCCGGAGAAATCTTTTCCAGTTCCTGTTCGATCTTTTCACGCAAACCGCTTCTTCCCAGGAAGAATGATTGGAGATAGGGGAGCCAGTCTTCCTTTCCTTCCGCGATCCTGTCGAGCGATTGCTCCATTTTGGAGGTGAACTTCACGTCCACGAGATCGCCAAAGTGACGTTCGAGCAATTGCGTGACGGCCATGGCGGTAAACGTAGGGATCAGCGCGTTTCCGACCTTTCGCATGTATCCGCGATCAAGCAACGTGCTGATGGTCGAAGCGTACGTACTCGGGCGACCGATACCTTCTTTTTCCATGTATTGGATAAGCGCGGCTTCGGTAAAGCGCGAAGGCGGTTTGGTTTCGTGACCTTGCGGTTCGGTCGAGAGGCACTCCGGCGCATCGCCTTTTTTCAATGCCGGCAGCGGTCGCTCTTTTTCCTCCAGCGCATGTTCCGCATTGTCCGCGCCCTCGACGTAGGCGCGTAAAAAACCGGGAAAGACGATGCGCATCCCCGTCGCGTGAAAGGTCGCGTTTGCCGCATTCAACACGATGGTCACCTGCAGCTGCTCGGCGTCCTTCATCTGCGAGGCGATGGCGCGCATCCAGATGAGCTCGTAGAGATTTTTTTCCGCTCCCGACAATTCCACGTCCTGCGGCGGGGTAAACGCGAGCGACGGGCGGATCGCCTCATGCGCCTCCTGCGCGCCGGGTTGAGCGGCATGCGCGCGCTCCGACCCGAGATACTCGTCTCCGTATTTGCTCGCGACGAGGAGGCGGATGTTTTTCATCGCCTCGCCCGACAAATTCACCGAATCGGTACGCATGTACGTGATGAACCCGTGCTCGTAAAGCGACTGCGCCACGCGCATCGTTTCGCGCGAGGAAAGCCCGAGTTTACGGTTTGCCTCCTGCTGGAGCGTCGAGGTCGTAAACGGCGCCGGCGCTTTGCGTCGCGCGTCTTTCTCGATTACCTCGCGCACGGACCATGCGGCGTCGCGCGCGCGGTCGGCGACAACCTTGGATGCGGCTTCGTCAAGGAGTATGACTTGGGAACCCGCTTTTGGCGCACCGGTGTTTTCATCAAAATCTTTTCCGCTTGCGATTCGCGCGCCGTCCACCGCCACGAGCTTGGCCTCGAATTTCAGCTCCTGCTTCAGCTGCGCCACGACGTCCCAATACGAACCCTTCTTGAACGTGAGGCGTAATCGCTCGCGATCGACGAGGGCCTTGAGCGTGGGAGATTGGACGCGGCCGGCGGAAAGTCCGTAGGTGATCTTTTTCCAAAGCACCGGCGAAATCGAATAACCGACGAGGCGGTCGAGGATGCGACGCGTCTCCTGCGCGCGGACGAGTTTCTCGTTGATGTCGCGCGGATGCGCAAGCGCGTTCTCGATCGCGGATTTGGTGATTTCGTGGAACACCATGCGCTTTACCGGAACCTTTGGCTTCAAAATCTGCAACAAGTGCCAACTGATGCTTTCTCCTTCGCGATCTTCGTCCGTCGCCAGGTAAATGTCGTCGGCGTCTTTTATCAATTTTTTGAGCTCCGTAATCACCTTCGTCTTCCCCTTGGAGACGATGTAAAGCGGCTCGAAGCTTGCATCGACGTTCACGCCAAGATGCGACCATGACTCCTTGCGGAACTTTTCCGGAATCTCTTCAGACGAGGCGGGCAGATCGCGCACGTGGCCCATGGAAGCCACGACGTGATAGTCGGGTCCGAGATATTTGCGGATTGTTTTTGCTTTTGTCGGTGATTCGACGATGACTAGATGCATAGGGGGGATAACCTGTAACCATTAACCTATAACCTCTACATAATGGTTAAAGGTTACTTGGCTATAGGTTAACTTATATATCATTTAACGCTTGTTTTGGCTAAAGTCCCTTTCTTTAGCCAAATTTGTCCGCCGAGGTGTTCCGCGTATCCTTTTAATTCAAGCAAAGAAAGCCGTGATCCGATAACCGCGGGAGAAGCGCTTTCCAAGGTCGAGATCTCGTCGATGTGAAGCGGACGGTCGAGGCGTGAGAGGAGCCGGCTCTCGTCCGCCGTGAGAGGGAGCGCCGCTCTTGTTTCCATAACAAGAGCGGGTCGATCGATATTGAGGGCGCGGATGACGTCCTCGGCCGACGTACAGGGTTTTGCGCCGAGTTTGAGGAGATGATGACACCCCTCGGATGTCGCGTTCCAGATCGGACCCGGAACCGCGAGGACTTCGCGATTCTCTTCCAGCGCGAGTCGCGCGGTGATGAGCGAGCCGCTGTTCACGCTCGCCTCGATCACGACCGTGGCGGGAGAGAGGCCGGCGATGAGACGATTCCGTTTCGGGAATGCGTATTTTACCGATGGTGATTTTGGAGGGTTTTCCGAAAGAAGCGCGCCGCCGGATTCGAGGATGCGATGTGCGAGACGCAAATGTTCGCGCGGGTAGATCGACGGTTCGTCGATGCCGGTGGCGAGAACCGCGATCGTATACCCGCCGACGTCCAGCGCGGCCTGATGCGCTTCGCCGTCGATCCCGAGGGCGAGTCCCGAGACGATCCCGAAACCGGCTGACGCGAGATCGCGCACGATATGCGATGTCGCGCGTCGGCCGTATGACGTGAAGCGTCGCGTACCCACGACGGAGATAAGCGGACGTTCTTCCAAAACGCCTCGAACGAACAATCCCTTCGGCGGATCGGAAATCTCCCGCAAAAGCGGCGGGAAGCGGGTGTCTCCTTTCGAAACGAATTCGATCTCGTTATGCGTCACCCTTCACCACGTTCCATGTGTCGGACGACTTGTCAAGAGTAAATAAAACAAAACCCCCGTGAAGGGAGTTTTGTTTGTGAGCCTGCGGCTACGAACTTGGTAATGAATACATAGTACAGTCACATTTTTGTTTTGTCAATACTCTTATGCGGGAGCCGCCGAGGGGAATCAAACCCCTTCACCACGAATTACCAAGTTCGTATGAGCCGTCAGGCCGGCGGCCCGCTCTATACCCCGTTCCACACATTCATCGTCTTTGTCAAGCCCTTCTTGATCCAGTCTTTTATCGCTTGTGCGAGATCCGCTTCGCGTGAGGAGATATTCGCTTCTTCCTCTTTGGAAAACCGCGTCAAAACAAAATCTTCCTTTGTGCCGACGCTCGGACGTCCGATACCGATGCGCAAACGTGCGAACTCCTTTGTTCCAAGACGTTCCTGGATTGAATCAATGCCTTTATGTCCGGCCGGTCCCGCGTTTATCGAAAAGGCAAAAATCCCGGTCGGATGGTCCATTTCATCCTGAATGACGAGGATATCCTGATTTTCAAGCTTGTAGAACGATTTAAGCGCTTGAACCGCGTCGCCTGAAAGGTTCATAAACGTCGTTGGCTTGGCTAAGAGGACTTTTTCGGAGCCAAGACGCCATTCCGACACTTCGGCTTTGAATTTCGCCTCGTGTTTAAATGGGTTATCGGCCAATGCATCCAAAATTCGAAATCCGACATTATGCCGCGTTCCTTCGTATTCCTTGCCCGGATTCCCGAGGCCGACGATGAGTTTCATGCAGAGAACAGTAAACAAAGAACAAAGAGCAGTACAGGGTGACCCCAACTGCTCTTTGCTCTCTGCTCTTTGTTTACTGTTTAATACCTCCGCCCTCCATGTTTCTGACGGCGCATGGTCAGGTTGACCATTTTTTTCTTCTCGCGGATCTTGCCTGCCACCGCTTCCATGCCCGGACCCTGGACGTTGCGCGCCTTGGACGTCTTTGCGATCGGCAAATGACGAACCTTCACGACAATCGGCGTGCCGAAAAAACCGAATTTCTCGCGCAAATGCTTCTGGAAGAATTTCAACCAGTTCGGATGCAGGTTTTCCTTGTCGCCGTGGACGGTGATGAGAAACGTCGGCGGCGCATGTCCGACTTGTGCCGCGTCATAAATGCGAGGCGATTGGGGGCCGTAACTCGCAAGCGGTTTCATCTTTTTGATACACGTTTTCAGCAAACGATTCACGGCGTTGTAGTCAATATGACGATAGCGCTCCTCCTGTATATCGAGCGCGGTTTTGACCAGACCCATGGTTCGTTGACCGGATTTCGCGCTGACAAACACCATCGGCGCCCAGCTTAAGAAGGGGAATAGCTGTCGAATCAACGCTTCGTAATGCTTTGGCGTACCCGTTTCCTTGCTCGGCACGAGATCCCACTTGTTTGCGACCAGAATCAGTCCCTTGCTCGACTCTTCGAGCATGCCGGCGAGATGCCGGTCTTGGGACGTAGGATCTTGTGTCGCGTCGAAGACAAGCAGCGCGACATCCGCCTGCTGCACCGCACCCATATTGCGGTCGACCCCTGCCTTTTCCACGCCTTTCTCGATTTTCGAGCGCGTGCGCATACCGGCGGTGTCGATGATCGTGATGGGTTTGCCGTCGAATTCGAATTCCGTGTTTTGCGGCTCACGCGTCGTATGCGCGATGGCGGATACGATGACGCGTTCCTCGCCGAGAATCGAGTTCACGAGCGAAGACTTGCCGACGTTGGGACGACCGACGAGAACAAGCTTGAGGCCGCGTTCGTCTTCCGACGGGATCGGCGGCTTGCCGAGACGATCAAGCTCGATGTAGATCTCATCCAACAAATCGCCGGCGCCGAGACCGGTCGCGGCGCTTACGGGATGCGGCGCGCCCATCGCAAGCGCGTACATCGTCGCTTCCGTCGCCTGCGGCATGTATTTCAACGTATCGACCTTGTTTGCCACGAGCCAAACGGGCTTCTTTGTCTTCAACACTTCAAGCGCAAGCGTCTTATCTTGCGGCATGATGCCGGCACGGGCGTCGATGACGAAGATGACGAGATCCGCATCCTTGATCGCGAGATCGGCCTGCCGCTTGATCCCTTCGCCGATTTCATCCGCTTGGGTGTCCATGCCGCCCGTGTCCACCAATGCGAATGACGCGCCGCGCCAAAGCACGCGACCATAGTTTCGGTCGCGTGTCGTATGTTCATCCGCGCTCACCACGGCGCGGCCGCTTTCCGTCAATCGGTTCCACAAGGTGGATTTTCCGACATTGGTGCGTCCGACGATGGCGACGAGAGGAAGGTCACGATTGCGTATTGGTGGCATAGATCTGATCGACGAACGGATACGCCGATTCGCCCAGGATCACGAGAAAATCCGTCTGCGCGTTCCCGATCTGCTCCTTGCTCAAGTCTTCCGCGTACACGAAGCGCGATGAGTCGTCTTGGAGCGTTTCGGCGTTCGTTAACGATACGTCCGCATCCAACGCGAGGCGTAAGGTCTCTAGTTCGGCAGATTTCTTGCCTCCGGTCAAGTCAAAGATCATCGTGCGCTTATATTGGCGTCGGGCGGCATTGCCCATGTTTTCCGCGGTAAAGCCCTGCAGGGAAAGGGCGTTCGCCACTTCAAATGCCAAACCGTTACGCAGGGTGCCGTTTTTGATCTCGACGTTCGCCAGATCGGGGACCGAGGCCGCCAGATCCGCGTCTGTTTTCAACGGATCCGCAATCAGCGCCTTGATGCGAGACCAGTCTCCGCCTTTTGGGAACAGGAGGAAGTTCCCGTTTAGATTTGTGGCGACAAGCTCTCCATCCGGCGCGTCCATGAGCACGCGGTTGACGATTTTGTCGCGGCTAAAATCCTCAAGCATCGGCGCGAGGCGAAAGGCGTCCCACGGAGACAGGTCCGATTGCACATGGCGCGTCACGGCGGAATACAGGTTGGCGAGTTTTGAGGGATCGGTGAGCGTATCGAGCGAGAGCAGGCGTTCTCGGATCGCCATGAGCACAAGCTGCTGACGCTTCGCGCGCGCAAAGTCGCCGCCTTCACCGTTGTTTCCGTGGCGCGAGCGGACATAGATCAGCGTCCGGGAACCGTCCATGCGCTGCTCGCCCTTTTTGAACGACACGGTTTGCCACAAATCATCAGGCGTCGGATATTCGGCGTCCGTGAACGATCGTTCCACATTGATATCGATGCCGCCGAGCGCGTCCACGAACGCGGTGAATCCGCGGAAGTCGATGCGAATCACATGGTCGATATGGACGTCAAACGCTTCGGAAAACTTTTCCGCCGTTCCGACGGCCCCTTTCCCGGGGTTCGCCTGCTCTTCCCATGCATGAACCGCATTGATCTTTTCATAGATCCCGTCGGGACGTCGCCAGGCCGTATCTCGCGGAATCGAAATCATCCCGACGCGTTTTTCCTTTAAATCAATCGAGATAAAGATGATGGTGTCCGTCAACAGGGAACCGTCATGCCCCGCGCCGCCGATGCCGAGCAGCAAAATGTTCATCCGATTCTCGTCGCGTTTTACGCCCGCGACGGTGATCTCTCCGGAATTTTCGCCGAACACGAAGCTGCGGATATCGCCGATCACCGGCAGGCGCACAAACTCGTCCATCACGCCTTGGCCCGATTGGACGGATCGATACGACGCCGCCGCGCCCGCAGCCGAAACGAGCGTTACCGCGATCGAAAAAACCGCGACCAGGAGCCAGGTTTTACGATGGGCATTCCGGTCGTGGTTCGGGCCTAAAAAATTGACGGATAGGGTCGTCATGTCGCTTCAAAAATCGTAAGCGAATGTAACACATTGATCATTGAACATCAAACATAGAATATAGAACATTGAACATCAAACATTGAATAACCGTGTGTCGATCGGTAGGGGCACGGCATGCCGTGCCCCTACCGATGCTCCCATGTTCTATGATCTATGTTTCATGTTATCATGTCACAAGAATATGCCCTCCGCGCATACGCACCGTTTTTTGTGGCGGCGATACAGGCCCTTCGTGGCGATCGTGTTCCTTCTTGGGATTGGTTTTGCCGGCATTTCGCCCCTGGCGATTCCCGTGGCGTACGCGCAGCCCGCGCCGGGAGCCGAAGCACCCGAAACCCCGTCGGCCGTTCAACCCGCGGGCACGCTTTGTTCCGAAGCCGGCAATAGTTTTGATCAGATAAAGTGTGTCTTTTTTCAGATTATTGCCGAGACCCTTCTGATCATCGCAAGTCTGTTGGGAAAATTGCTGGTTTTTCTCGTTGATATTCTGATCTCGTTCGCAAGTTACAACGATTTCGGCAATACCATTGTCGTCGAAAGGGGCTGGGTCGTTGTACGCGACTTGGTGAACATGTTCTTTATCGTTATTTTGTTGGTTTCCGCTTTTGCGACTATTATCGGATACGACGAAGGAAGTTTTCACTACAAGCGCGTCCTGCCAAAGTTGTTGCTGATGGCCGTTCTTATCAATTTTTCAAAAACACTCATTTTGCTACTCGTCGATTTTTCACAGGTGATAATGCTGACGTTCGTGAATGCGTTTCAATCCGCCGGTCCGGGAAACCTTGCCGCCGCGCTCAAACTCGATTCGGTGTTGAAGATGGCTCCACCGACGGCCGGAGCGGGGACGGATGCGTCGGCCACGGCGCAGGCGGCCGTCGGAACCGTAGACCAGATGAACCTCATTTTGTCGATCATGCTCGCGATTTTCATGCTGTCGGTTTCGCTCGGCGTCGTGGTGATCATGGTCGGCTATCTGATTTTTCGCATCGTCGGATTGTGGATCGCGCTTATCCTCTCACCGATCGCTCTGTTTGCGACGGCGTTGCCGGCGCGCCTACAGAAGGGCATGGATAACTTCACCGGCAAATACTGGTCGCGCTTGAGCGCATTGCTTACCGGCGGGCCGATCATGGCGTTTTTCTTGTGGTTGACGTTTGCCGTCACGCAACAATCTACCGGAAGCGGCGGCGGGCTGTCGAAGGCGCTTCATTTTGATGTGTCGAACCCGACGGTCAGTTTTTTAACGACGGTAGGCAACAGCCAGGACATCGCCTCGTTCATCGTAGGCATTACGCTCCTGCTCATGGGTCTGGATGCGGCCGTGAGCTCGGCGCAGGCGATTAGCGAGACGCTCGGATCGTTCGCGAAGAAGACGGCGTCCGCCTCAAAGGCGCTCGGCAAGCTCGCGGCCACGGCGCCGTTTGTCGGCGCGTACTACGGTGCGCGAGGCGTCGGACGCTACGCGGACCGTCGCCTCGACATTTCGGGCCGAGCGGCAACGGGCGCGGCCGCGACCGTCGGTCAAATCCCGGTCTTGCGTTCGATTTTGCGCAAGCCTCTCGCGGCTGCGATGACAAAGAACCGTCGTCTGGATCTCGAAGAGGCGAAGGAGCTCCAAGGAGGTCTTGAGGGCATGACGCCGGCACAGCGCGCTATCATGGCTGGCGGGACACCGGCCGGATTGCTCGCCACCAAAGGCCAAAAGATGGCGTATGCACAACAGATGATGGAGCGTGCCGCGCCTAAGAACGCGCAGGCGATTAAGGACGAAGTGATGCCGTCGTTTATCGGTCAAATGACGGAGATGAAAAAGAAAGAACTCCAAGCCAAAGCGACAGCACAGGGTTTAACCGGTGATGCCGCCAAGGCATGGGTCAACGGAGAGCTTGGCAAGTCCCAGTCAGAAATCAAGAACATGGCGCAGCAGTACGCGGATCGTGAGGTCGCGTCACGTCAATCCTATTTCCTCGATAAGGCCCTGCACGGCGCGAGGCGAGCCGGAGACGAGGATCAGGTTCGTGCGATCGAAGAACAGCTGAAGAAGAACCCCCATATCGCGAAACACAAACAAGACGTCGCGAAGGAGCTCCTTGCGGACAAAACCGCGCTCAACGGCATGTCCGCACAAGCCAAGGGAGATGTTGGTGTGCACGCTGCGCTCCTCGTGCAATCCGGGGCCGCGCAAGTGGACGCGCAAGGGAATCTCGGCAACATCGACCGGGCGAGGATGGATGCGCTCAAAGACAAAATCACGGACAAGGGCACCTTGGAAAACCTGGAGATGGTCGAGAGATTTGTCGGTGGTCAACAGGCCGCCGGACAGAACGTTAATGTTCAGGAATTGAACGGAATGATGATCGGCAAGAATGAAAAAGGATCCGCCAAAATGTTCAAAATGCCGGTTAAAGACGCGAGCAAGGGCGAAGCGGCTGCGCAGGAGGTCGAACGCGCGATTTCCGCGTTGCCTGGCATAGGCGAGAAACTGACGGGAAAAAAGTATACGAGCGCCACCTTGATGGCCGACCTATCCAATGCGCAGCTTGCGCCCGTCATGAGTGCAAGCGCGAAACAGGCGCAAACGCAGCTGAAGCAGGCTGCCCAAGCGTTGCAGCAAACACCCTCGCCGGCCAACCAGGCGGCGTTGGCGGCGGCGACGGAATCAGCCATCAATCAACTCGGCTTCAGAGATGCCGTCGACGAAGGAGGAGCGTCCGCATACGCCGCCGCTCGGCAAAGACTCGGCCAACAAGTGGCGGTCGGCAACTTCACGATCGTTTCTTCCCTGGGCAAGGACATCAAAAAACTCTCGGGAAACCAGCAGACAGAGCTTATCGCCGAGGCGACCGTTTCGAACGCCTTGCAGCAGTACATCACCGCACGTTCTCAGGGCCGGACGACGAAAGGCCAGGACAAGGCGATGATGACGATCGTCGAAACGGCGTCATCGATCGACTCGGACGTGAAGCGAAGACCGCCGGGAGCTGCCGTGTCCGCGGAAGAACAGCGAGTTCAAGACCTTGTCCGCGAAGTACGAGGAAAACTCAACAGCACGAACCAGCAAACGAGAAACGAGCTTCCGCGCGCGTGGAAAGTCGTGGTCGAGGAACGTGAGACGTAACCCCTATCAGTATGAAACGCGACCAGTGGCTGAAATTCTTTGACGAACAGCCAGGATCCGTCCAGGCGTATTTGCTGAGCACCGAGGCGGGCGAGCGCGAGATGCGCGCGCAGACGGAGCTCGCGTACGAGAACGACGCATGGGATCGCGTGATGGATGTGGTGTGGGACCTGTTATTTCTGAAAACATCGCGCGGCGAGTTCTTAAACCGCATCCGCTCGATGGCGGGCGACAGAAAGTCGGAAGACGTGGAGCGCAAGATTTTGCAACTCGTCGTCCTGCCGTTGGCGGATCTTGTGGTCTGGGACGTGGAGAGTCGTTTGACGGATTTGAATGTCCCGCAAAGCGAGATCCAGTCGATCGAGCGTATTTCGTTGCGTCCCGTTTCGTATGGCGTGGCCGTTCGCAGAATCGCGAGCGCGGCAAAGATCAGCCTGCTTGGCGAGGATGCGGTGAAACGTCTACGTGACGTGTTTATCTCGTTCATCAAAGGCGTCCGCACGGAAGCGCAGGTTCTCGACATTCTCCAACGCCAGCAAGTCGAAGGAGGCCTCGGCTTTGCGAAACAGCAAGCCGAGGCATTCATTGAAAAGATGCAGGAATTTTTAGGGATAACGGAAGTCATGTCGGAAACGACGTTCGCGCAATGGCTGCAGGATTACGAACGTGAATCGGAAGCGGATCAGGCGACGATCGCGTCGAGCGCGGCGAAAACGGGGGATAAGAAAACCGAAGGCATGATCGGGGAAAAGCGGGAGCGGAAGTTCGACCCGATCCTCGAAGACGCGGTCGATCAAACCGTCACCAACATCGCTTTACAAGCGACGCCGGACGAACATCTGATGACGCGATTGCGAAATCTCATCTCGTCGCGTATGCGTGACGTGCGCAACCGCCAACAAATCCAGACCATGCTCCAACGCGAGGAAAAGGTGGGCGGGATGGGATTTGACCCGGCGGAAGCGGAACGGATCGCGCAAGTCATCGAAAACACGTATAACGAAAAACGCGCGGCGGTGGACGAAGAAGCAAAAGGCAAAATTCTGAAAATTCAAGAGGAACAAAAATCAAAAGTCGAGGAACGCAAAAAACGCGAGAGTGAGGAACATGCCGAGTGGTATAGGGAGAAGGTTATGGGCTCCAAAGACGAGGACGCGTTGCGTAACATTGTCACGGGGGGCAATGAGCGGCCCATCGTCGCCGGAGCGCCTACGTTAATGGCGCCAAGCGGCGTGGATGGGATCACCGGACCGGGGACCAGGCTTACGGGTCTGGCGGACGAGTTGCGCGGAATGGATATCGAGGCATTCCGGCGTTTGTCCCGTGATCCGCAACAGGCGGCCGAAAAGGTCATCGAAAAGCTCGATACCCTGAAGCGAGAGTCCTTTGACCGATGGACCGACGGCGTCGAGGCGTGGCGGCGAAGCCCGCTTCAGCAACAGTATTTGAAACTTATCACCGAAAGCTTTTCATCGGGAAAACCCGTTGCACAGCTGGTGGAAGAGAAGCGGAAAATCGACCCGAGGCTTCCAAGCGCCGAGGAACTGGGAGCGATCATCGCGTTGAACGGGAGAATCCAATTTTAGAGAACAAAGAGCAGAGAGCAAAGAGCAGCCTCTATCAGGAACTGCTCTTTGCTCTCTGCTCTTTGCCTTCTTTGTTCTCTGTTCTCTGCTATACTATCCTCATGCCCGAGAAATTTGTCGTCCCGCAATTTATCGATAACGAAGACAAGATTCTCGGCCCGATCACGGTCCGCCAGTTTTTGATCTGCCTTGGCGCAACCCTATTCATATTCATCGCCTATCGGCTGTTCACGCTCCCGTATTTCATCTTTTCCACGGTCATGATCGCCGCATTCGCGGGCACGTTCGCTTTTCTCAAAATCAACGGCCAGCCGTTTCATCTTTTCTTCGTGAACTTTCTCCAGACGCAAACACGGCCAAAGAAGCGCGTCTGGAATAAGGACATGGATAACGCCCAACTGAAGTACTTCATCGCGAAGCCGCCGGAAGCGCCAAAACCCATGACACCGACAAAAACCCGTCCGGAATCCACGCGCCTGCGCGACCTCGCCCTCACGGTGAACACGGGCGGGGTGTATAATCCGGATGAGAACGAGAGCGGGTAGGATGTAGGTTGTAGGATGTAGCGAATCCCTACCCCCTACTACCTACATCCTACGCCCTACCTCCTACCGCCTACTCCATACCCAATGCAAAGCAAAAAACTTGCCGGGGCCAGACCCGGCGTCGCTTCCCAGAAATACCTCGATATCGCGGAAATCCGTGATGATCTTGTGATTTTGCGCGACGGGACGATCCGTTCGGTCCTGCTCGTATCCAGCATCAACTTTGCGCTGAAATCCATCGACGAGCAAAACGCCATCGTACAGGCGTACATGCAATTCCTGAACGCGCTTGAGTTTCCGATCCAGGTACTGATCCAGTCACGACGCATGAATATCGACAGCTACATGAACCAGATCACGGAAAGCGAAAAGACTCTGAACAACGATCTTTTGAAGCGCCAGATCAAGGACTATCGCGACTTCGTGTTGCAACTCGTAAAGCTCGGCGACATCATGCAGAAACGGTTTTACGTGATCGTCCCGTACAGCCCGCTGGACAAGAGCGGGGGCGGGACGCAGCGCGGGTTTTTCCAGCGATTGGGCGATGTGTTGTCGCCGACCATCGCGGGCAAACTCTCGGAAGACAAGTTTCAAAAGATGAAGTTTGATATCGGGCTGCGCATCAACCAAATCGTGGGCGGGCTTTCCTCCATGTCACTGAATGCGATCCAACTCGATACGCAAAGCCTGATCGAGCTGTATTACACGGTGTACAACCCGCAATTATTCGAAACGCAACGCATGACGGACGTAGACAGATTGCAGATTGAGGGATAGAGGATTTGGGAAAGTCATATGCAAACAGAATATCGCGAGCGACTCGTCGGGCTGTCAAAAAGATTTGCCCACGACATTTATCGAGTGTCACGCGATTTTCCAAAATCGGAGATGCACGGATCTATCTCACAAATCAGACGAGCTGCGCTTTCCATCCCGCTGAATATCGTAGAGGGGTACTCAAGAGGTCCTGGTAAAAGTTACAGAAATTTCTTTCAAATTGCATACGGTTCCGCAAAGGAATCAGAATTTCTTCTAGATTTTGCGCTTGAGGAAGGCTGGTTCGACACCTTAAGGCTCTGGATCCGGAGAAGCCATCCTCAATCTCCAATCTTTAATGTAAAATGACGCTATGGCTTTTCAAACGACACAAAAACAGGGCATTGATGCCGAACAGATCGCCAAGGACGGCGTGAAGTTGAAAAAGGGTCCGTCCAAGGATGAACAGATGCGCCAACAAGAGGAGCAGAAAGTCGCGCTTGAGGAGGAGCGGATTTATCGACGCGGCGTGGCGTCGATCAAGGATTTGATCGCGCCGGCCGCGTTGAACATCGAGCCTTCGTTCGTGCGTCTCGGCGACGTGTTTTGCCGTACGCTGTTCGTCGTCACGTATCCGCGTTACGTCACGGTCGGCTGGGCCTCACCGATCATCAACCTGTCCACGCAGCTCGACGTCGCGATGTTCTTTTATCCGATCAAGGCGGACATCATCCTGAAACAGTTGAAAAAGAAAGTCGGCGTGTTGGAAGCGCAGATTTCGTCCGACGCCGAGTCCGGCAAGCCGCGCGATCCGATTTCCGAAACCGCCTTGCGCGACATCGAGCAGCTGCGCGACGACCTCACGCAGGGCATCGAGCACTTCTTCCAATTCGCGTTTTATTGCACGTTTTATTCAACCGACAAGGACGAGCTGGAGCGCGTCACGAGTCAGGTGGAAAGCACGTTCGCCTCGATGCTGATTTACACGCGTCGCGCGTATTTCCAGGCGGAGCAGGGTTTCAACTCGACGCTTCCGCTTGGAAACGACGAGTTGCAAATCACGTTTAACATGAGCACGTCGCCGATCGCGTCGTCTTTCCCGTTCACGTCCGCGGAACTCACGAGTGACAACGGCATTTTGTACGGGGTAAATCGCCACAACAACTCGCTGATCATTTTTGATAGATTCTCGCTGCAAAACGCAAACGCCATCATCTTTGCAACGTCCGGCGCGGGAAAAAGTTACACGGTGAAGCTCGAGATCATTCGCTCGATGATGCTTGGCGTGGACGTGATCGTCATCGACCCGGAAATGGAATACAAGGCGCTTTCCGACGCCGTTGCCGGCACGTACATCAACATTTCCCTCGCGTCACGCTCCAAGATCAACCCGTTCGACTTGCCGCGCCCGACCGGCGAATCGACCACGGTCGAAGACATCATCCGAAGCGCCGTGATCACGATCAAGGGCCTGCTGCGTCTCATGCTTGGCAAGATCACGACCGCAGAAGACTCGATCTTGGACCGCGCCTTGCTTGAAACGTACGCGAAAAAAGACATCGTTCCGGGCGTCGATCTTGCCGGCGTCGAGCCGCCGATCCTGCAAGACTTCCAGGACATTCTCGAGGGGATGGAAGGCACGACCGATCTCGTCGTGAAGCTCAAGAAATTCACCGAGGGCACGTTTGCCGGTCTCTTGAACTCACCGACAACGGTGCAGATGAACAACCAGCTCGTGACGTTCTCCGTGCGCGATCTGGAAGACGAATTACGTCCGATGGCCATCTACACCATCGTGAATTACATCTGGAACGTGGTCCGTTCCGAGCGTAAAAAACGCATTCTCGTCATCGACGAGGCGTGGTGGCTCATGCAACACGAGGATTCCGCAAAATTTATCTTTGCGCTCGTGAAGCGCTGCCGAAAATACTACCTTGGCATTACGACGATTACGCAGGACGTGAACGATTTTTTGACGTCACCGTACGGTCAGGCCATTGTAACCAACAGTTCGATGCAGCTTTTGCTTAAGCAATCACCGGCTTCGATCGACCTCGTCGCGCGCACGTTTTTGCTCACGCAATCCGAAAAATATCTGCTGCTTGAATCGGGCGTCGGCGAAGGGATTTTCTTCGCGGGCGCGAAGCATGCCGCCATCCAGATCGTCGCGTCGTACACGGAAGACCAGATCGTCACGACCAATCCGGAACAACTGCTCAAGATCGAGCAACAAAAGAAGGAGTTTGAAGCCGCGCAAGGCGGACCGCCTACTACCTGACCATATGAACAAACGCTACATCTTCGTCATCCTTGTCGTCGTCGGCATCGCGGCCGTCGCGCTCGTCCTGTGGTTCATCCTCCGACCTGCGCTGCCCTTTGTACGAAAGCCGGGACAGCCACCCACGCTCCCACCACGCGTGGAAACGCCGTTCGACCCCTCGAACGCCGTCCCGCAGCCGCCGACCGGCACGACGGGAACCGTGGATCCCACAAGCCCCGAAGAGCGCGAGCGACAAGCGCAAGCCGCGCTGAACCGCCGGGCCATGGACTTTGGCGCAAGACAGGGAACCTACTCCAACGCCGACGGCTTTGACAGCTTGCGCGAACTGTACGTGACCGTGACGCCGGAGCTGCAAGTCAAACTGGAAGCGCGGCGCACGCAGCTCCTGCGCGACCATCCGACCTTCGGAACGAGCTGGTCGCAAACCATGCGCACGTTGTCATCGAGCATCGAAAACGGGAGCTTGCCGCTAGGCAATCGGACCGACGCGGCGGTCGTCATCCAGGCGCAACAAATCACCGACGATGCGCGCACCGGCCAAACCAGCGTCCTCGTGGCCCTGCGCATCAGTTTCGTGAAACAGAACGACACGTGGATTCCATCGGATGTCACGCTTCAGCCGCTTAATCCTTGATCTCGTCTTTCCACCCGCGTGCATCGCCTGCCGATCGCGCGGGTTTTGGGTTTGCGCGGACTGCCTCGACTCGATCCGCGTCGAAAACCTCCGCCGCGAGCTTCCGAACCTCGACCGCGTCACAAGTCTCGGCTCATACGCGAATCCCGTTTTGCGTATGATGATCACGGGTTTCAAGTATCAAAGTGCCACGTGCCTCGAACCGGCGTTTATCGCGCTTCTGAAGCGTTATAATGCCGAATACGGGTCGATGGACGCGTCATACATCATTCCGGTGCCGTCGTCGGAAGAACGCGTATTGGAAAGGGGATTCGATCATGTCTCAAGATTAGCGAAACTGATCCGCGATGAGCTTGTGCCGAAGGCGGAGATACGAAGCGCGTTACGACGGGCCAAGCAGTCGCTTTCGAACGCGGATCTTGATGATCACGCCGCGAGACGGGGGAACGTGATGGGATCGTTTGAGATCGTCGGCGAAATTCCGAAACGCGTCCTGTTAATCGACGACGTCGTGACAAGCGGCGCAACGGCAGGGGAATGTGCGAAGTTGTTGCGGGAGAAGGGTGCGAGAGAGGTGAATCTTTTTACGATGGCGAGCGGGGGATAACCACCTCACCGCCCCGCATACAGAACGCTCCCAGCCTCCCTTATCCTGTATCCCTCCCTACCTCCCTTATATTATAGGAGGAGTTTCGACCGTCTCTTTTGACGCTCCACTTGAGCACAAGGGGAGTTGGAGGGGTTCTTGAGAGAGGGAGTTGGGGTTCTTGCCACGATGTACATCGACGACCCGCGCTTCACCGCGTATTACGAAAAGTACAAGCTGGGTCTTGCGAAAATCATTAGCGAAGCGATGATTTACTACGCGGATCGGAATGAGGCGAAGGCGTAACCGTCACAAAACCGCCCCGAGAGCGGTGGTTTTTAAATTTTGAATAATGGAAGTAAAACTTCATTGGTGTGTCTATTTAGATCAATAACCTCTTCCGCTTTCTCATCAACAAATTTTTTTATCTTAATCCAGGGCGGAGAATCGAGGTCCAACTTAGTTAACATTCGATGCCAAATGATCATTCGCAAAAAATCATAATGAGTCGAGGAAGCTATATTAAAT
>ERZ1292625.633-Hain-H41-01um-R1-633-length-50439-cov-12_pt1 | contig 50439 bp, 59 predicted proteins | sample MGYA00564400_ERZ1292625 | MGnify/ENA primary metagenome ERZ1292625 (study PRJEB36523, sample SAMEA6512639) | groundwater metagenome | collected 2019-01-08 | study: AquaDiva: Metagenomics assemblies of 32 groundwater samples | reverse complement strand
TCTGTCTTTCGACAAACTTCACCCTGCTCATGGCAAGCTCACCTGGCTTCGGGTCGTATGTATGACACTGACGCGCTATTAACACTCGGTTTCCCTGTAGCTCCATCCCATTACGGATTTAGCTGGCGACATACATACACTCGCAGGCTCATTCTTCAATAGGCACGCTGGAACGGACCGAAGCCCGCCCCAACCCTTTGTAAGTACACGGTTTCAGTTCTATTTCACTCCCCTCCCGGGGTTCTTTTCACCTTTCCCTCACGGTACTAGTTCACTATCGGTCTTGCACAATATTTAGCCTTACCGGTTAGTTCCGGCAGATTCATCCGAGCTATTCGTGTCTCGAACTACTCAAGAACAGGAGCACATAAGAGATATACATTTCACATACGGGGCCATTACCCTCTAGGGCGTCGCTTTCCAGCAACTTCTGTTATATATATCTTTTGTAACTTATGCCGTACAAGTACGGCACTCCTGCCTTACAACCCCAGAGTCCGGAGACTTTGGTTTGGGCTACTCCCGTTTCGCTCGCCGCTACTCAGGGAATCACGAGAGGCGTGTTCCATCCGTCCGAAGCATCGGGCGAACGGAACACGACTCGATATTGTTTTCTATTCCTCCAGGTACTGAGATGTTTCACTTCCCTGGGTTAGCTTCTCATCTTAAAAGATGGATACGTCATTGCTGACGTGGGTTTCCCCATTCGGACACCTCCGGATCACAGGCTACAAATCGCCTCCCCGAAGCATTTCGCAGATTAGTCACGTCCTTCATCGCTTGTGCAAGCCTAGGCATCCACCGTGCACCCTTCTTGTTTCCTGTGCGGAAACCTGTTCACCACTGAACGTTTTTGTGTTGTGCAATTTCACTTACTCGTTTCGCTTTCGCGGAACGAGGTTGATTACCTTAATTTTACATATTCGTATGTCAACGAACCCGTGGTGCAAGCCAAATCCATCACTTTTCTTTTTTTGCTTCCGCAAAAAAAAGACCCCTTCCGGGGCGGTTTGCGTTTTTCAACGCAGAGAGCCAATCCGGCTCTTATCCGCTCCGTTTGGTTAGTAATTTCTTGGTGGTCAACACGTAAGGCAGAGTATACGCGGGCCGATATTCCCTGTCAAACCGCCACACCAATGCTCTTTAATAGACTCTCGAGATCCGTTATTTTCTTGAAAATCACGGGAATGAGAGCATTGGTGTGGCAGCAAACAATGGCCCCTTCTAAGAAAAGACCCCGCTTCGCGGGGTCTTTTCTAGGTTGAAATTGAGGGTGTTACCCAGCAATTTCGCTCCGAATCTTGTCGATATACTTCTCTGCAGCTTTTGTGCCGCCAAGTCCGAACGCAAGTCCGAACGCGAGCGCAAGCGCTACCACAACACCGGTAAATAGAGTCTGGATAAGTGGGCTAATACCGAGGCGATCAAGTGCCGCAAGTATAGCGAATATCCAGATGGCGTAGCGAGAGATGGTCCCAAGCAGGCCAGCAGCACGAAGTCCCGCGGCACGGGCACTTCCTGCCACAACGCGGTCAGCAGTCTCAGCGATAACCGCTGCCACCAAGAGGATGAGGACAGCAACAATCACCTGAGGAATGTACGTAAGTACCACTCCGCGCAAAAATGCGGTGACATCCGTAAGACCAAGCACATCAAGCGATGCAACGAGGAATACGATGATGAAGAACCATTTCACCAGGCCACCGAGTAGGTCACCTGAGTTCAGGGTGTACCCCGCTCGCTCTACCACGGTCTGAACGCCTGCAGCGCGAAGAGCCTTGTCGACCTTTAGGGTCGCAACAATCTGCGACACGAGGCGACCAAGACCAGCACCGACGAGCCAACCGATGATGAAGATAAGAACCGCAACGATTAAATTGGGGAGGAACTGAACCAGACCCCAGAACAAGCTCTGAAGTGACTGATTGAGGACATCCGCCCAGGTGGATAGGAACATAGAGATATGCTTCCGCGAATTAAGTGACTAATGCTGGCCGCTAGGAGTGTCAGTTCCTAGAGGACCTGCCTATTCAAAAGTGTAGCAACCGTGGCCTTTCCTGGTAGGGGTGCTGTGGATACCCCTTTCAGGAGAGCGTAGCTTCAAAAAGCTTCAGATACGAGTCGGGACCCGTAACGAAGTAGCTGGAGTTTTTGGGAGTCACGCTAATTCGCGTTGATTCTGTCTAGAATGGTGCGATGGGGATAATCAAAGACGTCGCGAACGAGGCGATCATAGACACCAACCCGATATTTAAACTCTTCAGTCGTAAAAGAAGCGTACCGTAACTCACGTCCAAGTTCAGCCTCTATCGTATGAATAGCAGCAGCAAGCGGACGCTCCTCAAGACGGTCCCCTACCACAAGCACATCTATCTTAGGTTCAACCGCACCTGTAAAAAGTCCGGAGAGTGCAACCACGCGAAGTGGCCCGGCACGACGAAGCGTCGCGAGAATGTTTGCATCACTCACGTCCGTGCTATCTCGAAGGAACTTCTGAAGTGCTGCGTAGTGTGCAAACTTTTTGTTTGCGACATACCCACTTCCCTGTTTGTCTCCCTTCTTGCCTTGCTTCTTGCGAATGATGCCTGCGTTTGCAAGGAGCGTGAGTTCTTTGCGCGCCGTGTCCTTGAGTGTCTTTGAACGAAATGCTGCGGTCGTACTAGAAAAAATAGTATCGTCGTTAAAGAGAAAGAGACGAAGCAATTTCAATCGAGCGGGACTTCCAAAAAGACGTGAGAGGTGGTCCATAGGGTTCGTTCGGGCATTTTACCACCACACCAATTCTGGCGCACAACCATTGATATATTGACTGCTTGTGTTGTTATTCGTGATCGTTTGTTAATTTTTCTACTACTCTTCTTGGAATTGGTGTGGTGGTGAACCTACCCCCCCACCCTACCCGCAACTAACGGAAATGGACACGAAAAACGCCCGCAAATGCGGGCGTTTTTCGTGTCCGGAATGTGAAAGTTACTTAAACGTTACTTTACCTCCAGCCTCCTCAATCTTCTTCTTGAGGTCTTCAGCGTCCTCCTTGCTCGCGTTTTCCTTGAGCATGTTTGGAGCACCATCAACAAGATCCTTTGCTTCCTTAAGGCCGAGGCCAAGTGCCTCCTTTACTACCTTAATGACTTGAATCTTTGCTGCGCCAGCGTCGGTAAGTTCAACGTTAACCGTTGATTTACCTTCGTCAGCAGTACCGGAAGCGGCCGGACCTGCGACCGCAACAGCGGCAGCAGACACACCGAACTTCTTCTCAAATACCTTTACGAGCTCAGAGAGTTCGAGAACTGTCATGGCCTCAATCTCCTCAACAATCTTCTTGAACTTTGCAGGGACTTCTACTGACTCCTCCTTTGCCTCAGGGGCTGGAGCAGCTTTCTCTTCTGCTGGAGTTGCAACCTCTTCAGTTGTTTCACCCTGCTTTACTTCTTCTTCAGACATAGGATTGTAAATTAAATAAGTTAAGCGGTCTTTTTCTCCGCAATCTGATTAAGCGCAATAACAAATCCCTGTATTGGGCTGTTGATTACGTTGACGAACATGCCACGAAGGACTGGAACAGGTGGAATCGTTGCAATAGCGTTCATCGCGAGCGCATCTGCAAAGGCTCCTTCCCAAATACCTCCCACAATCGTGAGCGAATCCTTGTGCTTCTTCCCTATTTCATAGATGTCACGAGCAGGTGCGGTTGCATCTGTTGAGCTCCACGCAATAGCGATTTCTCCTGGCATATCAGGAAGCCCTCCGGTGTAGCCCTGTGAGTTCAAAACACGCTTGATGAGGGTCTTCTTTGCGACGTAGTAGCTCACACCACCATTTCGTAGAGACTGCCTCATCTCACCGGTATCTTTCACGGTCATGCCGGAAAACTTCACGAAGACGATTGAGACAGCGTCTTTAACCGCATCCTCAATCTTCTTGGTGATTTCTACCTTCTTTTGCTTTGTAATTGCCATATGTTTGATTTGGTTGTACCCCAAGGGCACTACCGATTTTCTACGACGGAGTACCGTCTAGAAAATCGGGGCGTACGGAAACGAACGAGGTCCCTAATAAAGGGACCGGTGGAGACAGTCGACCCCGGAGATATCTTATGTGACATCTTCGGTTTCGTCCCTCGGCAGGGCTTACAAATGCCTGCTGTCTTCGGTCCGTACTTAGGCACTATACATTTAGTTACATTCTGAAGCAAATCCACTTTCTTGAGGACTTTAGAAGGTCCTACATGCTCGGCGATACCATATGAATAGCAAGAAGTGCGGTTCCTATTAAAATCACAAATCCACAAAGAAACCCAAGGAATTCGGCAACGTACTTTTTCATGGCGCAGGGTGATTCAAAAGGAATGCATCCCTGGATGCTTTGAACACAGTGTTATTTGGCTCAGCCGAAACTGCTGCTTCGTACGCCGTACGGGCCGTCGTAAACGCTCCAAGCGTTTCCATAAGGTGACCCATGTTCATGTAGGCAAGACCGCGCTTCGGGTCGTCTGTAATTGCTTTAGAAAGATACTGATAGGAGTGTGTGCCATCCCCAAGGAGTTCATATTCAGTCGCGATGCCAACATAGAGATCGTAGTCATCCATGCCGCCCTTCCCTAGAAGTTCCTTGAGTGTGTTCAATTCTTTCGTTACCTCACGCTGTTTCTCGCTCGTATGTGCGTACATGCCTTGCCAGCTCCACGAGGAAATGTGGTCGCTTGAAGCTACCGGGTAACCACCACGAGTTGGCATTCCCGCAATCAAAGGGAGCAGGAGGAATGCAGCTGCGCCAACCAAAACAAATGCAAGGAGTGCTTGTTGTACTGGCTTACCTTGTAAGAACGAGGTTTTCATCTCTTGCAGAATAGCATGCTGAAATGGTGGCTTGCTTCTGTCGACAAAACAAAAAACCACCCTACGGGGTGGTTTTTTGTTTTTCGCCAGTTACGTACCGTAGTGCGTCAACCGACTTCTACACCGTTAGCTCACTCGACTAGCGAGTCTGCATTCGGATGTCAGCAGTCTTGAACGTGTCAAGGTTTGACGTGTAGTAGGTCGTTCCGAGCGTACTCGTAGGACCGTAGTTAACACCGACGAGCTCAACGCCAGTGTATCCAGTAGCTGTAGCTGTGAAGGATACGTTGAGCGTAAAGACGCGAGAAGTGTTAGCAGAAATCTTGTAGTAACTACCTGCAGAGTCTCCAGAAACAGAGTCAGCTGCAGAGAAGTTAGTAGTTGCGGTTCCTGTTGAAGAAGCTGTTGAGCTCGTTGTGGTTGCGAACGTAGCACCGCCAGCAGATGCTGAAGGAACAGTCGTTGCACTTGCCACACGAGTAACTGAGCCACCAATGTAGATGTCAGTATCTCCGGCCGTTACGGTGAACGGGATGGTGTACTGCGTTGAGTCACCAGCACCCGTAAGACCAACGGTCGTTGAAGTCGTGATACTACCCTTGGCAACTGAGATACCAGTCGCTGTAAGCGTCATCGTGTTTCCAGCTGCTGATGCAGATGGAGTTACCGTTGCGCCATTAGCGTCTGAAACATCCCATCCATACGTCGTGGTAGAAGCGATGAGCGTCGTACCGTCAGCGTATGCTGAGTCACCCTTAAGATCTACGACAACTGAGTAGGTCTCCGTAGAGTCCTTAGAAATCGTGCGATCAATGCCATCAAAGGTCGTGGTTCCAAACGTTCCGGAGCTAACCGTCTTCGTCTTAAGAACCGTAGAACCCTTCATGAGCTTAACTGTTGATACAACATCGCTGAGGCTGTCGGACGTACCGAGCTGGATAGCAAGGTCGTTAACCGTAACATCTTGGTTCTTAGCCTTCATGCTGAAGGTAAGGAGAGTTACACCAGTCGTTGTTGAAGAAGCTACTGCAATCTGGCTAGCCTTCGGGTTGTCAGAACCAGCGGAAACCGTAAGGGTTCCGTCAGTAGCTGAAGAGACCGTGAAGTCCTGGTCGATTGCTGTTGCAATGTAAGTGTCAGAGATTCCATCTCCACCAACTGCGCGGAGGCTATCAACTGCAAGGTTTGCAGTGACAGTGTCTCCACTCTCATCAGAACCAATGCTTGAGATTGGAGTGACTTTGACGTAGAGCTGACCAGTCTTTCCTGCCTTCACTACCCCGTTAAGGTTAGAGAAGCGGAACGTCCACACGCGGCCGTCCTTGTCTCCGTCTGCTGCGTCCATAGTGCCAAGCTTGGCACCGTCAAGGTACACAGCAACAGTACCAACGTATCTGTCGAGGTTTGAGCTACCGCCGCTGTTAGCGATGGTGAACTTAACATCGAGACGCTGTACCTGAACATCGCCATCAGTTGCATCAGCTTCTACGCCGATAACCTGAGTAGCGCTGTCTCCCTCCTTGAGATCAGAAGTGATGTCGCCGAGAGAACTTACACCGGTGAAGCGGCCGTTACCGGTAACGCTAGTTGAACCACCAGTTGAACAAAGCTGACCAGTTGTTGAGCTGTACACATTTCCAGCGCCACAACCAGCCTGCGTTGAACCACCAGTAGTAGAACCACCTGCGTTTACAGAAGCGCGGGTAAGTGGACCGAAGTAACCAACTGCTGGGCTGATGCCCTTAGCAGCCTGGTATGCAGCAACTGCAGCCTTAGTCTGGGCACCGAAGTAACCAGTTGCACCAGCTGGGATGCTGTAACCACCTGCGATAAGCCATGCCTGAAGTGCTGAAACATCAGCACCACGAGAGCCAACCGTAAGGTTGACGTTGAACATGGTGTCAGCTGCCTTAGCCGGAGCTGCAGCAACAAACGTCATTGCTACGAGTCCAAGACCTGCAACAACTGCTGCAACCTTAGCCATCGTATTTGTCTGAGTAATAGACATAACTTTTTATTAATTATTTTTCTGAGGCGTACAGAGGGGCGAGTAATAAAATAGTGCCTCTCCATACACTCCCATTCATGTTTAGTAATCGCGCGCCTGAACCCGAACCCGTAAGTTCAAGTTCAAAACACGTTCATGTTCTTCCCTTTTCACACTACCCAACAGGGCGCTATATCGACTTGCGTCCCATCGGCTAGTTGGCAAACGGTACGGAGTTTCTGAAGTCTTTCATGCTCGGAACAATCCTGTCCTGGTCTGAGCCGTCAAGCAATATGACGGTACTTCTACTGGTTTCTTACGCCAGAGGAGATTTTGTACAAGCCCTATTAACCTGTCAATGATCGGTCGTTCAGGAATTTCGCCCCACTCGTGCTGTACGAGACAGTATACCGAGGTAACGGCGAAAAGCCCTGTAAAACCAATGTGGATAACTGGGCTTGTACAGAACAGGAAAAAGGCCGTCTCCGGCCTATGTAAGTGTTCTGTCTCCCGCAGCTACCACGAGAGCACTATAGCCTCCGAAGACACGAGTGTCAATAAAGCCAGTGGGTACGGGATATTCTCCCCCACTACGAAACAAGAGTGTACGTCGTCCAGCGTCGCTCTCCCTTCTTCTCTACCCTCCCTTCGGCCACAAGTGTCGATAATTCACGCTGAATGGTTTTTTCACTCACGTCCCGTATAACAGTGGAAATATCCTTTATATAGGAAGGACCCTTGGATGTAAGGACGCTTATGATTGCCTCACTTCTGCCCGTCTTCTTGGCTGGCATACTAGTGTCCTTTATCTGTCCTTTAGAAACTACTCGTGAAGTCCTCGGCTCGTGTGAGGTAACTCCGCTCTCAGGAGCGCGAGTAGACATATCGGGTTGGTTCGTGTGTGCAGACTTAAAGAGAGCCGCAAGTGTTGGTGCATCTTCAAGAAAGAGGCGCGGTTCTTCGTAGGCAGCAATCTCATGAAGTAAGAGCTGGGCTTCTGAAGCAATGAGGTCAGCGTTCATGCTCGAGAGAAGTGTACTCGCTCGGGCGATTGAGAGCACACTAGAAAGTGCAAGTAGTTCTCGAGACAAAGACTCGCGAGCTGAAAGTGGCGGGAGAACTGCGGCATCAATCAAACCGATTGCAATTTCATGAATACGGTTACGAAGCGCGGGTGATTCACGGAACGCTGGCGCTACCAAATGGATTGCTTTTGCGAGTCGCTCCGATTTTTTATAGATATAGACTCTTCGTATGTCTTTTTCAAATATGTTTGAAAATATACTTTTATCTAGAACAAATGCATCTAAATTTGTATTGGACTCAGTATTTCTGAGTGGCTTGAGGTCCTTTGGTTGTCCTTTATGAGCCATAGATTCTGTCCTTTCTGTAAAGCCAAGTATATGTCCTACACATCCTGCGTCAATGTCTTTCAGAGCGGTCTCACTCAAACTCTGTTGTCCACACAGACAGTGGTAAAATGTACGAACAATGGCGAAACGGAAGAAGCGTGATGTAGAAAATTCAAAGGCGGCCGCACGGTGGACCGCCGCGATTCTTTGTATTGCCTTTGGTCTCATTCTCCTTCTCTCCGTCTTTAATCTTGCGGGGTATGCGGGTGCGGCCATCTTCTCATTTGTCTTTGGTGAAGTGGGTATTGCTTCCTTTCTCCTCCCTGTCGTCTTTATTGGTGGGGGTGTGGGTCTCGCACTCCAGCGTTCCTTTCTTTCTCCGCTTACGCTTATTGGTATCGCACTCATCGTGCTTGCAGCACTCACCTTCCTTGGCATTGTGTCAGCCGCTCTCGGCGGTATCGCGGGCTCGTTTACGGGAGGGCTTGCGACTGCGTACTTCGGTCTCTGGGGTGCAGTCATTCTACTTATTGCTGTCGCTGCCGTGGGTCTCATTATTGCTGCAGACGTGGTAGTGCTCGCTAAAGCAATTCAGTCCATGCTTCAAACGACTGGTTCAGCTCTTTCTTCGGTACGTCTTCCTTCCCTACAGAAGTCCTCTGAGGGTACGGACGACAGCGTTGAGGTACCTGAAGAAGCCCAAATTCCTGAAGAAGCTCCGGTAGAAAAAGAGCCGACCGTCACCATGTTTGACCGCCCACGTGAGACAACAGGGGCGCCCATGATTCCCAACTTTAGTGCCGAATACAATGCTCCTCCCCTTTCCTTACTTGGACTTGACCAAGGGAAACCGGGTGTAGGTGATATCAAGGCAAACGCCAACATTATTAAGAGAACCTTTCTTAATTTTGGTATTTCCGTTGAAATGGACGAGGTCTCGGTTGGCCCAACCGTCACCCGTTATGCCATTAAGCCAGCTGAGGGCGTGCGCCTTAATAAGATTGTCTCGCTCCAAAACAACCTGGAACTTGCGCTTGCCGCCCACCCGGTGCGTATTGAGGCTCCTATTCCTGGAAAATCTCTAGTCGGTATTGAAGTACCAAATGCTTCAAAGGCCACGGTAGGTCTTGGTGGTGTGATTGGTGCACCCGAGTGGAATACCTCAAAGAAACCACTTCTCGCTGCTATTGGACGCGATATTACGGGCACGCCTCACTATGTGAACGTCGCGAAGATGCCACACGGTCTTATTGCGGGTGCTACCGGTTCTGGTAAGTCAGTTGCGATACATGCCGTTATCACTTCCCTTCTCTACCGAAATGGACCAAACCAAATGCGCTTTATCATGGTGGACCCGAAGCGTGTGGAGCTCACGCTCTATAACGGTATCCCGCATCTCCTCACACCTGTCATCACCGACCCACGTAAGTCCATCCTTGCACTCAAGTGGGCAGCAAAGGAAATGGACCGCAGGTACGGCATACTCGAGGAACGTCAGGTGCGCGATGTAGAGTCCTACCACCAGACCGTCTTTGAACCTGCGAAGAAGCGTGGTGGCGCGAATGTGCCAGAGGCGATGCCCTATATTGTGATCGTTATTGATGAGTTGGCAGATATTATGCAGACCTACCCGCGCGAGCTTGAGGCAGCTATCGTGCGTCTTGCGCAGATGTCACGCGCCGTTGGTATTCACCTCATCCTTTCCACACAGCGCCCTTCGGTTAATGTCATTACCGGACTCATCAAAGCAAACGTGCCGACCCGCATGGCGCTCCAGGTTGCAAGTCAAATAGATTCACGCACCATTCTTGACGGAGCTGGTGCAGAACTCTTGCTTGGTGCGGGAGACATGCTGTACCTCTCTGCCGACATGCAAAAGCCCGTTCGTCTCCAGACCGCCTACATTTCTGAAAACGAAGTGAAGAAGGTTGCCGAATACATTAAGAAACACAATGCCGGCTCCCTTGATGCGCTTGACCTTGGTGCCGGAGCACAAGGTACCGGACACGAACCAAACGATGCTATGAGTATGAGTAGTATGAACTTTGACGCCAGTAGTGACGATGGTGATGACGACCTCTACGAAGACGCGAAAGCTGCGGTGGAAGAAGCCGGACGTGCCTCAACCTCGTACCTCCAGCGTAAACTTCGTATCGGATACTCTCGTGCCGCCAGGCTTATGGATATTCTTGAACAAAAGGGGGTGATCGGTCCTGCTGATGGATCGCGCCCGCGTGAAATCATCGGAGCGCAGGCGAGCGCAGCGAGCGAAGAAGGTAGTAACGACTTCTAGCCCATGGCGCGTGCTCTTCTTATTATTGTACTCATTCTTGTCCTCGGGTACGGCGCCTGGAAGGCCTTTCCCCTTCTGGCAGGCCCTGACCTTGTTATTGAGACACCGACCGAAGGTCAGTCATTCCCGGGCGGATTTGTGGAAATTACAGGCATTGCCAAGCATAGCGAGCGCCTCTCCCTCAATGGAGGTCCCCTTCTGATTGATGAATCCGGGCACTTTTCCACGAGCATCGTTGTTGCCCCAGGGGGCGCTATACTATCCCTAACCGCAACCGACCGGTTTGGAAAGACGACCACGGTTCGACGTTCCGTATTTGTCCCTAATCCTTAAATGTATCTATGGCCGTAAAGAAAGCTGCAAAGAAGACTCCGAAAACACTTGCTCCCGCTCCGGAAGCTGGAGAGGGTGAGGTCTCAAATTCTGATTCAAAGATGCGCTCAATTGAGCTTGCACTCAAAGAAATTAAAACGAAATTCGGGGATGAAGCCATCATGACGTATGGCTCTGGCAAAGTTGCTGCCATTCCTTCTATTTCAACAGGCTCCATTGGACTTGATAGCGCGCTTGGCATTGGTGGACTTCCCCGCGGTCGCATCATTGAGATTTTTGGACCGGAGTCCTCTGGTAAAACAACACTCGCACTCCATGTGATTGCGGAAGCACAAAAGAAAGGTGGTATCTGCGCATTCGTGGATGCTGAACATGCACTTGACCCTGAGTACGCTCGAAAGATTGGCGTGAAGCTGACTGAACTTCTTATCTCGCAGCCAGATACAGGCGAACAAGCCCTTGAGATTGTGGAGTCACTCGTGCGCGCAAACTCTATTGACGTGATTGTCGTGGACTCCGTTGCGGCTCTCACCCCGAAAGATGAAATTGAAGGAGATATGGGCTCGGCCCAGATGGGTAAGCAGGCACGTCTGATGAGCCAGGCACTTCGAAAACTGACGGCCATCACTTCCAAATCAAATACGATTATCATCTTTATCAACCAAATTCGCATGCAAATTGGCGTGATGTTTGGTAATCCAGAAACCACCACCGGTGGGAAGGCACTGAAGTTTTACACCAGTGTTCGCCTCGACATTCGCCGCATCGCCCAAATAAAGAAAGGTGAAGAAATTGTCGGCGGAAGGGTCCGTGTGAAGGTGGTGAAAAACAAGGTAGCTGCACCTTTTAAAACAACGGAGTTTGACCTCATGTACAACGAAGGAATTAGTCGTGAAGGTGAAATCATCGCACTCGGTGAGAAGTTCGACATTCTGACCAAGAGTGGCTCAAGCTACAAGTATGGTGAGGTCTCCCTTGGTCGTGGCTACGACGCTACACGCACCTACCTCCGTGAGAACAAGACTGTTGCAAACGAAATCCTGAAGCAAATTAAAGAAAAGCTCGTGACTATCTAGCGTTACAGAAAACAGCCGGCACAAGAGTGCCGGCTGTTTTTTTCTACATGCTTAAGCGAAGCGTGTTCGTAACATCGTGAGTCGAGTGACTTCACGCAGCGTGTACACGAGAGCACCGCCAGCAACAATCGTGAGCGCTTGAACGATGAAGCGCGTGTTCACGAATGCACTCTCAAGAAAAGCAAGTACATGTGCCGGACTCGTTGCTACTCCCGAGAAGTTGGTGAGCACCTGTGAAATCCACACTTCCCTACCGAGTGCCCAGAGCGACAGTATGAGCACGAGCGCTGCAACCGATGTCATAGAAAAAACGGGTCGGATAGCATGAATCGTATGAACACGACGCATCACGACAGAAGAAAGGTGTGTTGTTTGCATAGAATAGTAATTAAGAAGTTTTATCGAGAGCGTCTTTAAAGAGTTTCTTGGCTCGGTGTACGCGGGTCTTCACGGCTGACACACTAGACCCCTCAGACTGCGCTATTTCCTCCTGGGTCTTCCCCTCAAGGAACTGGAGGGAAAGGACTTTTCGGGCAGTCTCAGGAATACGGGACAGAGCGACCAGTACTTCATCTTTAACCACCAGTTCGTCCCGAAAGTCGCTCAAATCAGGAAGGCGCTCAAAGGTCTCGGGTTCAAGGGGTGCCGTGCGAGCCCTGCCCTTCGCGAGCTTCTTGTACCGCGTGAAGGCAAGACGGGTCAGAATCGCGTAGCCCCAGGACGAAAATGAAGCTCCCTCCTGCGCCTTGTAGCGATCCGCGTAGACGTAGATGCGGGTGAACGTGTCCTGCACAACCTCTTCAGCATCCTCCTGAGAAAACAGAATGGACTTGGCTTTCCGTAGAAATGCATCCTCATAGCGGCCTACAATGACCGCAAACACGTCGGGATTTACTCGGGATTCCCGAAGGACCTCCTCGTCAGAAACACCCTCGTAGTCTGTGCTTGAAAAGCGCATGGTGTACTGTATGATACGTTAGAAATTCAAGGAGTGGAACCAACTATGAATTTGTTAATCCAGCACCTATTTCTTTTTAAGAAATAGGTGCTGGACGTAACATTTTCTAATTCGCTTGACTCACAACAAAATCTAACGTGGCAATTCTCTCGTATAACGAAATCGTTCAGAAAAAAGTCATTGTCTACAATGGTGACCCGTACGAAGTCCTCTCTTCGCACGTTTTCCGCATGCAGCAGAGAAAGCCCGTGAACCAGACGAAACTTCGTCATCTGGTATCCGGCAAAGTGCTTGAAATCTCTTTTCATCAAAACGAGAACGTACCCGAGGCAGATATTTCTCGCATTCAGGGAGTGTACCTCTACACAAACCGAGGTGAGAGTTGGTTTAACGAGGTGGGTAATCCGAAGAATCGATTCTCCTTCCCCGAAGATACCGTTCACGACAAAGTGCAGTGGCTCGTTCAGAATGCGCCTGTAGAGGTGATGCTGTACAACGAAAATCCGGTAACAATTGATATTCCCATTAAGGTAGAGCTCAAAGTGACTGACGCCCCTCCTGCAGTAAAGGGTGACACGGCGACCGGCGGGAACAAAATCGTCACCCTTGAATCGGGCGCAACGGTGCTTACGCCCCTTTTCATAAATCCTGATGATGTGCTCCGCATCAACACCGAGACTGGCGAATACGTGGAGCGAGTTGAAAAAGCGTAGTGTACGAGGTACCAAAATGAGCAATGGGCGACTCCTTACAGAGTCGCCCATTTGATAATTCCCTCACGTGGTCGGTACTGAGTCAGTCGGAACCGTTTCGCGACCCTGCTCTTGGGTGGGCATCTTGAGATTCACACCAATAACGCCCTTCATCCCGATAAAATCACGGTTCCCCTTCTTATCTTCTGCCATAAGGAAAAGGATGTAGACGGGGCTACCCTCAGTGTAGTCTCCGACAACTGTGATTGCGTGTGGCGGAAGAGAATGAAGAGGAGTCAGGGACATGAAGTGAGTCTGTGCGAGGGGACCGCACTTTCCATTTACCGAAACGGTGACTGACGCCGAATTGGTGAAATTGAAATAAGGCGCCTGCTCAGCACGAGGTGTCCTTTGCAAGGGTGCGCTGGTTTGCACGATTGAGGTCGGCCACCCTACGCACTTCGCAGCAATTTGAGCCGCATCATTTTCAGCAACCTTTTTTTGCTGAGTACACGCAACAAGAACTCCGAATGCCACAAGAGCAATGAATCCAAAACGTGTCATCTATTTTCTCCTTTTTCGTGCAGAGTCATTCTACACACCCGAACTTTTATAACATAAGTTATTTTAGACGTAAATACACGAGTTCAGTTTTTCTCCTTAACACCGAGACTGGCGAATACGTGGAGCGAGTTGAAAAAGCCTAAAACCTCTGTATAGTGCTTCGTAGACGTTTCAGTTACCCGCACTGGGTCGACGAACAGGTGGGATACGCACCTGAGGATGGGGTAACCCTACCTAAAGACTTTTCATACGCCTTGCCCTTTGCGGGTGCGCCTGACCGGGTTGAAAAGTTATTGTCCGGGTGTGGTTTTCTCATGAGTACGAGATCCTGAAAAGGGCTGCACCCGTTCCTATTCTGCAATCAGCTAGCCTGCAGGACGGCGCAACGACAGGCGAAGATACACGTCTGCGAAAGGGAGCAATCCCTGAGAAAAGCCCTATTGACTGGCCTCCTGTAGGCTACTACCCCCTACGTCACGGTCATTGAGCTATATCGTTCCAAGTGATGGCTATCAACTCCTTAAGGGAGTCCCGAAAGGGCGCTTTCACTTGCAGGGCTCCGCGTTCGCGCGGAGCCCTTTTACTATTTGAAGCGACGCCCTCATTGGTGTATGTTTGCGGTAGAGAGTTTCAAAGTTGCCTGCTGAGGCGGGGAAACGGGCGAAGATACAGCGTCTGTAGGTTGAGTAATTTACCTAGAAGCTTGTTCACTGACTGGCCTCAGATGGGCCTCGGTAACACAGTCATATGAGCTACTGTTCCGAGTGTGATGGCGAACCCTACGGGGTCCCGAAAGGGAGTCATGCTCGAAGGGCCCGTTTCCTTGCGGAAGCGGGCCCTTTATCTTTTGTGTCGTCCGTTACGCGGAAAGATATGGCATAAGTGCCATAAAACGAGCGCGCTTGATGGCAAGTGCTACTTCGCGCTGACGCGCTGCGGAAGTGCCAGTGCGCTTCTTACCCATAATCTTTGCATGCGGGTTCGTGAACTGACGAAGGTACGCGACGTCCTTGTAGTCAACAAACTTCTTGTGCTCTATTTCTTCTCGTTCTGCTTGATATGCCATATGCAATTATTTAAAAAGGAATGTCTTCCGGATTAATCTCTTCGTCAGGATACTGAATGTCTTCGCTTGAAGGAGCGGACGGCTGACCCATATCCTCCACTACTCCACCACTGGTGCGTGCGCCACCTCCCTCTCCTCCTCCCGGACCGAATTGGAAATTTTCAACAATAATCTCCGTGCGGTAATTTTTCTTACCCTCTGCTTCCCATGAACGCGTCTGGATGCGACCTTCTACAAAGATGGGGCGACCTTTCTTCAAGTACTGACCAATCACTTCTGCGGTGCGTCCAAACGCAACAACGTTATGGAACTCGGTCTGCTCCTGCTTGGCACCTTCCTTATTCTTAAAGGTGCGGTTCGTTGCGATAGCAAAGTTTGCGACCTGCTGACCTGAAGGGAGTGCCTTCAACTCAGGGTCGCGGGTAAGGTTTCCGTAAAGTTGTACTTTGTTGAGATACATGTGGAAAGTATAGCAAGCGTTATGCTACGCCAGCCTCTTTAAGCGCGGCATCAAGTTCAACGTCAGACACGTCCTCTTCAGGAGCTCCTTCGTCTGCAGGCATCTTGGCAAAGATTTCTGCCATTTCTGCTGAGTGCTTTGCAGACTCTTTGTCGGTGCGAATATCAAGGAAACGAACAACGCGCGTCTCCTTCTTCGCAGCAGCTACGATCGCGTCGTGCCCTACCCCGTCAGTCTCGTACGCAATCCAGCAGAAGTACGCGCTGGTGAAGTCACGACGTCCGGTCTGCTCACTCCGTGAGATGGCGTACGCAAGGGGGATTTTTACTGGCTCACCCTCAGCAACAACGCTGCCGGCGGCAGTAATGACGTCGCGGAGTGCTTGGTAGGTCTTTTTTGCGTCCTCAGTTGGAATCTCGGAGTCAAGGTGAAAACCAAGCTCGTAGACACGCATTTCCGCGTGTTCAGTGTCCATTTCGAGCTCTGCGCTCTCGTCCTTGTTTTTAGCCATAGTGGGCAGATAGTAGCACGGTGGCTTCTAACCGGCAAGAAAGACTCTCTTCGCGTTATTGAGTATTTGGAGCCGTATTTCCTCAGTATCTTGCTTTCGTATGCCAGCAATGGCTTCCACCACCGAAATAACCGCCGTTGGGACGTTTCGGGTTCCTCGTTTCCCTTCAGGAGCAAGGTACGGCGAATCGGTCTCAGAAATAATATGTGTAGCGGGTAGGTAGGAAATTACCTCATCATAATCATGCGTGAAGGTAAGGACTGCGGTAAATGACATGGTGAAATCAAGCTCAAGAAGCTTCTTCGCTATAGCCGTGTCTCCCACGAAGAAATGGATGTTCCCTGAAAGCTTGTCGCCGAATTCCTTTTTGTACGACGTAAGGAGTGCAAGCAAGTCCTCATAGGAGTTACTTGTACCCTTGGCCGGCCTGCAGTGAATCATGAGTGGCTTCTCGGTCTCTACCGCAAGCTGGAGGTGTTTCTCAAATACCTCCAGTTGCAGTGCTCGCGCGCGCTCCGGGCGTTCTGGTCGATACATATCAAGACCACACTCCCCTATCGCAACAACCTTTGGGTGCTTCGCAAGTGCTCGATACATTTCCATATCAAAAGCTTCTTCTGTTGTCGCGTTTGGATGGAGTCCAACGGTAGCAAACAGATTATCTTCTTTTTCTACCAGGACTATCGCGCCTCTACTTGAGTCATTGTCCACACCAACCACGAGCCCACCGACTCCTTTTTCTTGCATCTCCCTGAGTACCTCTGGCCGGTCTTCGTCATACATCGGGAACTGGATGTGGCAGTGCGCGTCGAAATAGTTCATGAACTAGGTACTTCGTGGGAACAGATTCTCCGGTTTCGTGTTGGTGCGAACGCTCGCTAGTATAGCGACACTTGTTTTTGGAAGGACTGGCGTAAGATGGACCGCTATCTTTGCAATGTGTCGCACGAGTCGTTCAATGTCGGCAATACCATCTGCCTTTGTATGTTCCTGTTTCACTTTCTTATACGGCTCTTGCTCGGTCATATACGCATCACCCTTTCCAATATGTTCCCAAATCAAATCCATTGCTTCGTTGAAACGGAACCCTTCAAGATGTTCCAGAAACAGCTCCTCAATACGCGTATCATCCAAACTGAGTTCAACTGGTTGCGGTAGATGCTCTTCCGCAAGTTTCATCACGCGTGCAACAAGATTCCCAAGACCATTCACTAAGTTAGCCGTATACCACTCATCAAGACGCTCCCACGTGACGTCGGTGTCTTCTACCGGATGTACATGCCTGAGCAGGAGGTAGCGCGTCGCCTCGGTTCCATACTTACTAACCAGCTCGTAGGGACTAATCACATTCCCGAGTGACTTACTCATCTTCTGCCCACCACTCGTTATGAATCCATGGTAGAAGACCTGGTCAGTGTTCTTAATATCAGCAGACATGAGCATGGCCTGCCACATGAGTGACTGGAAACGTACCTGATCCTTGCCTGCCATCTGTAGTGTGCGTGAACTCTCCCAGAATTTTGCGAAGTTCCCTTCAATGTCCTCTGGCCAACCAAGCGTAGAAATGTAATCCGTAAGCGCATCAAACCATACGTACATCACCTGAGTGTCGTCTCCCGGTACCGGCACGCCCCACACAAGACGCTCTTTCTTACGAGAAATGCTGAAATCCTCAAGGCCTGAAGCGACAAAGGTGAGTGCCTCTCCGCGACGCCACTGCGGAATAGCTGCGTCCGAGCGACTCATATACTTTGTAAGCTGGTCGGCATACTTTGAGAACCGAAAGAAGTAATTCTCTTCTGAAACTTCTTCTGCCTTGAGATTCGTATGAATGAGACAAAACCCTTCTCCGGTTAAGTCTTTTTCGGTTTTATAGAGTTCACATCCAACACAGTAGAGCCCTGTGTAGGTCTTCTTATAAATGTCTCCTTTCGCCTCACACCGGCGCCACATTTCTTGTGCCGCTCGCTTATGGTGCTCGTCAGTCGTACGAATAAAGGTTGGGTTATCCAGAGCGAGTGCTTCCTTGAGTTTTCGAAACTCGCTCGCGTAGTGGTCTACATACCCCTGGACATCCTGCCCATTCTTTTCGGCTGCCTCCCATATTTTCTGCCCGTGCTCGTCAGTGCCGGTATTAAAAAAAACTTCTTCTCCCTGGAGGCGCCACGTTCGAGCAAGGACATCAGCCTGCACAATTTCAAGCGCAAACCCGATATGCGGGTCCGCGTTCACATACGGAAGCGTTGTCGTAACGTATCGTGCCATGCGCTAGATGATTTGAGCTCGACTGCGCTTTCCTTTGTCCATGTCAGTGAGGAGCTCGCGGAGTGCTGCGGCAACCGGAATGGCGAGTACGACACCAAGAAAGCCAGCGAGATCACCACCAACAATAAGTGCGAGAATAACGAGGAGTGGTGGAATACCAACGACCTTGTTCACCACGAGTGGGTGGATGAGGTGTGCCTCAAACTGATTGATGATGAGGTAGAGACCACCAACGATAAGCGCGAGAGTCACATCTCCCGTTGAGTACGCCACAATAACGGCAGGGGCCGCAGACACAAAGGAACCGAAGATCGGAATCAGCATTGCCGCGGCCGTAAACGTCGCAAGCAAAAGTGCATACGGTATGCCAAGAATAAGGAGTCCAAGGTATGCAATCACGCCGCCGATTAAGGACGATAAGAGTTGCCCTTGCATCCAGAGGCCAATTTTCTTTTGTGCACGACGCCAGAGACTGACGACATACTCTTCATTCTTAGCAGGCGTGACGAGACGAAGGAATTCCTCAATACCCGCGTCTTGAATCGCGAAATAAAACGAGAGCACAATGATTAACACGAGCGAGAAGATGCCTCCAAAGAAGGTGGAGACAATACGGAATGCTCCCGCGGACGGATCTGAGAATGCATTGCGTACCGTCACGAGTCCATCAATGATTCCGCCAAGTTGAGACTTTTCGCTCGCAAGATGCGGTGCACCACCGGTTGCACTCGTTGATACGGTATAGGTATCAAGATACTGCGAAGCGACGGTGAAGAAGTTCCCCGCGTCGTCAATAATTGGCGGAATAAAGAAATAGATAACGGCAAAGAGTGAGCCAAATACCATGAGATACATGCCGAGTACCGCGACGATGCGCGGAATCTTCCGTTTCGCAAAATACGCGACACCCGGCTCAATGGCTGAGGCAATCACGATAGCAGTAAGGACGAGGAGGACGAGGTCACGCAGAATCCAGAGCGCGAACGCAAGCGCACCGATAACAAGCGTCATAATAACGGTTCCTGGAGTGATAGAAACCTGTATTTGCTTATCCATATGTGCATGCTAGCACGTCTTGAATCCACCTAAAACCTTCATCTGCCTTGTTGCGGCAGCGTCCTCATCACTCCGCCGTATAGAAATACGTCTGCGTTCTTCCTCCTTCCGCGCCTCGCATCTAAATGCTTTAGTCGGCCTCAAGAAAGTGAGTCCCTTATGCGTTCCACAACTTCAATAATACTTAAACGTTCCTGCTCTCCCGTGTCGCGATGACGAAGGGTGACCGTATCTTTTAGGTCAGGTGTTTCGCCGAGCGTATCAAAGTCAATCGTAATGCAAAATGGAGTACCAATTTCGTCCTGTCTTCGATAGCGCTTACCAATGTTGCCGTTATCATCCCAGGCGATTGCCGGATGGATCTTACGAAGCTCCGTACGTACCGCTTTTGCCTTCTCAACGAGCTCTGGTTTATTTTTCAAAAGAGGTGAGACCATTGCCTTCACGGGAGCAATGGCTGGTGGGAGTGCGAGGTACGCGCGTGTTTCTCCTCCAAGTTCGTCCTCACGATACGCAGCGAGGAGTGTGGCAAGGAAGGTGCGATCAAGACCAAGTGATGGCTCAATGACATGCGGAAGTACTTTTTCTTTGAGTTCTTCGTCTTGGTACTCAAGATTGACGCTTGAACCACTTTGGTGAGCTACTAAATCAAAGTCACCACGGTACGCAAGTCCCCACAATTCTTTTCGTCCAAAGGGGTAGTCAAACTCAAAATCTATCGTGCGTTTGCTGTAGTGAGCGCGATCACCCTCCCCCACCTCAAGCTCATGTACCGCATCAAGACCAAGTTCTTCCGCAAACGCATGCATCGTGACGCGCCACTCTTCAAACGCCTGTTCCCATTCATCTGGACGAACGAAGTATTCCACTTCCATCTGCTCCAGTTCACGTAGGCGGAAAATGTAATCTCGAGGAGCAATTTCGTTACGAAAAGCTTTTCCTATTTGGGCTAGACCAAACGGAAGTTTTGGATGAAAACTATCAACGACATTCTTGAAGTTCACAAACATTCCACCTGCGGTTTCTGGACGTAGATATACGGTTGCGGCTTCGTCTTCAGATGCGCCAGCTTTCGTGGCAAACATCATATTGAATTGTCGTGCTTCGCCAAGCGTTCCCTTTTTCCCACACGATGGGCACGTATTCGGGTCTTCAAGATGGTCTGCGCGGAAACGCTTTTTACAATTGGAGCACTCAACCAGCGGGTCTGAAAAGCCGGCAACGTGTCCAGAGGCTTCCCAGATTTTCGGATTCATCAGAATCGCTGCATCCACCTGGTACATATCATCACGTTCCTCCACGAACATGCGGCGCCAGAGGTTCTTAATGTTTTCTTTTAGAACAACGCCATGCGGACCATAGTCAAATGTTCCCGCGAGTCCTCCGTAAATCTCCGAACCAGGAAACACAAACCCCCTACGCTTGGCGAGTGAGACGATGGTGTCGAGAGCTGGTGGTTCTGATTTCATATATAAGATTATTGTACGTTGCCCTGACCGAGCGTATACGCCGGGTCAGTCGTCGCCTGCGTATTCAACTCACGAACACTGCCACTAATCGTGTTACTTGTGAAGCGGTCGGTGCCAGTAACTTGCTGAGCAGAAATCAGTATTGGACTTGTACCCTGCTGAATACTACTTGGCAAGAGCGCAACTTGGAACGATACCGTCTTCGGCGCGGTCGTACCGGGCGGAATCTCTCCAGCGCTCCAGGTAACCGTCCGACTTGCCTCGTTATACGTAACCGAACCATCGTTCGGGCTTGCTACACCGGTGTAGCGCACGTACGACGGAAGTGTGGCACTTACCTTTGCTCCCGCAACTGAGTTCACCGTATTCGTGAGCGCATACTGAATGGTAAAGGTGGTCTCTTTGTTTGCGACTGGAGGATAGGGACCGGTGTTCGCTATCGGACCAATGGTTCGAAGAACTCGGCTACTAAGGGCAAGGTCCGTTCCTATCTTTATCGTTTTCGTAATGGTGGTTTGCACCGTTTCAGGAACCTTTGATTCTCCAATACGCTGTCCTGAAACAGAAAGCCGAACGGTGATGGCAGGATTGCGGAGTACTGCTATTTCAGGACTCTTTTTTGCTAAGAAACTAAAGTTTCCCTGGCCAGTATCACCGGGTTCAAGGCGTGCAAGCCCGGGACTCGTCTCACCAGTAAAGATGATGGTGGTGTCGCTTGAACGATAGAAGCCACTCGTTGTGACTGAGGAAGAATCCAACGCATTACCAGAAAGTTGAATAGTTATTTGTCCGGTGGTAATTGGTGTTGCAAGAGTATTGGTCCACGTCAGAATCCCCTGTGCGAGACTGCCTGGAATAAGAATCGGACTGTCTGAAGCATCGTGATTAATGGCGAGCGTTGTTGCAAGAAATGGTTTCGTGAGTTTAATGCCGACTTCCTTAGTGGTGTAGGAGGTAGCCAGACGCGTATCTCCTTCACCAGCGAGCGTGCCTGCAGTAAACGAAAAGACCCGATCGTCATTATTGTCACCCGAGACCGTCCCCACCACCCGTATGTGGCGCTCCTCACCTGGAGCAAGGGTACCGAGCACAAAGAGGGTTCCTTGTACTGCTTTCGGTGAAGTGGTACTTGGCGCAAAGCCAAACGGATAGAGTCCGGTCACCGCAACATTCTCAAGAGGTGTGGTCGCATTTGAACGCACGGTAACATCAACCGTTACCGGTTGGCCCGATGAAATCTGTACGAGTGATGAAGAAACCGAAAGTGAAATCGGCGACGTGGTAATAACAAACTGATACGACTTGTCTTTGATAAAGGCTGAATTACTTTCATCGGTGTGGTACACGAGATGTACGGGCAGGGTTACCTGCTGTTGCTCACTGCCAAAGACTGCCGCTTTGACCGTGCGCTCAATATGCTCTCCAGGACCAATGTCACCCAAGTTTTCTGTATAGGTGAGTAGTGGTACGCCACTATCTTCCGGCGCTTTTGTGCCCTGCGGAAACGTAATACTCACCTGCACGTCGCGCATGGCAACCGGATTTTTATTATCAATAGAGATGAGGAGTGGGACGATATCACCACTTGCGGTGGTGGTTGGGCCCTGTACCCCCATGATGACGTTATTCGTTGAAACTGAGCGTCCACCGTAGACGAGATATAGCGTAGCGCCTCCTGCAGTAATAATGAAAAATGCAAGCGCAACAATGAAGAACCGTGCTGGTCCCGAGATGTGGTGCTGGGGCCGCTCAAGAACCACTTTCTTCGTCTTTTCCCATCCGGTAGGTTTCTGGACTCCCTGTCCGCGCACCTGAGGAACCGTAAACTCTGACGGTGCTTCGTTACTATAGAGCCGCTCTCGTACACGCTCGAGCGAGCTTACCTCATCTTGCTCTGGCATTCACCCCAGTATAACGTATTGATTTTCTGGCCTAGATGCCTGAGGCAGTGATTCCACGATTGATGCGGGCAATGAGTCCAGTACGATCCTCTCGCGCGCTCGTAAGTGCGTCTACTCCGTACCCCGAGAATGGTAATGGTCCCGGATCAAAACCAAGAATGTGAAGGATGCGAAGCGCAATGAGTGATTCAGCAGCATCTTGCTCTTCTTCGGTAAGCTTGGGCAAGGAGCGAACAAACTCAGTAAACAGTGCATGGAGCTCAGGCTCATGTACTTCTCCTGAAACAAGACGCGTGAGGAGACTCGCTACGCGCGCCACACGACTCCTTCCTTTTGCATCTAGGCGAGTGAAATGGTCACTGGAAAGAAGCGCGCCCGTAAGACGCCATCCTTCCTTACCTCGTACGAGAATAATCTCTGTTTCGTTCAGTGTCTGGAGTGCGTGGGCAAGCTTCGCGCCTGAGCGCCGTACACCCTCTGCGCGAGCACGAATCAGGCCGAACTCACTCGTGAGGAGCGTCACAAGCATACCTGCTTCGGCAAGTGGCGTGCGAGAAAGGACCAATGCTTCCGTTGAGTATTTATGTCGCATCGATAATGACGTTAAATCGCTTTGGGCCTTCTGGTAGCTCCACAACGTACTGCCCATCCTCAGCCAATTCATAGTGCGCCTTATCCCTCGGTGAAAGTCCCATAGTCTTGCGCGCTTCAGCAAGTGCGCGATCAAACTCACGCTTCGTTCCCTCTTCAATAAGAACCGGGGTGAGTGTTGTATCAAGCGACATCACCTCACTATTTTGAATAACTTCCTGCACATTTACTTCTTCAGCAAGAAGCGCTGCGAATTCTACCGGGAGCGCTTCTGGAATGGAAAGTGAGGCCAGTGGTTGTCGTACTTTGATACCCGAAGTCTGACGAATACGGAATGCTTCTGAAGCAAGCGAGCGCGTACGCTCCATATTGGTAATACTTTTCTGATCTACGTCCCCAGTCTGTGGCCAGTCAGCTAAGTGGACACTTTCTCTGCCATCGTTTCCCTTCACGATTTGGTATGCCCACTCTGAAACAAAGGGAGCGAGTGGTGCAAGGAGAAGTGCAATCTTCTCAAGCGTCTCACGGAGTGTTTCAAGGGCAACAGCGTCACCATCACGAACGCGGTCACGAACGCGCCGTACGTACCACTGCGATAAATCCTCTACGAGAGTGCCGATGGCACGCGTTGCCGTGTAGAAATCGTACTGATCAAGCGCTTCAGTTACCTTTTTCATCGTTTCGTTCGTTCGTGAACGCATCCACACATCAATAATTTCTTCCTTGCCCTCTGCCGTTCCGTCCTTAAAGAGCTCAAAAAACTTCACGGAGTTTTCAAACCAAGAAATAACTCGTGCCGCTTCCTTTACGGTCTTCTCATCAAAACTCTTACTGTCCCCTGGCTGGTTTACGCTATACATCCAATACCGGAGCGTGTCTGCTCCGTATCGGTCCATGGCAGCCATCGGCTCGATGATATTGCCTTTTGACTTACTCATCTTCAGACCCTTCTCATCAAGAAGATGTCCAAGACAAATCACATTCTTATAGGGAGTTCCCTTGCCCATGAGCGTACCGACAGCAAGAAGCGTATAGAACCACCCTCGCGTTTGATCAATGGCTTCTGAGATAAATCCGGCCGGATAGCCTTTCGTATCAATCCACTCTTTGTTTTCAAATGGGTAGTGGTCTTGCGCGAACGGCATGGAACCTGAGTCAAACCACACATCCATGACTTCTTTTACTCGGTGCAGTTCGGTACCCCGTTCCGATACCAGCACAACGTCGTCAATGTACGGTCGATGCAAATCAAGTTCGTAATTCTCATTATGTGGAAGTGGAACAAAATCGAGTGGAAGCGGTACTCCTCGATCTGGATAGGCTGTTGTTTCAAGTTCTTTTATTGTCCCGCCATGAGCAAGCAGTGTGAGGAGCCAGAGCGGATCACCATGAGAAACAATAAGTATGCGCGAGTTGGTATAGCCGTGTTCAGTCTCGTAGATAAAATCTCCCATGCGCTTTCGCACGTGTTCAAGAGACTCACCACCTTCCGGTACACGAGAGAAACGTTCTTCAACTGACGCAAATTGAGGCAAATATTCCGTAACCCATCCCTTGCCTTCGTAAATACCGGCGTTAATTTCACGAATACGGTCATGTTTGATGAACCGTTCGGAAGGGAGTCCAAGAACTTCGTTTACCACTTCTGCCGTCTCTCGTGTACGAGTAAGTGGTGAATAGAAAATGTAATCTATCTTGTCCTTCAGGGATTCTGCGTATTTCCGTACCGTTACTCTTCCCTCTTCAGTCAGATGGTGTTCTTCTCCAAGATGCGAGCTTGCGATATCCAGAATATTATTCTCGGCCTCCCCGTGACGCATGATGGTATACGTGTTTCCGCTTTTTTTGGTGTGCTGTTTGAGCTCAGCAACCGAGCCAATGACGAGACGTTCCGAACCGTCCGCGCTCTGCCACAGTGGCATTGGTGTTCCCCAATAGCGTTCGCGTGAGATGGCCCAGTCTTTTACGTTTAGAAGCCATTCGCCCATGCGGCCGTCGCGGATGTGGTCAGGTTCCCAATGCACGGTTTGGTTTTCTGAGATGAGTGTGTCGCGTAGTGCCGTCATACGGATGTACCACGAGTCTCGTGCGTAGTAGATAAGACGATTCTTAGAACGCCAGCAGTGCGGGTACGAGTGAGTGTGGGTCTCTTTGGAAAAGACGAGGTCGCGCTTTTGAAGTTCCTTTAACACTTCAACATTTGTCTCTGGTTCAATCACTGACATGCCAGTAAACATTCCTGTACCCTTTATAAAGGTTCCGTCCTGTGCAACGAGGTGCATTTTAGGAAGTCCAACCTTGTTTCCAAGTTCAAAGTCATCTTGTCCATACATAACGGCCGTGTGCACAATACCGGTTCCACTTTCAGTAGTTACGAAGTCAGCTGCATATACCTGGAATGCTTTTTCAAACTTTGGCTTTTCTATTTCCGGAGCAAGTGCGTGGGCGAAGTCGTAGAGTGGCTTGTATCTTTTCCCAACCAGCTCCCTTCCCATTATTTTCTTTGTTTCGTAAGAATAATCTGTCACAACATCATATCCCTCAGGGGTTTCTTGAAAAAGAAGGTTGAAGGGTTCTGCTTTCAGCAGAGCTGGATTCTCAAGAACCTGCTGGAAAATACTTTCAGCCAGTATCACTTTCTCGTACTGGGCCTTGCCTGAATTATCCCAGCCAGTAAATCTCTTAAAGACTACGTACTGAATATCATCCCCAACAGCAAGGGCAACGTTCCCGGGAAGCGTCCAGGGTGTGGTGGTCCAGGCGAGGAGATAGGTACCTGGTTCATCTACGAGTTCAAACTTTGCAGTGAGTGAAAGATCTTTTACGTCTTCGTATCCTTGTGCAAGCTCATGACTGGAAAGTGCCGTACCGCAGTGCACGCACCAAGGAACCACACGATAATCCTTATAAAGGTGTCCATCATCGTTAATTTTTTTAAAGATGGAGAACAGGGACTCCATGTAGGAAGCATCAAACGTAAAGTAGGCCTTCTTTTGGTCCACCCAATACCCAAGACGCTCTGTAAACTTTTCCCACTGCCCGATGTACGAAAAGACACTTTCGCGACATTTCTTATTGAACGCAGCGATACCGTACTCTTCAATATCTTGCTTGCCTTTGAATCCGAGTGTCTTTTCTACTTCAAGCTCAACTGGAAGGCCGTGGGTATCCCACCCAGCACGACGTGGTACACGAAAGCCACGCATCGTTTTGTAACGTGGAATCGCATCTTTAAAGGAACGGGACTCCATGTGATGCACGCCGGGTTTTCCGTTAGCGGTCGGAGGTCCCTCATAAAAGACGAATACATTGTCTTCGCTTCCCCGTTCAAGAGATTTCTCAAAGATCTGCTGCTCTTTCCAGAACTTCAGTATCTCCTCTTCACGGAGTGCGGCGTCTGATTTGACTGAATCATCAGGACTAGACATGTTCTCTCCATCCTAGCGTTTAGGCCACAAAAGACAAAGGCCGGCGCACACGCGCCGGCCTTTCAAACAGGCAATGAATCAGGTCTTGAACAAACCGAGGGTACCAAACCGAGAGCTAAACCGCTCAACTCCCGAGGCCGGACGCGGTCCGCCGTTCCCCTGAAAAATAGCAATCTGGCTGTCTATCTTGGCTGCGTGTGACGGTGTACGACCCTCTTTCCCTGGCCGAACACGACGGAACGTTGTTTGCGGACTGCTGAATTCAGCAAAACTCATATTTCTCTCCCTATGAGGTAGTTGAGCCCATACCCCGTGTACTGGCCCGTTAGCGACCATATCGCACTAGCCGGAGCAGTGCAATCCTACATCCGCTCCGGTGTGGGGATACCAAGGAGACGAAGTCCGTTCTCCATCGTTGTCGCAAAGGCTTCTGCAAGCAAAAGTTTGTATCCTTCGTATTCGTCTCCAATGATGCGTTCTTGTGCATAGAAGGAATTCCACTCGCTCGCAAGCAGCGTGAGGTATGACGTCACTTGTTGCGGTGCTTTTTCGCTATACGCATTCGCAACCACTTCCGGAAAACGAAGTACGAGGCGTTCAAGTGTGTAGGGAGTATTTGGTGGAGTCATGTCCTTCGCACCATCGCTCTTACTAAGTACGGAGCGTGCACGTACGAGTGCGTACTGAAGATAGGGGCCAGAATCTCCCTCAAGGGAAAGTGACTTTTCTGGGTCAAAAATAATGTCGCCACCCGGAGCTTGGCGAAGAATCATGTATTTAATCGCACCAATCGCAACTTGTTCCGCAATGAGCGGGTCTTCATTCTTCGCGAGTGCCTTCTTCGTCATGTCCTCAATGAGACTTGCGGCAGTAATGACGTTTCCCTGACGTGAACCCATCTTCCCTTCCGTAAGGCGAAGAAGACCATGCGGAAGATGTTTCGTTTTACCAGCAAGCGTCGGAGCTAGTTCTGAGAGTGCCGCAAGAAATACTTTGAAATGTCCGATTTGTTCAACGGCAGTAATGATAATCACTTCATCGGTTGCGGCACGCTCTTCTTTCAGGAACGAGAGTCCGATGTCTTTCGTTTCGTACGTTGGGGTTCCACGAGAGGTAATGAATACGAGGGTATTAAGTCCTACCTTTTCACCCCGATAAATAATCGCTCCTTCACTTTTTTCAAAGATTCCTTTCTTAAGACCGCTCTGTACCATCCGCATGCCCGGCTCAGTCGTGTCGCTATCGTAAAACACGTAGTCAAAGGAGGTGCCAAGGAGATGGAACAAACGTCCGAATTCTTCCATAGAAATCTGACGACCCTTTCGCCACAACTCAAGGAGTGCACGATCGTCTTTGGAAAGAATCTCGGGGGTGTTCTGCTTCCCCACTACGTCATAGATGCGCGTATTCAAAGCATCTATTTCTGCTTTGGTTTCTTCACTCTCTTCATACGCGCGTGCGCCTTCAGCATAGGCCGTACCAATTTCCTTCGCGTTCCCAATATCCGCCACTCCGTCCTGCTGAAGTTTCCAAAGAGCTTTTGCGACGTGTGGTCCAACGTCTCCGCCAAATGTATCGCGAATAACGTGTGCACCAGACGCTTGAGTTAGACGCGAAAGCGCTTCGCCAAGCACGTTGCTCATGAGATGCCCGATATGCAGTTCTTTAAATGGGTTTGGGTTGGAATACTCAATCATCACGCGTGGTCGGTCACTCTCCCGCTTACTACCCCAGTTCTTTTTCTCCACCGTTGCACGCTCTACTTCCTTTGAAATTTCGCTACGTGTAAGTGTGATGTTAATGAAACCCGGACCGGCAACCGTGACTGCAGACACGAGGTCACCTAAGGCGGAGCGAAGTAGTTCTGCAAGTTCCTCGGCAAGTTCTTTTGGATTTCTACTGAGCGCTTTGGCAGACGCGAGTGCTGCGTTTGTGGCGTAGTCGCCGTGAGACAGGTCTGCCGGCCATTCAACAACAAAAGACGTCTCGGGTGCACCGAGCTTTAGGAGTGCTTCTGCTACTACTTGTTCTAGTTTCTCCTTCATCTGTTTAGTTGAACGACTCAGGAATCGGGTGCGCGTTCGCAAGAGTTCGGATTTCTTCACGTACGCGCGCCACAGTCGCGTCGTCGCGCTTCTGCAAAATTTCCACCATGTACTCCGCGACTGCTTTACTTTCTGTTTCCGTAAAGCCACGTGTCGTCATGGCAGGCGTGCCAAAGCGAATACCTGACGGGTCAAGTGGTTTCCGGGTGTCGTCTGCAATCGCGTTTTTGTTGAGTGTCATGCCGGCAGCGTCCAGAAGTGTTTCTGCCTCACCTCCTGAAATCCCGAAGCTCTTCAATACATCAGCAAGGATGAGGTGATTATCGGTTCCACCAGTAATGAGTCTGACGTCTGCTTCCTTGAACACTTCCGCCATTGCGTGAGCATTCTTCACTACTTGGTTAGCATAGTTCTTGAAGGATGGTTGGAGAGCCTCTTTAAACGCAACTGCTTTTGCTGCTATCTGATGCATGTGCGGGCCACCCTGAAAACCAGGGAAAATCGCCTTATCAATCTTCTTTGCAATCTCCTCGTTATCCTTCGTGAGGATGAGCCCACCGCGCGGACCACGGAGTGTCTTATGCGTCGTCGAGGTGAGCACATCAAATCCGTAGTCAAACGGATTCTTCTGAGAACCTCCAGCAATGAGGCCGGCAATGTGTGCTACGTCAGCAACAGCTAGTGCGTCCACTTCTTTTGCTATTGCAGAAATCTTTGCCCAATCCAGTTCACGCGGGTACGCCGAGAAACCGCCGAGAATTACTTTTGGTTTATCGCGGAGCGCAGTTTCGCGGAGTTCGTCATAATCAATCTCCCCCGTCTCAATATCCTTCATTTTGTACCGGACGAAGTTATAAATCTTTGAGATGAACGTCACTGGGTGTCCATGGGTAAGGTGTCCTCCATGCGAAAGATCCATGCCAAGAATGGTGTCTCCTGGTTGCATGAGCGCCGTGTAGAGCGCAATGTTTGCGTTTGCTCCACCGAGTGGCTGCACGTTTGCGAAGCCTGCACCGAACAATTTCTTTGCACGGTCTATGGCAATCAATTCCACCTGGTCGGTGAATTCCTGCCCACCGTAGTACCGTTTGCCGGGATATCCTTCTGAGTATTTATTCGTGAGGCCGCTCGCCATTGCTTCTCGTACCGCAAGCGACACATAGTTCTCTGACGGAATGAGTTCAAGACCTTCAGCCTGACGCTTCTCTTCGCCAACAATGGCGCTGTATATCTCCGTATCGTCTTGCTCCAGGTGTGGGTACTCCATAACTCTTATCCGTGCAGCTTCTTGTTGTAGCCCCCTGCCACGGTGAGGTCAGCCTTAATCGTTGCATGTGGTTCGTATGACTCAAGTGTTACAAATTCTGGCTTGAATTCTTCAAGAGAAGAAAACTCCTGGCTAAACGAGAGTGTTGGAAATGCTTTTGGTTCGCGCGCGAGTTGCTCGAGTGCTTGCTCTTTGTGGTTCTCATAAATATGTACATCACCGAAGGTGTGCACGAATTCTCCTGGTTCACGCCCCAAAATCTTGGCAATGATGCACGTTAAAAGTGCATAGGAACCGATGTTGAACGGGACACCGAGAAAAATATCAGCTGAACGCTGATAGAGTTGAAGACACACTTTCTCGTTTTTAATATTTACCTGGTACAGGTTGTGACAAATGGGGAACCGAGCTCCCTCTCCTGGTTTTGCCATCGCATACATATATTCAGGATTCCACGACGTAACGAGTGTGTTGTGTGCATCTTTGTCCTTACGAAGCTCGTCAATGACCCAGGCAAGCTGGTCAATCTTACGTCCATCAGTAGCTTCCCATCGTCTCCAATGTTCGCCATAGATATGCGGGAGCTCACCATGCGCGTCAGCAAAAGCAGCGTCCTCAGCAATCTTTGCGATAAATTCGTCTTTCGTAAGAGTGGGCCATCCGGCACTCTCAGCTTTTTCAGCATAAATCTTGTACGGGTAGTCGTCCCAAATGTGTACGTTCTTGTCTACCAAATACTTAATGTTTGATTGCCCAGAGAGAAACCAGTACAACTCTTGCAGCACTCCATTCCAGTAGACACGCTTCGTGGTGAGAAGTGGAAATCCTTCTGACAAATCAAAGCGAATCTGTCGGCCAAAAAGGCTGTACGTTTTAACACCCGTACCGCTATCAACCTGCTCTTCTCCGGTTTCGAGAATCTCCTTGAGTAGGTCCAAGTAAGCGATTTCAGGATGTGTGCTCATGTTATTTCTTTTTTGGTTTAGTAGTCTTCTTCACTGCCTTACCCTTAGGTCGGTCAGGAAAATGATTTGAATTCTTTTTATCAAATCTACCCACGCCGTCATATCCCTTTGCAGTTGTACTCGTGAGACGAGCAAAGAGTAACTGTGCTATCTCCATTCCTGGACGAAGAATAATCGGCACGTTGTTGGTGTTCACGAGCTCAAACGTTGGATAAAAATGATGTCCGGGATTGAAAAGCATTGCGGTGTTGTGTACCACAAGGCCGGCTCGAGCAAGACTAGATTTTCCTGAAAGCAAAATGAGGTGATTGTGATCTACTCCAATGAACTCTTTTTGTTTACCCAGCACGCTCTCGCCAGGGTGAAGAATGAAGGGTTCACCATCAGCAACTTTAATAGTTCTGGTTGCTGGATATATTTTGCGTGATGGATCAATGGCGGTCGTGCTGTGACGATTCGTAACCTGGAACTCGTTTCCAAGCGTGACGTCGTAACTTGCCATCTGAAGACGTTTTGGGGAAAACGGTTTGATAACAATACTTCCATCTGCAACGCCCTTCGTAATATCGCGGTCGGAGAGAAACATGGGCCTATTCTATAACAAATACCTTTTCTGTGCCGTAATAGTCCGGCCAGTGTTCATTATAGTGAGCAAACATGCGTTCAAGTCGGTCCTGGGAGAGTTCCGATACCCCGAGCTTCTCCATCAAGGTGTATAGCTCCTGCTTTGTTTCCTCGGCTTTCTCAGCATCATCAACGACTTTTTCAAATTCAGCGAGATAGCCATACCCAGCGTTCTTATCAAGACACACAACTGCATCAGCTAAGCGATACTCTTCACGAACGCGTGACCACTTTGCTTGGTACGTATAGCCAGCGCTTAAAATAGCGCTATCAAGTTCTGGGAGCGAGACGGGAACATCCTCCTCAATTTCAAGGCGGGCAACACCGTTTTCACTTGAGTCGTCGCCAACCGATGCTTTGAGAACAAACTTTGCGACTCCGTTCATTTCTCTCGTGCGAACGGATACCTTGATTCCCTTCTCCGCTACCAACTTCAGTTTCTCGAGCGTCTCTTGAGAGAGTAGCGGAGCGAGCCCGTCACATAATGTATTCAAATCACCTCCTTCAAAATAATGGTTGAGTTGGGCGTATGAACTATGCATGGTGAGCGTTGGATCAAGTGCCCGAAGGTCTTCTCTAAATTTGCTCGCAACAGATTCCTCGCCGAGGAGTGTTTTTATTTCAATTTCGTAGGTAGTAGACATTGCGTGTCAGTATACAAAGGAGTCCTTCTTCAGGCGAGGAAAATGCTAGGGTAGGAATATGCCACAGGGAATCGAGCTTATTTCTTCCTTACTTTCCTCAGCTGACCGCGTTATTACGTACGAACCGCTTCGCAGCGAAGTGGCTATCAATGAACTCTTGGGAAAATCTGCCCTGGCAGAGGCACTCGTTATTCCGCCACGTCCTTCACTTGACCCGGTAAGCGAGGCAAAGCGGATGGTCACTGCTATCGGAAGCAGCTCTACGGTTATCTGTATTCCCGGAAGACTGTTTGACGGCTCGGGTACCCGGCACGGCCAAGGTGGTGGCTGGTATGACCGCTTCCTCGCGGAAGTTCCGAGGGAATGGCTGCGTATTGGCTTTTGCTTTACTCACCAGTTCTCCACTACACCACTTAAGCGCGAGAGCTGGGATCAGGCCATGGACTATGTAGTGGTGGTTGACCAAGCCTCCGGGGAGGCTACCGTATACTCAAGTGAAGGAATTCTATGATTAACCTAATTGCCATCCTTTCAAAACAAACCCGAGCTGTGGGTAAGGGTGGAAATCTTCTGTGGGACAACCGCCAAGACCTAGCTCATTTTAAGAAACTCACGGCGGGGCACCCCGTGATTATGGGTAGAAAGACGTGGGAATCCCTTCCTGAGCAATTCCGCCCCCTTCCGAAACGAACGAACATAGTCGTTACGTCCGCAGGATGGTATGGAGCGGAAGGAGCAGCTGTTGCTCATTCTCTTCCTGAAGCACTTTCGCGCGCGAAAGACTCTGAAGGAGCCGATGAAATCTTTGTCATTGGGGGTGGTGAAATCTATAAGCTCGCACTTCCCTTTGCGGAACGTCTCTATCTCACCCTTGTAGACGACGCTCTTGAAGGCGACACGTACTTCCCTGACTACGGTGAGTTTGTCGTGAGTGAAGAGAGCGAAGTGCTTGAAGACGCTGGTAAGCAGTTTCAGTTTGTGACATTCATGCGTCCCTAATATACAAGAACACTCGTGTCACAGAGTGATGAGTGTTTTGCCGGACTAAGAAATGGCCCGAGATGCTAGGCGCGAGCGAGCGAAAATGCGAGGTGTACGACGTGTACAGTGAGCATTTGAGCGAACCTCGCAACAATGCAGATGGGGTCAGTTCTTAGTTTGGCACCCCAACACCCATAGAACGTGCAGTTCCTTCTACGGTCTTTTCAGCTGCTTCAGGAGAAGAGGCGGAAAGGTCTGGCATCTTTGTTTCTGCAATCTGACGAATCTGCTCACGTGTAAGTGTTCCTACTTTCGCGTTAGGGGTCTTACCAGAACCCTTATCTACTCCGAGTGCAGCGAGGATGAGACGAGACATTGGGGACACCTTGAGTACAAAAGTGAAGGTGCGGTCCTCATAGACAAAGAGTTCCACCGGAACAATCTGGCCCATACGGTCTTTAGTTGCTTCGTTGAACTTGTTGACGAAATCGCCAATGTTAACGCCAGCCGGACCAAGTACGGTACCGACAGGAGGAGCAGGAGTTGCCTTACCTGCTGGAATCTGGAGCTTAATTTTCTTTACTACTTTTGCCATATATGTGTGTTACGACTGTACGCTAGAGCTTCTTAACCTGCAAGAAATCCAGCTCAACGGGAGTTTCTCGACCGAACATGGATACGAGCACTTTTACCTTGCCACGGTCTTCATCAATTTCTCCCACCTTACCTTCAAGGTCCTTAAACGGACCGTCGCCGATGATAACCGGGTCATCCTTCATGAGGTCAATGCGATGCTTCGGTGCTTCCTGACCCATGCGCTTCATGAGGGTTGCGATTTCTGACTCTTCCATAGGAACGGGGGTGGTACCGGAACCAACAAATCCAGTCACACGTGGTGTGTTGCGCACGACAAACCACGAATCCTCGTCCACAATCATGCGTACGAGAATGTAGCCTGGGTAAATCTTCTCTTCTTCAACAACACGCTTGCCGCCCTTCACACGGATTTTCTTTTCGGTTGGAACAACTACCTCAAAGATTTTTCCTTCCATACCAAGAGATTCAATGCGCTGCTTCAAGTTACGCTCAACGGCGTTCTCGTACCCTGCGTAGGTGTGGATGGTGTACCAGCGAGGCTCAGTTGAGGCCGCGCTGTCATCAAAATGGGGGATGGTTTTCATTTCCATAGTGTAGAAAGGTTAGAGGTCTGCTTACGCACCAAGAAGTTTGCTCACCACACCGGTAAAGATGTAATCAAGTCCGGCAATAAAAAGTGCGAGGACGGCTGAAATAACCACAATGAGAAGCGTGTGCCACAATCCCTGCATACGGTCAGGCCAAACGACATGAGTCATCTCAGCGCGAACGTTCTTCAAATAGGTGACGAGTGCATTCATATGCTTCGCAAATGAGTTCTAATAAAAAAGGCCCTCGGGCCTTGATTACCAATATGATAGTACGGCCTGCTATCTATGTCAAACGAGCTTGCAGAAGCTCACTTATGAGTGCGATTCAAAAAATCTGCTATCCGAGGCGTTCTCAAGCGAAAACATGAGGCGTACTCATAGTACGTTGAATGTTTGAGCGATGAGAACAACAAAAGAGAGCTGGTTTTGGGACGCACTTAACGGATTTCGTAGACAATAGTGACGTTACTAACCGTCTCATTCTCTCCGGTTGGCACACTCGGAGCTACACTTTCACGATCTGCAGTTGCGGTCTTTGTAAGACCACCGGCAAACATTGGATACGGCATGGAGGAGCCATTCTCAGAGAAGCCAACAACTTTACCAAGATGTACGCCAAGCTGGCGAGCAAGCACTTCTCCTTTTTGGTGTGCGTCATCAATGGCCTTGCCACGCGCCTCAGCATCAACGAGAGAGGTGTCGTCAACCATGAAGTTCGGTCCAGATACGTTCTGGACACCTTCGGTACCAAGAAGCTGTAGGACTTCGCCCGTCTTCGCGGTGTCACGAACTTTTACTTCAATACTCTGCGTAACCGTGTAGCCAGTTATCTTTCCGTTTTGTGCTGGACAGAAGGTGCCAGGCGGACAGCTTGGTGTTGCATACATTGGATTCACGTTGTAGCCACTTGTCTTGATGTCTTTATCAAGAATACCGAGTTTTGTAAGCCCTGCGAGTGTGTCGTTGGTACGTTTGGTTGCTGAATCTTGTGCAGCCGCTACGGTTGTAGCTCGCTCTTCCACAGAAAACGAGATTTGAGCGACATTTGGAGCGACTGAGGCTTTTCCCGTTCCGGTGATGCTTATGGTAGCAATATTAGAAAGATCAGTACGTCCAAAGTCCTGAACAATGTCCATTGTTTTTGCAAACAAAAAGAGGGCGAGAATCGCAAACACTCCTACCAGCGAGATTCGAACGGCGGAGGAATTAAACAAATCATCAAATACTGAGCGAGGTTCCATATAGTGATACTAATGAGTAAGTGTTTCTAGTATACCAATACCTCCGCGAGGGTGCGGAGGACGGTGTGCGAGCTATGACGCTCGATATCCTCCATACTTACGGCGTTTGAATCGTCGCAAGCATCGCGTAGAACAGGCCGTGTTCTGGGAGAGTGTCTACGACAAGCGCCGGGTTCGTCCAATCAACGTCCTTTTCAAGGACCTCAAAACGAAGGACGTCCTGTGCACGTTCGAGATAGCACGCGGTATGTATCTGTCCTTCAAATCGTTCTAACGTCACGCAGAGAAATTTCTTATCATGAATCATTTTTACCTTGAATTCACTGATTGATTTTGGCTGCTCGCCTGATGACTCATACATGGTGTGCTCAAGTATTGTTGCCTCGGCAGTCTTCCCTGCTGAAATTGCAAAGCGTCGGACGAGGATTGTGTGAGGCACCTCACCTTTAGAAGGCTTATCGAAAACGGCTCGGAGCGTTTCGTCTGAGCCTATCGCGTCAGCGTTTGCGCTATAACCTGAGGGAATTACAAACGCGAGACTGATGGCTGCATCTTCTGCATTTGGAAGTGGGCAGGATGCAAATGCACAGGCCGGCCCTGTTCGTCCGACGGACGTACCATCCGGACACACTTTCGCTTCCTGACTACACGCCGTAATTCCTACCGGAAACGCAGGATGTTCAAGAATATTTCTATAGAAAAAAGCTCCTGCGCCAATAACCACAATGACGATAATCCCGGCAATAAGCTGTTTCATATGCAGTCGATGGTAGCACAAAGAAAGAAGACCATCCCGAGGGATGGTCTTCAGAAAAATCATTCGAGGAAACACTATTTTGTAGTCTTAGTGCAGAAGTTCGAGACGCTCATATGCTTCCCGTTCTTTACTCACACAAAGCATTGCTTCCTGAACAGTCAGCTGTGCATCAAGCGAGGCTCCTCCGCTTCGATCTTGTAAATGAAGCGCTTGTTGATCCAGAGAGCGAATTCTGTCTTGGGCTTCGGCTCGAATTGTCTCCAAGTTCATGTTGCGCAAATCTGCCGGACTCAGTCGCATATTCTTCAGAAGAATGTTCAGGTCGTGGACAAGATTGGCTTTTTTACTAACAGTCTTTGAGCCAAGTCTGGCTACTATTCTGTTAATTGTGCGATTTAGGTGGAAACTCAAGATTCCAAGAGGTAACGTAATGAAGAGCATCCACGCATACACAATCAATCCCTCCTTTGACATAGGCTCACTCGAGATGAGAAACACAACGAGAATGACGGTCATGATTGTGCTGAGAATTCCCCCAAAGAGGAGCGGAAGATAGATGACCATCCGAATTGATTTAAGTTGCTCAAGCCACTTAAGATCGATGGCAATAGCAATTGGACTTAGGCTTTCGGACGTCGAGAATTGTTCTTGGCTTCCTGAGCAGGTAGCATGACAAGGAACGTCGTGCATCTAGCATTTCCTTTCTTGATTCTATGTGTTGCAAGCAACTTCCATATTTAATTTAACACACATTATACTATCCGTCAATATCTCCTGCTTTCTTCGTTTCAGAACTGTTGGGGCGACCTGTGGGGCTCGAACCCACGACCACTGGTACCACAAACCAGAGCTCTACCAGCTGAGCTAAGGCCGCCATGTACGTGCGTTATAGCACGCAAACATAGACAGATAAAGAGTGTGTGGTATTTTCTCTGTGGTTGAACCTCTCTGAAAGGAACGGAAATGAGACGCAAGGGACACTTTGCATCATGCACGGCCGCTTCTCCTCGGGAGTGTTCGTGTGAATTACGCAGATATAAAATTGGTCTTTTTATAACACTCGGAGTCTGTATCTTTCAGATACTCGGGAGTGTACTTTCGGGAAGTCTGGCGCTCCTCACGGATAGCGCACACGTATTTTCGGACACGGTCGGATACGGCATCTCTATCTTCGTTGCCCATAAGGCGAAGGATCATGCCGAGGAAGATGCCTTTCGTCTTAGGTACATGCGTGCAAGCGGGGGTCTCTTAATCTTGGTTCTCTTGTTCAGCTTGTCCGAATCAGTGTATCGACTCCGCGCGGAGACGGTCGTGGTGGACGGTCCCCTACTGACGGCATTTGCTGTTGTAGGAGGACTTGGCAATCTGCTTCAAATCAAAGTTATGGAGGGTGGTGAGTACAACCACACGAGCCGTGTACAGATGCTGCACATTCTCACTGATTTACTCGGAAGTGTGCTCGTCATCATTACGGGAATCATTGTGTGGTATTCCGGTTTGGTTCGTGCGGACTCAGTCCTCTCGGCCATTCTAAGTCTCGTTTTGATTTGGCTTACCGCACGTATGATGCTGACTCCAGAAGATGCACACCATCACTAACCTTATTGGCCGCGCTTATAGCGCGGCCTTTTCTTATGCGATACATGAGGTTTAAAAAGCTTTTCACGTCCTCTCCTGGGCTACCTAGACAATGAAAACCGAATGCGTGCGCATTCGGTTTTCTTGTTTGGTGCCCAGGAGAGGACTTGAACCTCCACGCCTTGCGGCACATCCACCTCAAGGATGCTTGTCTACCAATTTCAACACCTGGGCAAGATGTTCAAGGACTATAGCGCACCACCTACTACAAATAAAGAGAGCGGCTTATACCGCCTCTTCTTTCTTCTCTTCTTCTGAAGCTAGAGGAGCTTCGTTTTCAGCTTCTGTTGCCGCTGCCTCTTCCTCAAGTGTCTCAGGTGCTCCAGCCTCAATTGCCGGTGCGTCGGGGGTGGCAACTTCTTCAGGCATCTCCTCAGGAACCTCTTCCTTAAAATCCTCAGTGGACATCTTTACCATGCGCATATTGCGGAGCTGGCGACGTACCTCACGAGCAACCTTCTCACGAATGAAGTAGAGCTTTGCGCGACGGACCTTAGAACGCTTCGTGATTTCAATCTTATCGATAACGGGAGAATAGAGTGGGAAGATTTTCTCTACACCAACGCCAGACATCTGTGCGCGTACCGTAAAGGTACCTCCGGCCTCAGTGCCGTGCTTTACCGCGATAACAAGACCCTCAAATACCTGGAGACGAGTCTTTCCCTTTTCAATAACTTTCTGGTGCACACGAACTGTATCACCCGGGCGAATGCCGAGCTGTACGCGTTCTTGTGTTGATACGGGGGTGATTACACCTTGCATAGTGGTTGGAACTGTATCATAGCGTGCACTACGGGGCAAGAAACTCCTCAGTTTCAGGGAATTTCTTGAAAGCGGGCACTAAATCCTCGGGAATAGGGGCTCGGAGCACAACATGGGCTCCGGAGGCGAGTGTGAGTTCAAGAGTGTAGGCGTGGAGGCCAAGACGATTGAAATCCAGGTCGCATTTCTGGTTTGGTGCGTAGAGCGGATCGCACACGACCGGGTGATGGATGGCTTTCAAGTGGACGCGAATCTGGTGCGTCCGGCCTGTTTCAGGAGATAACTCAACAAGAGAGTGGCTTTTGATGTCACTTATGATTCGGTAGCGCGTAAGCGCGTCACGCATAGTGCCGCGCGCTTTTGGCTGAGCACTCCGAAGACGAAAGTCTTGGCGCGAACGCCCAATTGCAAAATCAATAATCCCCTTTCGTTCTTTGGGTACGCCATAGACGAACGCAAGATATGTTTTCTTTGCCTGACGATCTTGGAACGCGAGCTTGAGCCGTGCGTGCGCTTCCGGAGTCTTTGCAAACACGAGCACACCGGATGTTTCTCTATCAAGGCGATGTACCACACCTGGGCGCGTTATTTCTGAGCCATCCTGCAGTCGCTGGGTCTCGCCCACTTCTTTTGATTCTGGATATCTAGAAGCAAACCAGTCACTGGCTGTTTCTTCGGTCGTCTTGCCGTCTGGATGCGTCATCAGACCGGACGGCTTATTAATAGCCACCATGTCGGCGTCTTCGTAGAGAATCGGGAGGTCCATAACCCTAACCTACCATTTTCTTCACTTATGCACCGATTCTGCGCTCGCGTGCGCCATATGCATCCAAAATGGAATTGAATTCTTCCTCGGAAAAATCGGGCCAGTAGGTCTTGGTAAAAAAGAGTTCGCTGTAGACGGACTGCCACGGAAGAAAGTTTGAGAGGCGTTGTTCCCCGCTCGTACGAATAATGAGATCAGGATCGGAAAGGCCAGCACTCCACATCTTACTTTTGAACTCCTCTTCGGTAACCTCTTTCTTTCCTTCCTCAAGCAGCGTGTTCACTGCGTGCATAATTTCCGCACGTCCTCCGTATGAAAACGCAATCGTGAGCGTTCCTTCGGTACCCGCTTTCGTCTCTGCTTCAGTTTTGTCCATAAGCGAAAGTATTTTTTGAGATGGAAGCTTGCGTTCACCAATGAACCGTACCTGAAATCCTTTGTCGCGGAGTTCGCAAAGCCAATCCCCGAAGGCTTTCTCAAAGAGCTTCATCAGGTAGCTGACTTCTTCAGCTCCTCGTTTCCAGTTTTCAGTTGAGAAGGCATACAGTGTGATCTCTTTCACACCCGCACGGTGTGCCCAATGCACTACTTCTTTCATCTTTTGGAGTCCCTTCGTGTGGCCCTCAAAGGTAGGTAGGCCGTGCTCTTTCGCATATCTGCGATTTCCGTCCATGATAAGACCGACTGAGGTAGGACGTCTACTCATAAGTAATGGAGAATTTCTTGAACGAACCCGTAGCAGGTGCCCACTTCACATCTATATTTTCTACATGTGACAGGAGCGAGCCTCGTTGTAGTTTTGTGAGCAGTGTTTCAAGCGATGCGCGTGGTCCTTCGGCTGTTACGGCAACGGTTCCATCACTCACATTCTTCACTTCTCCAGTCACGTGTAATCCGGTTGCCTTTCTCTGCGTAAAATCACGAAACATCACCATTTGGACCCGTCCAGATACAATTGCTTCGAGACGTTCAGTCATATAGATAAGAACACCGTATAGCTGAGCGAGGTTACTTCAAAAAAAACGCATTATGCGATATGGTGCGTAGGTGCTTCCCTTAGCACGTTTGCTAAGGGCGCTTAGCTCAGTTGGTAGAGCGCCCCGTTTACACCGGGATGGTCAGAGGTTCGAGTCCTCTAGCGCCCACACACGTTTCGTAGTCTGTGCCTCCGGTAAGAATCGAACTTACATAATCGGCTTAGAAGTCCGGTGTTCTATCCATTGAACTACGGAGGCTTTAGTACCTTATCGCTGAGGACGTGACGGGTCAACGAAATGATAATCAGAAAGGTAGTGCGCACGCTCCTCAGCACGCACCATGAAGAGATGTTTAACCGCATCAAGGGGAATGGTGGGTAACGTTCTCTTAAGACTCACTGCGGAGGTACCGCTGTCATCGCTACTTGTTGAGAGAAAGACATAGTAACTCCAGCCAACACTACCAATAAGGAGCGTGAGCGTAACAATCAGTATCCAAAACCAGTCACGGTACGGTTTTGGATGTGAGCCGTACCTAACGTTACGAAAGATACGACCAAGTGTTTTTTGTAGGGTGGTGAAGTTCATGGCTTTGCTTTTGTGCTAGTAGCAACCGGTCGTACACCGAGACTAAAAACACTTGCTGCGGTCCATGTTGAAGCACCTTTTATATCAGAGCCACTCGTATCAAGTGTGAGGTTCGTGAGCACACCATCATACGGACCGTATTCAATACTTCCCAGAGTACGCATAACGGCGTCAAACGTTCCCGTAATAGTAATCGAGAGTGCAATTCTTGGGTGTCCGGCAATGGGAGCATCGGAAACGGAAAGTACTTCTATCTTCGTACCGAGTGATCGACCACCCGACTGCAGCGTTTCTAAAAATGGCACGACGTCTTCTTTTCCAAGAATGTACTGACGTATCTCAGCTTCGTCCACAGCGAGTGTCTCAAGTTCGGAACGTCCTCGTGTGAGACGTTCAAGTTGAAAACCTTTCGTATCGATCTCATCCTGTAGTTTCTCTACCTTTGCGGTTGCCGTTGAAAGTCCGTAATACGCAAAGCCATAGAGTCCACCCATAAAGGCAAGGATGAGTATCGTTATGAAGAGTGTGACGAGACTTTTCTTGCTCATGGTAAAAGCGTACCCGTAAGCGTAATCACGAACGGAATGTTATTTTCTTTCGCATACGCACTGATCGGTAGATCTGCATTACTCACAAAGGGTAGCGCGGCGAGTGCCGCTACATACGCACGCAAGGTCTCGCGAGTTGAAGCAGTACCTTTTAGGGTCATCTTGCCGTCAATTCCCTTCGCACTTGCCGGGGTATACGTAAAGCCGGTGAGTGTTATGCCATTTCTTGGTACGTTAAGCACCGCTTTTACCGCTGCGGTTGCCGAAGAAGTGGTCGCGAGTCGTGATAAATAATTTGCGTTTTGCGTGAGTGAAAGGAGACGTACATTTGCCTCCTTACCTTCTGTTGAAGACAGCCTGGCATCGATATCCGCTGCCTGTTTTTCTTTCAACTGAATTTCTTGATTTAGATAGAGGTACGAAGGGATAAGAAGTACACCACTTCCAAGGATTACGACGATGAGGCCTGAGAGTGCGACGACGACAAGACGCAAAAAATATTCACGCGTCAGGCTACGACTGCGCTCGTGAGGAAGGAGGTTCGTGAGTTCAGATTTCATACCTAGGCAGGGACGTGTTCACGGAGTGCAAGACCGATAGCTGTAGCGTATGCAAGCGATTCCATATATTCAACCGGTGGAAGCCAATCGTCACGTTTCGCAAGGTTCGTAAACACATCTCCCAGTTCAACCGGCACCTTGAGCGCTGATTCAAGGTATTCCGGAAGACCTCGTACGGTCGCGTTTCCTCCCACAAGCAAGGTCCGCGTCACTGGCTCATGGACGGTTCCAACAACTGCGCGACTTTGCCAATACTCAAGACGCTTCACAATCTCCTCACGAATGGCAGAGACGGTGGAGAGCATTGCCGCGAGGTACTCATCATTGTCTTCGCGAGCGACAATACCCTGTTCAGCTTTTACTTTCTTTGCTTCATCCTCTGTCACACCAAAATATTTCTGAACGGCAAGCGTGAGCGCGTGACCCCCGATATCAAGAGTCGTTGCAAAGACCGGGATGCGATGCGCGACTATGACAAACTTTGTCGTTGTTTTACCGATATCAATAATGAGTACCGTTTCGGTGTCCCCATGCGGAAGGAGCGCGCGTGGTGCTGCAAAGATTTCTCCCTCAATAGCTCGCACGCGTATGCCTGCCTCGTCAAACACAGAGAGTGACATCTCCACAACACGCCTGGCAACACCAACCCCAGACAAATCGGTCTTTCCATCTTTTTCAAGAACTGGCACCACATCAAATACCACGTCAGCTGGCGGTAGTGGCACGTATTCATCGAGATGTTGCTCAACGCTTGCACGCCAATCAGTTGAACTTGTACCTTCTACTTGAGCCTCAAACAGGTAGCTCCGCGCTTCTGGTAGTGTGATGTTCGCGGTATGAATACCATGCTTTCCAGAAACGGTCTTGAGGGTTTCAACGACGGTTTTGATATCAACAATCTCTCCCCCCACAATCGCTCCTTCTGGTAGCGGAACTTCAGCAAAATGGACCATTTCAAGTCCGTGTGAGCGTTCACGCAAACAGGCAATCTTAATGCCACTCGCAGAGATATCAATTCCCGCTGTTGGCATGGAAAGAAACCGTGGTGGTGCAAACTCCACGCGAAGAAACCTGGTAAATCCTCCGTTCATTTACTGAAAGTATAGCGCAAGGTGGGCGCGCCCTTGTGCGCTCATCTCCCCAAGAGTGAATTGCGTTAGTGAGCACTCGTTCCCGGGGGAATGGAGCGGTCGGGAGAAAGAAAGGCGAACGTCTCTTCTTCGCCAACGGCAAACAGCATGCCATTACTCTCAAGCCCTTTAATGGTGCGGGGTGCGAGATTCGTAACAAACGCGAGCTGTCTGCCAACAAGAGTCTCGGGGGAAGACACGTACGCTTTAATACCGGACACAATCTGCCGAGGTCCTGCTTCTTCTCCAAACTCCACCATGAGTCGTAGGAGCTTGTCGGTTTCCGGGACTTCTTCAGCAGAAAGCACGGTACCGACTTTTACTTCAATTTTTGAAAACTCATCAATACTAATTTTCTCCTTTTCCATGTCGTGACAAATAGCTCGTAAGTATGAGGGCTGCAGCGGAAGCATCCACATTCCCCTTATGTGAATGTATTCCTTCAAAATCCCGTCTGGCTTCCTGGGTGGTTAACATTTCTGGTTCGTAAAAGACAGGTACCCCACTCCGTTCGCTCAGTTCCTCACCGAGCGCGCGTGCCGGGTCAGCAATCGGGTTTGGGTTCCCGGCAAAGTCGCGGGAGTCACCAATCACAACTGCACCAATTTTTTCCTCGGTGATAAGGAGCGTAAGTGCATCAGAAAGTCGCGCATCATTCACCACTACTTCAAACGGAAAGCCCATCGTCCCCGCCTCATCAGAAAAAGCAATGCCGACTTTCTTCGTCCCATAATCAATTCCCATATACCGCATAGGTGCATCCTACACGCTTGCGGGTCTGCGTGCTATCGGAGAGATGTGCTTTGACGCTCCCCGCTACCCCGACTATACTCACGTGCATGGAATACACTGACTTCGCATCACTTCCCTTTCTACAAGGGTTCGGACCCTATCTTATTTTTGTCCTTATTATCGCGCTTATCTGGACGATGGTTATCAAGGGAATTGCGCTCTGGCATGCAGCACGTAACGGCCACAAGATTTGGTTTGTGGTACTTCTTGTCGTCAATACGATTGGCATACTTGAACTTCTGTACGTTCTAGTGTTTTCTAAGAAGGACACTGCTTCCCAGACACCGGTTCCGGAGGTAAGCCAATAACCAGGGAGGAGTGGCCGAGTGGTCTATGGCACTTGTCTTGAAAACAAGCGTGGGGCAACCTACCGTGAGTTCGAATCTCACCTCCTCCGCAGATGGCCGCCCCAGAAGTATTGCTTCTGGGGCGTTTGCCATTGCGAGAAGAAGATGAGATTCGAAAGCCGGAGCGGGTACCAAGCCAGCAGGCTTGGTCGCGAGGCGGGGACGCAACCAAAACTGAGCGTCGGCGAAGTTTTGAGTTGTGGAAGAAAGCGTACTCGCGTTCTCACCTCCTCCGCCACATAAAAATAAGACGCCTTCGCGTCTTATTTTTATAATTTCCTATTACCGCTTATATTCCCGCAAGACGCACGGCAACAAATAGCGTTCCGACACCAACCACAGTCATGATTGTCGTTACCACATTTGGGTGCGCGTGGTGGCTTTCAGGAATGAGGTCGCTCGCTCCGATGTAGAGGAAGAATCCAGCAAAGAGTGCAAGTAACAATCCAAGTGTCTCCTCAGGAACATGGAAAAACATCGTTGAGAGCACGCCGGCAACAGGAGCCAAAGCATCTACGGCAAGCCACTTGAGTGCCTGCGTTCGGGACCCACCATTCTTAAGAATCAGGTTTACCGTGTTGATTCCGTCCGAGAAATCGTGCGTAAGCACCGCTGCCGCAACAATGAGTCCAACTGCTGGTGAAATCTGAAACGCGAGACCAATACCAATACCGTCCAAGAAGCTGTGAAACGACAGACTTCCTGCACCGAACTTACCTCTCTTATGCGAGTGCTCATCCTCTGCATCATGGCTGTGCATGAAGAAAGCGCGATCAAGAACGAGGTAGATAAGGAATCCGAGTGCCGTAAGCGCAAGAATAGTTGCTTCTGAATGAGCTGTACTAGCGAGTTCAAGTGCCTCGGGAATAAGATCAAAGAACGCAACACCCACAATGGCTCCTGCAGAGAAACCAAGTATGAGGTGAAGTCGGTCCTTGAGACGGAGTGCAAAGAGGCCTCCGCACAGAGTCGCAAGAAACGCTCCGATAGTAATGAGGATAAGCATAACGAATAACTACACTAATAAGATTTCAGAGGTTTGAATTTCAAGAATGGGTCCGCACGAGGAGATGGCGCAAGGCGCGACTACTATGTACCACTATACGGAGAAGAGAGCCTTGTGCAACTAGTGTGTGTGAGTATGTCCGCTCTTTGCAGTTTCTGACGACAGGAGAAGCGTTGCAATAAGGGTTACTACTGGAACAGCAAGGATGAGGCCAATAGAACCGACGAGGATACGGATTATTTCCGTCGCAAATAACTCACTATTGATAATAAATGAAATAGATGTTGTCGCATCGTAAAAAAGGAGTAGAAGTGGTAAAGAAGTTCCTACGTAAGCTATAGCAAGGGTATTAATGAGTGCTCCAATGTGTTCGCGACCGATCCGCATGCTTCGTTCAAATACTTTTCTTTTTGAGAGACTTCTTGTGTTGAGTAGTTCTTCTACTGCTATTGCCTGACCGATGGCAATGTCATACAGAACCCCGAGGAGACCAATCATAATCCCCGCAAAGAGGAGGCCAATCATGTCAATTTTGCCGTTGGTGTTGAAATTTAAATAGACGTTCTGCTCTGTTGTAAAACCAGACAAATGCGCTGCGTGCACCGCAACATATGCCGCACATCCTGTTACCAGAACTGTCCCTATCATGCCGAGGACCGCTGCAGACGTTGTTCTATTGAAGCCGTGCGTTATATATGACCCGAGAATCACAATGAGCGAGGTCACGCCAAGCGCAACAGGTATAGCAGAATATCCTGCATAAATCCCTGGCAAGAGGACTGAAGAAATGAGTAGCAAGCTGCCCATGAGACTCGCAAGGCCGCGCACTCCTTGCCATCCACCGATGAAGAGGGTGAGTAAGAGGAATATAACTAGCAACGTTATCAATACGGGTAGTCGGTAGGTGTCGGATACGGCCCACGTTTCTGTCCCAAAACCCCCTACTATGTGACGAATATAAATTACTTCTCCTGCATGCACCTGAGTAAAGTCATTCTCAAAGGAGATGATCGTTCCGTTATCAGGGCCTTCAAGCACCTGAATCTTGAGACTTTGTGTTTTTGTCACTATCTCTGTTCCGGATATTGCCTTATCGTGCGAAGCGGACGCTTCAAGCACTTTTGCTTTTTCCAGATATTCTTGTTCGAGAGCAGGTGCATCCGCACGCACGGAAAATGGCATTCCGAGCAAGGGAATATGGAGCGCAAAAAGGAGCACTGCAGATGCCAGTCGCATATATTCAGTATACGCTTTCTGTTCGTTACACAGATATGCTTATTTTGCGGTGGTATCATTATGAAAACGTATGGCACGTGCACCTATTTTTGAATGGCGAGGTAAGCAATACACCTATGAAGAAAAGGGTGCTGATTGGTATTGGGCGCTCGGCATTATTACGGTCGCTGCCATTGTCGCCTGTATTCTCTTTAATAATGTCATTCTTGCGCTGGTCGTGCTTGCTGCGAGTGGCACCCTTGCGCTTCTTGCACTTCGCGAAGATCCTGAATCGCACTACTTCGCGGTTACCGACCACGGAGTAGTTATTGACCGCAGTTTGTATCCCTACGACTCCATGATTTCGTTTTCGGTTCTTGAATATATTGACGAGGAAATGCCACCCTCCCTTTCCATAAAAACAAAAAGTCTTCTGTCTCCCCATCTCATGATTCCCATCATGGAGCACGACCCGGTGGACATCTACGAATTCTTTCTTACGCAGGTTCCAGAAGGTCGTCATCATGAGTCGGTCTTTGACCGACTCATAGAAATGCTTCGCCTCTAGAAAAGCATTCCCAAAATCTCCATCTACTTCGTTGTATTCGTCGCTCAAGCATTCGCCGTACTTCAAGTACGCCTCATGCTTTCACTCCTCGACGCCTCGTAGCTGAAGTTTTTTGAAACGCTCGTAAGCAGGAGTGGCTTGCGACTAAGACGCACTCACTGTATTGTCAACAACGTTCGCTCTCGTCGTTCAATGGATAGGACGCTAGCTTGCGGAGCTGGTAATGTAGGTTCGATTCCTACCGAGAGCACTGATGAGCGACATGCGAATCTCGTTCGTATGTCCGAGGCAGTGCGAATCGGCAAGCCCGTAGGGCTTATCGAGAGCACAGATAAGGTTCGATAGCGTACTCGCGTTCCTCCGAGAGCACCACAAATGTAAAACCGCCCTTTCGGGCGGTTTTACATTTGGATTATTTCTTTTCAGCGCGTTTTATCGCAAGAGCGAGTCGGGACTTCTTACGGGAAGCCGTGTTCTTCTTAATCACCCCGCGCTTCGCTGCCTTATCAATAGCCTTGTAGGCTGCGGATAGCGACTTCGCTGCTTCCTTGGTGTCGGTTGCGATAAGTTTCTTCACCGTCTTTGTGGTGTCAGTGAGGACACGCTTGCGACGGATATTGAAAACGTGCTTGCGCAGAGATGCGCGATGAGCTTTCTTCGCTGATTTCGTGATTGCCATGTGAAGCCGATAGTACGCTAGAGCGTGCAATTACGCAACAGAGGCCGTTATTTTTGGCTATTTGAGCGTCCTTGAGAATGGTACGATACCTCTATATATGATTCGGCAGATACAAGGAACCGTCGTTGATGCTGACCTGCTTGGTGCAGTTGTTATGGTGTCTGGTTTTGGTGTGTATCTCCATATGGCGGCTCCAGAAAGCGTAACCGTAGGCGAAGAAGTAACCATCCATACCTACCTCGCGGTAAAGCAGGACGGTCTTGAGCTCTATGGCTTCCCAATACACGCTGACCTTACCTTTTTTGAACTCCTGCTCCATGTCCCAGGGGTAGGACCGAAAACAGCACTCGGTATTATGCGTAAGGCACCGCGTGAATCCCTCATTAGTGCCATTGGTTCGCGCGACCTTTCGTATCTCACGCGTGTCGCGGGTCTTGGTAAGAAAGCTGCAGAAAAAATACTGGTAGAGCTCTCTGAGAAAGTCGGAGTAAGTGGTAGCCATGACGGCGCAGACTCAGAAGTATTTGATACCCTTATCGCGCTTGGCTACACGGAACGCGAAGCGCGTAAGACACTTGCCGCTATTCCGAGTTCGGTTGTCGGTAAGGATGCTCGATTAAAAGCTGCCCTCTCCTCGCCCCACTAGGTATGGGTAGATTGAAGCGATTTGTTGAGCTCGTGGTGCCGAAACGTGTCTACCAGGCACTCCTTCCTCTCTATCATTTCGCATGGACACTCCTTGCCGCACTGTATTACCGCTTCCCTGCGCGTTCTCTGACCGTGATTGCCGTCACCGGCACGAAGGGCAAGTCATCGGTAGCGGAAATGATTGCAAGCATCCTCACTGAAGCAGGTCACACGGTCGCACTCTCAAGTACGATTCACTTCACGATCGGAGGCGAATCCCGACCAAACAAATATAAGATGACGCTCCCAGGACATGGTTTCATTCAAAGATTCCTGCGGGAAGCGGTTACGAAAGGTGCGACGTTTGCCGTTGTTGAAGTTACAAGTGAGGCAGCACTGCAATATCGCCACACGTTCTTGTATTTAAATGCGCTCGTGTTTACAAACCTTGAGAAGGAGCATTTGGAGCGTCATGGTGGGATGGAATCCTACTTCCAGGCGAAATTCCGAATTGCAACCTCCCTTCTCCATTCATCAAAGCGGCCGCGTGCGGTTATCGCAAATGCTGAGAGTGAACACGGGAAACGTTTTCTCGCCCTTGCCGTTGAGAAACAGATTCCATTTACATTCGCCGACGCAGAGAACTTTCAGACGACTGACGAAGGAATCGCTTTTGACTATGACGGGGTGCGCGTCACCCTTCCCCATCCGGGTGCTTTCAGTGCACGAAATGCCCTTGCTGCACTCAAAGCGGCGTCGTTCCTCGGTGTTGAAACAAAAACGGGAGCCGCTGCGCTTGCAAAACTGTCCAAAATCTCCGGTCGTGCTGAGCGCATTGAGGCTGGTCAGGATTTCCTCGCCATTGTTGATTACGCGCACACTCCCGACTCGCTCCGGGCGCTCTATGAAGCCTTCGGAAAAAAACGAAAAATCTGTGTCCTTGGAAATACGGGAGGTGGACGAGATACCTGGAAGCGTCCGGAGATGGGGCGGATTGCGGAAGAAGCGTGTGAGGTCGTGATACTCACTGACGAAGACCCCTATGATGAAGACCCTGACGCAATTGTTGCTGCGATGGTGGGTGGTATGAATAAAGCCCCACTGATTGAAATGGACCGACGGAAAGCAATCGCATACGCGCTTCGTGAAGCAAAGTCAGGAGACGTCGTTCTTATCACTGGAAAAGGAACAGACCCCTACATCATGCGTGCCAGTGGAGCGAAGGAGTCGTGGAGTGATGGAGAGGTCGTGCGTGAAGAGCTCGAGAAACTGAAATCGTAAACTGGTACTATATATCCCAATGAAGACTGATGCGCTCTTTGTGGTTATGTGTATTCTCTTTCTCTTCGCCGCCTGGGTTGCAACGGGCGGTCCGACGCGTCCTGTCTCAACTGCAGGGCCGTACATTACTCCAGTTACTCGATCAGGTGAGGAATCTCAAGGCTACCGAATCAGTGCGCCCACTAATCCCATTAACGCTGCATCCTATCCAAAACAAGTCGGGGGTGCAGGCGGTGCTCCGACACCCATAGTTGATCCCTATGCACGAACGGTCCCCACAACACCTACGTATCCAAACTAGAAAAGTGTGCCGGTAAGTGGTACTTTTCCCTTACACATGCGCCCATAGCTCAGTCGGTAGAGCAGCTCCCTTTTAAGGAGACGGTCCCAGGTTCGAGCCCTGG
>ERZ1292625.34-Hain-H41-01um-R1-34-length-223845-cov-12_pt5 | contig 50526 bp, 59 predicted proteins | sample MGYA00564400_ERZ1292625 | MGnify/ENA primary metagenome ERZ1292625 (study PRJEB36523, sample SAMEA6512639) | groundwater metagenome | collected 2019-01-08 | study: AquaDiva: Metagenomics assemblies of 32 groundwater samples | reverse complement strand
ATGCGTCCTCGCCGATTCAGGACAGAGCGCGTAGCCGTTGAGCACCGTAAACGCGTACGGGTCAATGTGGTCCTTTATGGTGTGCTCGGGGTGAGCATCTGTCTTGTGATTCTCGCATTTTCATGGAGTCCGCTTCTTGCGATAGACCGTATTCTTGTCGTTGGCAAAACAGGAGTACCAAAGGAAGCACTGTTCGACGTGGTTGAAAAAAAGAGCACTGGCCGTACGTTCTTTCTTTTTTCAAAACGGAACATACTGTTTCTTCAAAAAAATCACATTCGAGAAGAACTGCACGCGTCATTCCCGCGCCTTGGGTCTGTTGAGATAGAACGCGATGGTCTACACCGCATCGTTGTTTCTGTTTCTGATCGTGTGGCGGAGGGTATGTGGTGTCCGCCTTGGCCGACGCCAGTCGAGGCAGGTCCGCCCGAGGAAGCAGAAAAAACAACTGATTGTTATTTCATTGATGAGGTAGGATTTGCATTTGATAAGGCACCGCGCATCACCGGCGAAGTGTTCATGGTGTATCGCCGTGAGATGCCGGACGAGCCGCTTGCGCGCCACATCACGGGAATCCAAGAATTCGAAGCGCTCCACGCCCTTACACAAGAACTGCAAACACTCGCGATTTCTGTCTCAAGTGTTCTGTGGAGAGAAGATGCGCTGGTTTTGAGTGGCCGGTACACAACGCCAAAGATTTCTGGTGACATAGAACTTCTTATACCGCCGCGTCCACCATACGAAACTGCTCTCCAAAATCTTCTTTCACTCCTCGAATCCTCTGACACAGAGTATGTCGAACGTGTTATGACAACGAGCGAGTATATTGACCTTCGGTTCGAAAACAGGATTTTTTATAAAAAAGAAGGTGGGGAATAGGAAACGGGCGGGGGATGAGCCCCGCCCGCGTCCAGGAGGAAGGTCTAGAGCACCAAACTCGGCACCAGCCGCTTCGCATGCGTGGCGTGACCCCCATTGAGGGCCTTTCTTGCGGCTTTCTGTTGTCGGCGGCGAGCTTTCTTCTGCGCGGCCCTTCTCAGCCGTTCACTGAGGGGACGCTTGTTGATCGCCATGCGTGTCGCTCCTCCTGGTTGTGGCCTTGGTAGGCCGGGTCCACTAAAAAATGTAACATTTGAGCCATTCTGGGGCAAGTGATATGGTTGTCATGTGGAAAACTCTTTTTGGAAAAAACTCAAGAAACCATTTTTCTGTCTCGCACCTCTTGCCGATGTTACTGATCCTGCGTTTCGCCGCATTATCGCAAAGTATGGAAAGCCCGACGTGCTCTGGACCGAATTTGTTTCCGCGGACGGTTTGTTCCGTGGTGGCTACGATGCGCTCATAGGAGATCTCGACTATACAGAGGAGGAGCGACCGATTCTTGCTCAGTTTTTCAGCCGTGAGCCGGAATATATGGTGAAGGCGGCGGAACTCGCGATATCCATGGGATTTGACGGTATTGATATCAACATGGGGTGTCCGGATGAAAATGTATGCAAGCAGGGCGCAGGCGCAGCGATTATAAAAGATCCAGAACGTGCGAAGGAAATAATCCGCGCGACACAAGAAGCGATCTCAAAATCAAAACGGCCGATTCCTCTTTCTATAAAAACACGCATCGGATACAACACGAATGAGATTGAGACATGGCTCCCGGCCTTGCTTCAAACAAAACCATCAGCAATAACTGTTCACGGACGAACGAAGAAAGAGATGTCAAAAGTGCCAGCGCGCTGGGATGTTATTGCGCGCGCAGTTGAGATACGAAATGAAATAGCGCCCGAGGTTCTCATCATCGGTAACGGGGATGTAAAGGATCTTGATGATGCGCACGCGAAAGTCAAAGAATCAAAATGCGACGGCATCATGTTGGGGCGTGCGATATTTGGGAACCCCTGGCTTTTTGGAGGAGTGCCGCGACCTGATCTACCAGAACGTCTTCGAGTTCTTGTGGAACACATCATGCTTTTTGACGAACTCCTCTCAAAACGAAAATCATTTGCGACTATGAAAAAGCATTTCAAATCCTATGTTCATGGTGAGGGTGGTAACAAGTCGCTTGTAATGGCACTTATGGAAACAAAGACACCCGCAGAGGCCTTGGAAGTAATTAAAAACTTTCCAAAATAAAACAAGCGGCCGTCGCGGGAACGCGACGGCCGAGGCGGTACTCCTCTTCCGGTGTTACTGGTTGAGGAGGAGAAGATCTTCGATCTCGATAGAGCGGACGACTGCCTTCACTGCTTCATAGCGCGCTCGTGCGCGCTCATGAATGTGTCGCACCGTTCTGCCAAGCCCGAGGTACACTTCCTCGCCGGCACCAAGAACTTCTTGCAGGACCACATCTGTAGCGGGAAGGGCGGGACCTGATGGTACCCGCATCTCTCCCATGCGTTGTAGAAGTTCGAGGAGGGAGACCGTTGTCGTCTCCAGGGTAGCAACGTGCTCCCTTTCCTTCACGACGACGATACACCACTCGCCGTCAACAGTGAACCCGTAGAACCACTGGTCGACTCCGGTGGGCGCGTTCTCTAGTAGTGCCCAGGCCCTGCTAAAGAGTCGAAAGTGTCCGTACAGATTCCACCTCTTGTCGTCGACATGTTTGGTGCCTTTGTTTCCTGGCACCTGTGAATACACGTCGGTGAATTTCGTTGGTGTGAATGTTGCAAACAGCACAAAGAGCGTTTTGGCGCGCCGCTCGATGAGGCGCACCCACTTTTCTGGGCTTGTGACTCTCTGACTGCACATCCGCACGACAGGATTTCCCCTCAGATTGCTCATCCTCTACTCCTTCTCTCCGGCTGGCGCACCTGCCGGTTGTATTGAGGGGCGCACCCCTCGGTCCGGAAGGAGTATGCCTTACATATCATTCTCGGGTCAATGAATACAACGTACAAAAGAGTGTAATCAAGGCATGGTATACTCGTTCATATGAGTGGTGCCTTGTATCGAAAATACCGCCCCGCAGATTGGAAAAGCGTCAAAGGACAGAGCCACATCGTTGCGGTTCTTGAAAAAGCGCTCAAAAACAGGAACATTTCGCACGCATATCTTTTTACCGGAAGCCGCGGAACAGGGAAGACAACTGTTGCGCGAATCGTTGCGCGAGAAATCGGCACGACGGAGAGAGATCTTTATGAACTTGATGCGGCATCGAACCGAGGCATTGATGATGTTCGTGCGCTTCGTGAAGCGGTTTATACACTCCCATTCGAATCAAAGTACAAGGTTTACATTATCGACGAGGTGCACATGCTCACCAAAGAAGCGTTCAATGCGCTTTTGAAGACGCTCGAAGAACCACCGGAGCACGTCGTGTTCATTCTTGCGACAACGGAAATTGAAAAACTTCCTGAGACGATTGTATCGCGTTGCGAAGTGCATACATTCAAACAACCGTCGCGCGACATTCTCCGCGAGCATATGGAAGAGATTGCAAAAGAAGAAGGGTATCAACTTGAACCAGCCGCGGCAGATCTCATCGCGCTTCTTGCTGAAGGATCATTTCGTGACGCGCATGGTGTTCTCCAAAAGATTCTGAATGCGTCATCGGGGAAAAAAGTAAGTGTTGATGATGTAGCTCTTCTCACCGGAGCACCAAAAGGAACGCTTGTGAACGGGATTATCTCTGCGATTGAGAAGGGAAGCACAGACGAGGCCCTCTCGCATGTTGCGGACGCGTCAAAAGCAAATATTGATATGCGCGTGTTTGTAAAACTCATCCTTGAAAAGATGCGCGCAGTGCTTCTTTTGCGTTTTGCCGAGGCACACCTCTTGAAATCACTTGAAGGAGAATACACAGAAGAAGACCTCGCGTTCTTAAAAGAATGTGCAAAGAATACTCAACCAAAGATTACTTCATCAGCACTTTCTCGATTTTTAGACGCGTACAGCGAAACATCTCGTGCAACAATTCCGTCCCTCCCTCTCGAACTTGCGATACTCGATGTGATAGGGAATACTGGCCAGTGATACGAGAAGAACACTGCCGGATCGTCTAATGGTAGGACACCGCCCTTTGGAGGCGGGTATCTTGGTTCGAATCCAAGTCCGGCAATAACCTTAAAAAAGAAACGTGAAAGTATTACTCACTGGCGTAGCAGGAACAGGAAAATCGACCCTTACGAAAGCTTTGGCGGCAAGGGGACTTACGGCTATAGATCTCCACGATGTGCCTGAACTCTGTTTCTGGCAAGATAAGAAAACCAAAGAGAGGGTCGAATATGTTCCTACCACCTCACGGGAGTGGTTCGATACTGTAGACCGTCTTTGCGACATTCACCGGCTGAAAGAGTTACTTAACCAACAGGACGATATTATTGTGGCTGGCACGGCAGGTGAAAGTCAGAAGGACTATCTTCCGTTGTTCGATAAGGTCATACTCTTACAATGCAGTTCTAGAGCTGTCATCCATCGCATGCAGACAAGAACAAATAAGTCTGGATACGGAAAAACAAAAGCAGAACAAGACGATAACATCGAATGGCAAAAGGGGTTTGACCACGATCTCCTTGCGCACGGTGCCATTCCATTGAATACGGAGGGCAGTATTGATGAGACGGTGGATAAAATTGTTGAGATAACAAGGGCGGGTTAGTTCGAATCCCTGCCTGCGACAGGCAGGCAAGTCCGGCAATACTCTGGTTTAGTATCGAGATTATAACTATTAATTCCATATGAACGACTTTGAAAAAGGAAACCAAAACAACGACCCCAAAACAGGCGCTTCAGCAAAGTTGCATGAAAGGCTTGTTGAGGCGACGAGCAATATTACACGCGATGTTCCGAAGGTGAAACGGGAGAACGACTTTTTTGATACCTTAGGTGACAACCTCAAGCGAACGGTTGGCGAAGTTCCGGACACCGAACGCTTGCAAGCTGCTCTCGATAGGGATATGGAGTATATGAGGGACACTGTAAGGCGGTCGGTAAAGAATGCATCTGAAGCACCACTACTCCAAGAAACTGAAATGCTTTCCCTTCAGATAAAGGTCGGGAAAGAAGCTGTGGCGATGGAGGTACCTATCGGAACGAGTGAGGATGACATAGAAAGAATCGTTCTAGAAAACGAGGCCGTCAAGGCGCTCGTAGGTGGAAAAAGCATTAAAAAGTTCTATCTCAAGAAGCGTTTGAAAGAAGGCACGGTGCACATCTTTTTAAGTGAAACTGAATAAAAGTTGTTCCAACATCGTCTCCTCACAGCCAACTAATATATGAATAACGAAGCAGACTTAAAATCAATCTTCAACTTCCTAAAAACTGCGCGCGAACTACAGCATGTGGAAAGGGCTACACCGCATCCAAATGGAAGACAGGAGAACGACGCTGAACATTCTTGGGCGGTCGCACTTGCGTGTGTCCTTGTGGCATCAAGACTTTCAAAAGAATTCGGCGTGGCTTTAGATCAGACAAAAATGCTCAAAATGGCACTTATTCATGACTTGGCCGAGGTAGGAACGGGTGACACAAAAACGTGGGATGACGCATCAAGGGTAAACAAAGAAGAAAAAGAGCGCGAGGTAATGCAAAACATGATCAAATCTTTACCCCAAGACGTCGCCGATGAAATATCTTCGCTTTGGGAAGAGTGCGAGAAGAAAGAAACTCTCGAGGCACAAATAGTCAAATCTATTGATCGGTTTGATCCCGTCATTCACCGTACTGCGTTTGGGGTGGGGTGGAAAGGGATAGACGAAGAACATGCATCAATAACGGCGGTGGACTCACGCCAAGAGCCGAGGCACTCTTTCTCAAAGACCTTGACGAGACTGTATGAGATTATTCGTCTCGAAGCGGATTCAAAAGGGGTATTTAAAGCATAATCCTGTTCCAGCATCGTCTCACACAGTCAATACCAACTGAGTAATCATGAATGACTTATATAAAAACGACTTTGAATTTTTTCTTGCTCACACAAGCGAAAAGCAAATTTTGGGTGAAGAAATCTTGAAAGATATACAGAGATTTAACGTAGAATCGCTACTTGATATAGGAGCGGGAAACGGATTGCTAAGCATACCGCTTTCAAAAAGTGTAAAAAGATATCTCGCTGTTGAACCTACGGAGAAGTTCGCGGGTCGCCTTAAGAAGGCGGGGTTGGAGGTAATCTGCAGTACATTTCCGGTCCGTATAGACGGTCAGTTTGACATGGTGCTTTCCTCCCATGTTATTTCCTATCGTCAAAAGTATTTTAGATCTTTTATACGAAGGGCTTGGAAATTGGTAAAACCAGGAGGCGTTTTCCTCCTTGTCACTTTCCGTGGGCAGGGTGACGACTGGGATACTTTCACCAAATCACTAGGTGAAGATCGCTCAGTTAAACGTCAAGGTAGATTGGATGATATTCTTGAATTACTCCGGTCTCTTGGAGAGGTACAGATTCGCAAGGTGGTAACGCATGTTAGGTCTAAGAGTCTTGACGACATGATTACCGCCCTCTCATTCGTCTATAGCAACGGTTTTGCTGAAGACAAGAACTCTTTTATGAAGAAATCGGAGACAGTTAAAAATATACTTACATCGAAGTACAAATCGGGTACGCAATACGTTTTTCCCTTCCAGCACCTTTTTGTATATGGCTTAAAGAAAGGGTAGGAGGGAACGGGGTTAGGTTGTGGTGATTCCTCCTTGGGGCGCTCTTGACTCATTTTAATTTGTGCTAAAATAGGAGGATATGAAAAAAATAATCATTGCAGTTATTGTCATTATTCTAATCGGTCTTGGTATTTACGTTATGAGCACCCGTACGGCGGACGCACCTGCTGATAAGGCAACAACAACGCCCGTAACAACAACGGTGGCTACCACTACGGTTTCTGACGAAACATCAATTGGTCTGTCAAAAGAAGGGCGTAAGATCGAGATTGCTCACTACGGCGAAGGAGACAAAGAGGTGCTTTTTGTCGGAGGTATTCACGGTGGCTACGAGTGGAACACAGTGCTCGTTGCGTATGAGCTGATGGATTTCTTGGAAGACAATCCAAACGAAATTCCTGCGGGCGTGAAAGTGTCGGTGATTCCAGTTTTGAACCCTGACGGCTTGAACAAAGTTGTCGGCACATCGGGTCGCTTCGAAGCATCCGATGTTCCTTCGGACGCAAAGGCAACAGTTCCAGGCCGGTTTAATGCAAACAACGTTGACCTTAATCGCAATTTCGACTGCGATTGGCAGGCATCGGGCGTGTGGCAACAGACAACTGTTAGTGGTGGTGCGTCGGCATTCTCCGAGCCGGAGAGTCAGGCAATGCGAGATTACGTTACCAAGAATGACCCAGATGCGGTTGTTGTTTGGTACAGTGCGGCAGGTGGTGTATTTGCATCAAGCTGTCACGATGGCGTTTTGCCAGCAACACTCAACCTTACCAACACATACGCACAGGCATCTGGCTATCCTGCATATGAAGAATTTGATTTTTACGAGATCACTGGTGACATGGTCAACTGGCTCGCAAAAGAAAAGATTCCTGCAATCAGCGTACTTCTCACCAATCACACAAGCACCGAATGGGAAAAGAACTGGAAGGGTATTGATGCGCTCTTGGAATCAATCGTAGAGTAATGCGACCGTTTCTCAAAAAGATCCTTTTTGGAGTCGTCGTACTCTGTGTCGTCGCTCTCGGCGTGTTCTTTGTCTTGCGCAAAGATACAGAAATACCTGTGCCAGTGGACACCACTGTGCCCGAGTTCACATCAGTCGTAATCGGCACATCGGTACAGGGCCGTTCGATTGAGGCAATATCGTACGGCACGGGGGACACACACCTCCTGTTTGTCGGAGGCATTCACGGCGGATACGAGTGGAACAGCGTTCTGCTTGCGTATGAAATGATGGATTATCTTGAGCTTCATCCCGAACTCATTCCAGAAAATCTCACCGTAACGATTGTTCCATCTGCAAATCCAGACGGCGTATTCAAGGTTGTTGGCAAAGAGGGAAGATTTGCGCGCGCGGATGTTCCAGATGGAGATGATTCTCCCGGGCGATTTAACGCAAACAATGTAGACCTTAATCGCAATTTTGATTGCAAGTGGAAGCCCGAGAGCATGTGGCGTGGTGATGTTGTTTCGGCGGGAACATCCGCATTCTCCGAGCCAGAGGCGCGCGCACTTCGCGACTTTGTGTTGGCAAATGACCCAGCCATTGTTGTCTTTTGGCATAGCCAATCAAACGCTGTCTATGCATCTGAATGCAAGGGTGGGATTTTGCCAGAGACACGCACGCTCATGAACCTCTATGCAAGTTCAGCCGGATATTCTGCGGTCGACACGTTCGACAGCTACGAAATCACTGGGGACGCCGAAGGATGGCTCGCGTCCATCAACATTCCTGCAATTACCGTTGAGCTCTCGACACACGAAACAACAGAGTGGGAGAAAAATCTTGCGGGCATGAAGGCGCTTCTTACTCAATACGCAAGATAATTCTCTGGTACTATAGAACCTATACATATGAGCGAACCACATCTTACGAATAAAAAAGGTAGTGTGAGTGCGCCTCTTGTTGTTGCGCTTGTGATTGTTGGCGTCGCTGGGGCTGGGATTTTGTTCTTCCAATTAACCAACACAAAGTCGGCGCTTTCTCAGGCAGTAAAAAGCAAAAACGAGCTCCAGACGCAGTTTTCGGCCAAAGAAGAAGAAAATCGCGTTCTATCGGAGGCACTGTATTCTGAACAGCAAAAAAACAAAGATTTGGAAGAAGATCTTGACGATGTTGAGGATGAGGTCAACATGTTTGAGAAATTGAGCCGGCTCGACCCCGAGCTTCTCCAAAAATATTCAAAAGTATTTTTTTTGAACGAACACTATAAGCCGGCAGATTTTACAGTAATTGATTCAAAATATCGCTACCCTGAAGACGAAGCGCTCTCCGTCCACAAACGGGTCTGGCCTTTTTTGGAAGATCTTCTTGAGGAAGCAAAGGATGACAAAATTGATCTCCGGATTGCTTCGGCGTTTCGTTCGTTTTCCGAGCAGACATCGCTCAAGTCGCAATATTCGGTGGTATACGGAGCAGGAAGCGCAAATCAATTCTCTGCCGATCAGGGATATTCTGAACACCAGTTGGGAACGACGGTTGACTTCACCACGGTTGCAACAGGAGGCGCGCTTGACGGGTTTAACACAACACCAACGTACAAATGGCTTCTTTCTAACGCGTATAAATATGGATTTGTACTCTCATATCCAGAAGGCAATGCATACTATGTGTTTGAACCATGGCACTGGCGCTTTGTGGGGAAAGATCTTGCGGCAGACCTGCGCAAAAAGAAAATTGGGTTTTACGATATGGACCAGCGCGACATAGATGAATATCTGATTAGTATCTTTGATAAATAGTAAAAAGATTTGGATTCCAGAATAACAGTTCCAACCTCACGGATTCAGAGTTCAAAACGAGAGGATTATTTTGCTATACTTCAGTCATGATTCCTCAGTTTGTAGAAATTAAAACAGGAGATGGACTGGCACTTCCCGGACTTCTTTACACCTCTTCAAAATCAAAGTCACTTGCTATCTTTTTGCACGGTAATGGTAGTACTTCAGTTTTCTACGATGGAAATGAAAATCGTATATTTGCGGATGCATTAGCGAAGAAAGGAATCTCTACGCTCTTCTTCAACAATCGAGGTGCACACATTATCAAGAAACTCAATGTGCAGAAGGGAAAAAAGAAAGATCGCAAAGCATTTGGAATGGCTCATGAGAAGATCAGGGGGTGTATAGAAGATATCGACGGTGCGGTAGCATTTGGAAAGAAGCGGGGATTCAAAAGTTTTTACCTCATTGGGCTCTCAACTGGGGCTAACAAAATTTGTGTTTATAACTACTACAAACCACGAAATCAGATACGTAAATACGCAATCATTTGTGGAAGTGATGACACGGGTATTTATTATCACCAGCTTGGGAAGGCAAAATTTTGGAAATTACTCAAATTGTCAAAACAACGAATTGTTCTAAAAAAGGGTGACGAGTTGATGCCCGAACTTTTACCTAACGAAATATTTTCGAATACTGGCTTCCGTGATATTGCCAATCCAGACGGTGACTACAACGTTTTTCCATTTTATGAGGTACTGCAGAAAGTGAAACTATCGAAGAAGCCGCTTTTTCGACACTTTAAGTCGATTAAAAAACCCTCTTTGGTGGTATACGGAGGTAAAGATGAATACGCGTGGGGTGATGTTTCTAAGGTGGTTGAGATTCTGAAATCAAAACAACCCAATTTCGAATATAAAATAATCAAAGGAGCCAACCATGGTTTTGTTGGATACGAACATTCTTTGGCAACAACAATAGCAAGTTGGTTGAGTCAACTACAATTAAGATCCAAGTAGAGAGATGCTGTTTTGGTCCCAAAAAGGGATACATGCAAAACGATATGCTTACCAAAGAAATACAAAATCGACCGTTCTGGTCTTTGTCTCTCGAGGACACTGCATTGATGCTCCGCACGGACCCGAAACGGGGACTTTCCGAAAAAGAGGCAACTGCGCGTCTTTTGATCTTCGATGAGAATGTTATCGAACGTGCAAAGGTAACGCCATGGGTCCGCATACTTCTCAACCAATTCAAGAGTCCGCTCATCATACTTCTTGTCGTTGCGGGTGGTGTCACACTTTTTATACATCACGTTCGTGACGCGGGGTTCATCTTTGCCGCGGTTATCGTTAACGCGGCACTTGGTTTCTATCAGGAGCATAAGGCCGAACGAGCGCTCGCTGAATTGAGAACGTATCTCCGACAGCGTGCCCGTGTCGTCCGAGATGGAGTCGAGCGTGAGATTGATGCGGCGCATCTTGTTCCCGGTGACGTGATACGCCTGTCACAAGGCGATCGTGTTCCTGCGGACGGACGTCTGGTCTATGTGAACGATGTGCAGATTGACGAATCCATTCTGACGGGTGAGTCACTCCCTGTTTCAAAGACGCACGATCCCGTTGTTCCGGACGCTGTTCTTGGTGATCAGAGGTCTATTACGCTCGCGGGAACACTGGTCACTCAGGGTGTCGCCACCGCGCTCGTCTGCCGCACGGGGTTTGCGACTGAATTGGGAAAGATTGCGGAGTTGGTTAGTGCCGCGCAGCGCGAAGAAACACCGCTTCAGGGCGCTATCAGACGTTTTAGCATGCATGCCGGCATCGTACTTGGCGTGCTCACAATCATTATTTTTGGTGTCGGTGTGTCGTTCGGCTATTCACACGCCGAGATGTTCCTCATGGCTGTCGCAATCGCTGTGTCGGCTGTGCCGGAAGGACTGCCTGTGGCGATGACGGTCATCTTGGCAATCGGAGTTGAACGCATGGCAAAGCGTAAGGGCGTTGTGAGAAGGCTCGTAGCTGCCGAAGCGCTTGGAGATACGACGCTCATTCTCACGGACAAGACGGGGACTCTGACGATGGGACAGATGGAACTTCGCTCGCTCATGCCTGCCTCCGGGACGAGCGAGGAGGAACTTCTTTCACTCGCGCTCATGAATACGAATGTGAACGTCGAGAATCCGAATGATCCGCCGCAGGAATGGCGCATGACGGGACGCACGCTTGAACTGTCACTTGTCCGCTCAGCGGGGGTGCGTGGTGTGCGAGTTGGAGATGTCAAAGAGGGTGTGTCTATTGTCCGGTCCTTGCCGTTTAACGCGGTCAATAAGTTTTCTGCGTCTCTTGTGGATGAGAATGGAGAACACACGCTCATATTCCTGGGCGCGCCCGACGTGCTCATCAAGCGCTCGACACTCTCCACCGAGAAGCGTGATGCAATGCTCGCGTCGGTTGACGCGCTCGCGCGCTCGGGCGAACTTGTCCTCGGTGTTGCGGAAAAAAAGATTGGGAAGAAAAAAGATTTTGATTTTACAAAGGACCTCATGTTCGATGATGTGGTGATGCGTGGTGTTCTCACGCTCCGCGACACTGTTCGTCCAAGTGTAAAGGATGCAATCGCAAAGGTCAGATCGGCGGGGATACGGGTTGTCATCATGTCGGGAGATCATCGTGGGACGGTCGAGGCCGTAGCGCGTGAGGTTGGTATTGAAGTCGGCACGGAAAGCGTCCTCGATGCCTCTGAATTGCAGGCGCTTCCTGACAAAGGGCTCCGTGCGCGATTGTCAGCACTCTCCGTTATTTCACGGGTGTCTCCTCTCGATAAATTGCGAGTTCTCACGGCGTTCCAGGAAGCGGGAGAGATTGTTGCGATGACAGGGGACGGGGTCAATGACGCACCGAGCGTGAGACAAGCCGATGTCGGCATTGCCATGGGATCGGGAACAGAAGTGACACGCGATGTTGCTGACCTTGTTTTGCTCGATGACAACTTCGAGACAATTGCTGCCGCCGTTGAAGAGGGTAGGCAGATTTTGGGGAATATTCGCAAGGTCCTTGTGTATCTCCTCTCGGGTGTTCTTGATGGACTTATCCTTATCGGCGGGGCGCTCTTGACTGGGACTGCGCTTCCTTTGAATGCGCTCCAGATTCTCTGGGTCAACTTCTTCTCGGACAGTTTTCCCGCGATTGCGTTCGCGTTCGAGAAAGACGGCAGCGTGTCGCTGGTGAGGCACGCACGCGGCCGCATTGAGCTCTTCAGCCCGGTCATGAGATATCTCATCCTTTTTATCGGTATCTCGACAAGCGTGCTTCTCTTTGCGCTCTATTGGTTTCTTCTCCGCGCGGGATTTTCAGAGGGTTTGGTTCGGACATTCACCTTTGCGAGTTTTGGGACGTATTCGCTCTTTCTCGCATTTGCTGTGAGGAGTTTGGAGAAAAGCATTTTTGAATATCCTCTTTTTTCGAATAGATATCTCGTTTCCGGCGTGGGTATTGGTATTGTTCTCATGCTTGCGGCGGTATATGTTCCGTTCCTCCAAACGCTCTTTGACACGGTACCATTGCCTCTCCCGTGGCTTCTCGGCGTTGTCGGTGTTGGTATTTTAAATATCGTTCTCATCGAGAGTGGGAAGTGGCTTTTCCGGCGCAGAGATCGTTTGGCGCCGAGCCTTTAGTGGGGTGATATTATAGAAAGCACGAATGAAATCTCACACATACTATGCTACAGGGTAAAACTGTATTGATTTCAGGCTCTTCACGGGGAATTGGAGCTGCTACTGCACGTTTAGCAAAAGAATACGGGGCAGAGGTTATTCTTCATGGGAAAACCGAAAGCCCTGAACTTGTATCTCTTGGTAAAGAACTCGGTGCTTCGTACATACTGTGCGATGTTGCAAATGAGAGCGAAGTGTCTGAGGCGTTCAGGAAAATCTCTCACCTGGACGTATTGGTGAATTGTGCGGGAATCACCAATCCAAAGTCCTTTGCGGAAAGTACCGAAGAAGATTGGCTTAACGTATTTCGGATAAATGTTCTTGGAACAGTTAATTTTTGCAAAGCAGCATTACCACTGTTTCAAAAACAAGGTACTGGACGTATTGTAAACATCGCCTCTATTCGCGGGTATGGAATTATTTCTGGCCGTGCCGCCTATTCAACCTCGAAAGCCGCTATTATCAATCTTACGTGTACACTTGCAAAAGAGTATGCGCCCGCTATTGCTGTAAATGCGATAGCCCCAGGTTTTACCAATACCGATATGGCCAAGACATGGGATGAGGGAGTGTGGAAGCAAGTTCGATCAGCATTGCTTGAGCGTATCGGGGAACCCAAAGAGATCGCGGAAGCCATTTGTTTTTTGGGTAGTGAGAAAGCCAGCTTTATCACCGGCCAAACCCTTTTGGTAGATGGGGGCTACAGTATTGCAGGTAAATAGGTTCCAATATCGCCCCACGCAACTAACAATATGAAATCTCACACATATTACGTTCATCGTCTGATACGAGACCTCTGGGTCGTCCTCCTCTCAATCGTGCTCGCGGTCATTCTGGTGCGAACGGGAGCGCTTCAGACGCTTATCAATGCTGCGGAAGGGGCGCATATCCTTGGGAGTTTTCTTGCAGGTATCTTTTTTACGAGCGGGTTCACGATAGCACCGGCATCGGTCGCTCTTCTTGAGATTGCAAAGACAACGCCGCCACTCCTGGTTGCCTTGTGGGGTGCTATCGGTGCAACAGTGGGGGATCTCATCATATTCTTCTTTATACGTGATGCATTTGTTGATGACCTCGTGGGGGCATTCAAGACATCACATACAGTCGCGGGTATCCTTTCCCACCTCCACTTCGCACTTTTGCGCTGGGTACTTCCCATCATTGGAGCGATTATCATCGCGTCACCTCTTCCCGACGAACTCGGTCTCGCGTGTCTTGGGGTATCAAAGATACGGATTCGCTACCTCATCCCTCTTGCGTTTGTTTTTAATTTTATCGGTATCATTGTGATCACGCTTTTTGTGTAGCGCATGAATCCCGTTAAAAGCCGCGGTCGCGATACGTTAATTAAGAAACCACGTGACATTCAGAACATTAACAAAAAGTAACTTGCAGATGAGCAGAAGAGAGACCGCGACCTGCTTCTAACGGGATGAAAACATTCAGTGAACGCGTTGTAGAGATTGCACTTTCGATACCGCCCGGTAAGGTAACGACATACGGCCGAATCGCGATCGCGGCTGGTGGAGGAGGAATGGCCGCACAAAGCATCACCACGATTCTTTCCAAAGCATACGATGCGGGGGCACACGCAATCCCTTTTCATAGGATTGTCTACGCGGATGGCCACATCTGGATTGATACAAAACACCGCAAAGAGCGGATGAAGATGTATACAAAAGAGGGAATTGAGATAGACAAAAACGATAGAATCACAAATTTCAGAGACGTTTTATTGGAGTTTGCGTAGAACAAAAAAGACAAGACCTTGATTGCTCTGTTATACTCTTTGTATGGATACCCTTTTAAAAGCGGACATCTTCTTTGTCGTCGCGACAGTTGCGCTCGTGGTGATTGCGATTGTGCTTTGTGTGGCCCTTTTGTATCTTATTCGCATCTTGCGAACCGCAGCGTTCCTTTCAGAAAGGATAAAAGAACAGGCACTTCATATTGAAGAGACACTTGCTCGTCAGCCGATTATCCGATTGTTCATGAAGTCGCCCCGAAAGAAATCCACAGGGACAAAGAAAAAGGAGGAAACAAAGTAATTCCTTTGTGTAGGTCAGAAGTTCATTTTTAACCATACGTAACACATAAAAGATATATGACGAAAAAAGCATCTTCGAGTAATAAGGCAGAGAAGACCCTGGCGATAAGCGCAGGTGTTGCGGCTTTGGCAGCTGCTTCATACTACCTCTTTGGTCCCCACGGGAAACAACACCGAAAGAAGGCACAGGGGTGGATGATTAAAATGAAAGGAGAAGTGATTGAGCAGTTAGAGAATCTCAAAGAAGTGAGCGAGCCGGTGTACCGCGACATTGTTGAGTCGGTTGCGGCGCGATATGTAAAAAACGGGAAAATCTCCCGAGCCGAAGTAAACGTGCTCGCAAAAGATTTGAAGGGAATGTGGCGTGGAATCGCCTCAAAGCAAAAAAGGTCGGCAGGGGTGAAAAAGGTTAAGCGAGCCATTAAACGGGCGGTGCGCACATCAGGGCGTTCACCTCAACGACGAGCAGCCTCGAAATAATACTTACCAGTAACGTCCTCTTTATGCTTACCACAATCGGTGTTATTCTAATTGTACTGTGGCTTTTGGGAGTTGTTGGTGTCTTTACAATAGGCAATTTCATCCACATACTTCTTGTTGTCGCAGTTGTCATGTTTCTTATTCGCATTATTCAGGGGAAAAACCCATTAAAATAAAATTAGACATTCTCTATGCAAGAACAAACAAGCAACACAAACACGATTCTTATCGTCATTGTGCTCATTCTCATCGTTGGATTTGGCGTTTGGTGGTACCAGAAGTCAAACAACACTGACACTGTGCCGGAGGACAATGGAGGCGGTATCAACATCGATATCGACGGAGGGGACGACGCAGCTCCTGCGCCAACAAACTAATCAGGTACACGGAAGATACAAACAAACACCTCGCTACGTCGAGGTGTTTGTTTTGTTATAGTGGTGTATGGATGAAACCTCTGTTCCCCCTCTGTCACGGCGCACGATGCATTCAGCGCTTCTCGGGATTGCGATTCTCTCTGCACTTGTTGCGGTGAATACGCTCTACATCTCGCTTTCGTCTGAACGATATCTGTATACCGACGTAAATACGGTCCCTGAATATGCGGCAGGACTTCTTCTGGGAACATCGCGCCGATCAATCGGTGGAGAGTTGAGTCAGTTCTTCGATAATCGTATCAATGCGGCCGTGGCGCTCTACAGGGCAGGGAAGATTAAGGAAATCGTTGTGAGCGGAGACAACAGCACAAAGTACTACAACGAGCCCGTTGCCATGCAAAAAACGCTTCTTGAGCGCGGCATTCCCGAGGAGGACATACATCTTGATTATGCAGGATTCAATACATACGACTCAATTGCGCGAATGTACCACATTTTCGGTCAAACAGAGTTCTTGATTATCTCGCAGAGATTCCATAGTGAACGCGCCGTTTTCATTGCTCATTCGCTCGAACTTCCTGCGGCCGCGTTTACTGCAACACCGGTCGAAGGCATGATAGGATTTAGAGCAAACGTCAGAGAAATCGGGGCGCGTATCAAGATGTGGTTTGACGTCTTTCCGCGTCGTGAGCCGAAGTTTTTGGGCGAAACAATCGATATTGAAGCACAATGAACTACCTACAGCATCTTCTTTATTTTTGCGTACTCGGCGTCGTTGCGTTCCTTTTTCATTTCGTATGGGAATCGTCCCACGTCACGGCTCTGTATGGTGGATATGAGAACCTCGGCGGGGGAGTGCCTATCACGCTCTGGGCCGCATTTGGGGATGTCCTCTACACATTTCTTGCTGTGGGGATAGTGTCTCTTTGTGCTCGCGGCATATCGTGGGTGCGGAATATCTCTCTCGCTTCATTTCTCGGTCTCGCGCTCATGGGACTCCTCATTTCTCTTTGTGTTGAATACCGAGCACTCGCACTTCACCGTTGGTTCTACCTTCCCGCGATGCCGATCATTCCGTATTTCAAAGTCGGCCTCTCTCCGGTCTTACAGATGATACTTTTACTTCCTTTAAGCATCCTTATAGCGAATCATGTTTATAAGGTGATATGCAGGAAACAGGAAGTAGGTCTATAATTAGCTGTCAATATGGATCAAGAGATTAAAACACAAGAAATACAGGTGGACAAAAAATCTCACGTACTCCTCTGGGTCTTTTTTCTTATTGTGTTAATTTCTGGTGTTTGTATTATCTGGCGATTTCTTGTGGCAAAACAATATACAGTTATTGAGGACCCCGCGGACATGTCCACTTCTATCGAGGAGTAATTATTGTGCCAGACTTTTTTCGTGCTGTACTAATAAACAGAAAGGGAGAGTTCTTATGAATATATACGCAACACTAGGGATTGTCGCAGGAGCTCTGACGATTATTGAGTATGTCTACTACGGCTGGACGATCGTGAAGGGAGAAACCAAACCTTCACGTGCGACATGGTTCATTTGGGCGGCTCTTACCATTCTCATCGCTTTTTCATATGATGCGGCGGGGGGAGAGGAAACCGTTTGGGTTCCATACGCAGCAGCCATAGGAACTTTTCTCATTGCAATCCTTAGTGTTCGCTATGGAGTCGGAGGATGGCAACCTATCGACAAAGTAGCAATAGTGATTGCTTTTCTTTGCCTTCCACTTTGGTTTCTCGCCGGGCCGGCCTGGGTACTTCTTGTCACGCTTGTGGTTGATGTGGCAGGCATCGTCCCCACTCTTTACAAGACCTATCAGCATCCAACACAAGAAAGTGGTATTGCGTGGGGGATGAACTTGGTGGGGTCGTTTCTTAACATTGCAGCTCTGGGAGCCATTGCAACATGGAGCTTTAGCGAAGCCCTGTATCCTTTCTACATGCTCCTCATCAACGGGGCGGTTTTCTTCTTGATTGTCCGGCGAGATGTTTTGCCCACCCGGCTGCGTTTTTGAGAAGTCTTTTTTGGTTCCCGGAGTGCTGACTTTGTGTAACCCAAACGTTTAAAATAGGTGTTATCAAATTCGTTATAATTACAAAACAGTTCTTCACCGAGCTGAATATCTCGCATCGCGATATCACGTTGCGGAGTTGACTTGATGTTTCGATGTTTAAAAGAGTGGTTTATGAATCGCTGGTCATCAGAAGGTAAAATGAGTTTTTTTAGTTTCTTATCGTAATATGCATACCATAATATTTGTCGTTGGCCGTGAGAGGACATTTTGGCCAAGTCTTTCTCGGTGTATCCAATGTCAAACTTTGGGTCATATTGCCACGTAACAGTACCCTTCGGAACAAACTGATCAGCAAACAGACCTACACCATGAACACCACTGGGACCAAGTTTTGCCTTTATACGTAACATGCAGAATTTTTAACTAGTGCTATAGTTAATACTATAACATTTCTTACGGATATATCTATGCTTCCTGCAATTTGTGATTTTGAAGGTGCCCATTGGTTGCTGTTTTCTGGCAACGTTCCACCGCTTGTCTACTATTCTCACTTCTCAGTTCTGATTTTGTCCCTTGCCCTTGCTGTTTTTATATACATGAGCAATAAGGCTCGACTACAGAATAAGATTTTTGCAGGAACTCTTGTTTTATTTGCCGCATGGGTATTTTTGGACTCTATTTTTTGGGCGACAAATCGAAGCGATGTGATTATGTTCGCGTGGGCAACGATTATTTTAATCGAACCACTTATTTATGCGGGTTCAGTATATTTCTTATATGTAGCAAGCCACGGGATAGATATGCCACTAAGAGGAAAGATTTTTATTGCCGTACTTCTTCTTCCGATCATGCTCGCGGCCTCAACGGATTACACACTTTCAGGGTTTAACCTAACAACCTGTCTAAGTGAAGAAGGTTTTTTTGCCGTTCAGTACATTTATCCCCTCGAACTCATCCTTACTCTCACGGCTATAGTTATTGGGTTGGGAGCAGCAAAAAGAGCGAAAGATCCTGCAGATAAAAAACGAGTTCGCTTGTTAACAGTGGGGATTTTCTGCTTCCTCCTTGCATTTGGATGGGGGAATATTACGGGCAGTTTTACTGAAAACTGGCAACTAGGTCAGTTTGGTCTGATCGGAATGCCCATTGCTGCTATTTTCCTCGCATATGCAATTGTGCAATATCAAGCATTTCAAATAAAAGTTGCTGCTACGAACATACTTGTTGCGGCGTTATGGATACTTCTTTTATCTCTTCTCTTCATCAATAACCTTTCTATAATGCGTGTCATTGTGGCAGTGACATTTTTTGCGTCGCTGCCCCTCGGGGTTCTTTTGGTGAGGAGTGTTAAAAGGGTTCATCAACAAGCAGAAGAGTTGCAGGTTGCGAACGAGAAGCTTCAGGAGGAGGAAAAATTCCAATCAGAACTTCTTTCGGTCGCATCGCACCAGCTCAAAGGTCCTCTTGCGAATGTCATCGGATACAGCCAGAGTATTCTTGATGGTGATACTGGAGAGGTTCTCCCTGATACACAAAAGGCCGTTCACATCTCTCTCACAGCGGCGACAGGGGCTGTTTCGATGGTTGATGAATTCTTGAGTTTGGGACGCATCAAGCGGGGGGCGATGTTTTATGAGATGCAGGAGTGCGATACGAAGAAAATTGTCACCCAGACGCTCTTTGAGTTGCAGTTGGTTGCGGAAGTAAGGGGATTGAAGCTTTCCTCAAAGATTTCTGAAACGGATAATTTGAAGGTCGTTGCGGACGCATCCCGTCTGAAACAAGTTTTCTATATCCTTGTTGATAATGCAATCAAATACACGCCTACCGGATCAATCGAGGTGTCTCTCTCGCGAACACAAGATGCGATTGTATTTTCCGTGAAAGATACAGGGGTCGGTATCAATGATGAGGACAAGAAACGTCTCTTTACCAAATTCGGTCGTGGAAAGGAATCATTCAAGACGAACGTGGCATCGAGCGGTCTTGGATTGTATCTCGCGAAAGAATTTGTTGCTGCACATGGTGGCGACATCGGCGTTGAATCAGAAGGACAGCCGGGGAAGGGCTCGACGTTTTACGTAAAGATCCCGACGAATATACAGCCGGGAACAATTGGAAACAAGGGATAAATATGACCCAGGATAAAAGCACTTCTTTTGTAGAAGTTAGAATCAGTAAGAAACATGGTAATGGATTGTTTGTCTTAAAAGATTTCTCGTCAGGGGAGAGGGTGTACTCTTTTTCTAAAGGTAGAATCGTTGGTCAAGGCGGGCTTAAAGATTTGTCTGCGGAGGAAAAAATGTACCTTGATAAAATAGGAGAAAATACATACGAAATTATCGAACCACCCGCACGTTACACCAACCACTCCTGTGAACCGAATATTCAAGAAAAAGAGAGGACAGGATACGCCTTGCGAGATATTAAGATAGGTGAAGAACTTACCATCAATTATGATGAAGTTGCATATCTCGAAAAACCATTTAAATGCAGATGTGACTCCAGGAGGTGCAGAGGACTAGTTCGGGGAAAATAATTTATTTCTTCGTGCCACTCTCAAGGAGGTCAAATATCTCCTCCATTACTTCTGATGGGACATGCGTTGCTTTGATGATGTATCGGTCAATCGGATACTCGCGTGATTTCTCGATATAGGTGGGATCGCTTTTATTCGTCAAAAAGACCACATATGCGTGTTCGGTGAGGCCGCGCTTTTTCAATTCTTCGACGAGTTCAAACCCGTTCATCCCAGGCATATCGATATCAAGAACAAATGTGTCCGGTTTATATCCAGTATCAATCTTTGCCAAAGCGGCCTGCGCACTCGTCACCGTTTCAACATCAATGTTGTAGCGTTTCGCTTTTTGGGCGTAGAGATTAAGAAAAAACTGGTCGTCGTCAACGAAAAGGAGAGTGTGGCGTTTTCCTGAAGGAGGCATGGAGACAGATGTTAGGTTATAGCTTTTAGGTGATAGGTCTTGGAACAAGCAAATATAGAGAAAAGTATATCATACGGCTATCCTTTGCACTTACAGCGATTGCTCTCTATACTATTTCTATACACCGAAAGCTACAAGCTATAACCTAGTTTTTACATGCACATAATGAAACAGGCACGTTTGGATCAGCTTGCAGACGGCATCTTCGCAATCGTCATGACGCTTTTGGCGATTGAGATTCACGTGCCGTTTCTCACTGGCACGATTACCAATGGGACTCTCTTACAATCTCTTTTTTCTCTGACGCCTCTTTTTTTGAGTTACGCACTTTCGTTTCTCCTCCTCTTTACCTATTGGCGAGGGCATCACTATATCGCGTCGGTTCTTGCGCAGAGTATCGACAACCGCCTGACGACCATAAACGCATTCTTTTTTCTGTCAGTCGGCCTTATCCCGTTCTCAACACTTCTTCTCGGACGATACTTCTTTACGCAAACGGCGATCGTTGCATATGGTATCAACATCATTGTAACGGGACTCCTTTTGTATTGGATGCGCCAGTACATCCTTTCTGCCCCGACCATTGTGAATCAAGAATTAACACCGACGCTCCTGCAACATGGAACAATCCGGATTCTTTTTCCCGTGGCAGCAGCGATTGTCGCAATCGTCTTGAGTTTTGTGAGCATACAACTCTCACTCGTTCTCTTCACGCTCTGCATCCTTTTTAATCTTTCAAGCAGAAGCACGACACTCTTCCTTCGATTTTTCCCCAACAGTTTTCTTCGCAATCTGTAATGGAGACGCGAGCAATGTTTGGTGCCGGTTGTTTCTGGGGAGTCGAAGAAGTATTCCGTGTGTTTCCGGGTGTTGTAAAGACACGTGTTGGATTTTCGGGTGGCACTGTCAAAGATCCTTCATATGCAAAAGTGTGCGAAGGGAACACGGGACATGCTGAAGTTGTTGAAATAATCTACGACCCTGGGCAAACAACCTACGAAAAATTACTGGACAGATTCTTTGAGATACACGATCCGACGCAAGTAAATCGACAAGGACCCGATGTGGGGGATCAGTATCGTTCTGTTATTTTTTACTACACCGCGGAACAAAAAGAGTCCGCAGAGAAATCAAAAGATACTCTTGCGGCATCAGGAAAGTGGCATAACCCTATTGCAACAGAGATTGCGCCCGCAGGAGAATTCTACGAAGCCGAAGAATATCATCAGCACTATTTTCTGAAAAACGGTGGCGGGACATGTCATGTCTGACCAACAACGAACAACGAACAACGAACAACAGATAAGACAATAAAAACCTTCTTTGTGCAATAAAATAAGCCAGAAAAGGGTGCTATAATGGCATTTCCTATGAAATTTTTAACGTGGATAAAAGCACATAAAATCCTTTCTATCCTTGCTGGTCTGCTTATTATCATCATTGGAGCAGGTCTTATTTTTGCTCGTGGAGGCGGAGGGGACGAAGAAATTGTTCTCGTGGAAAGGCGAGATGTTATTGAGACCGTTCGGGTGTCAGGAACCGTTGAGGCGGAAATAGTATCCGATGTTGGATTCGAAGCATCGGGTGTCATCCGAAACGTATATGTGAAAGTGAACGATACGGTACGACGGGGGACACGGCTCGCTGATCTTGGTATGGGCACGCTTCCCGCACAACTGCAATCGGCTGAAGCTGCTCTTGCCATCAAGCGTGCGGAGAGCGCGAACACATCAATCAACTTGAGTGCGATAGAGGAAAAACACGATACGTTTGTGGCGAACGCAGAGAGCGAACTCCTTTCCGATGATCTTATCGCAGAGGCGCACAGTAGCACCTATACCATGACACCACCTGTGATAAGTGGGCGTTACGAAGGTCCGCGGGGGACATACAAGATTCGCATCGACCGGGGCGTTTCAAATGAATATGATCTGTATGTGTTTGACATGGAAAATGTAGAGCCGGTTGAGATTAACAAAACCGGTTCGACACCTCTTGGTGAACGTGGGCTTTTTATCAGTTTTCCCGACGGAATTTCGAGCTACGATGACACGACATGGTACATTACGACTCCTAATAAAAAAGGCAGCTCATATTCAGTGAACGTAAGTGCTTGGGAAGACGCTTTGGCTGAGCGAGAACGTGCACTTAAATCCGCAGAAGAAGAGATTCGTGCCCAAGGCGCAGGTAGCTCAATCGCTGAAGCACAGCTTCTTCAAGCAGAAGCAGAAGTCGCTCGCATACGGGCTCTCATGGCAGAACGTACGCTTGTAGCACCCTTCGACGGTATCGTAACTGCGGTTGAGATCGATCCGGGAGAAACAGCCGGCGTTGGCGATTCCGCGATGTCTCTTATCTCCACGACTGGTTTTGGGGTGGAAGTGGACCTTCCTGAGGTTGATAGTATTCGCGTCAGGTCTGGTAACCCTGCCGAGGTTGTTCTCGACGCTCTTCCTTCCGAACCATTCAGCGCGACAGTCGTTTCGGTGAACCGAACCGAGACAATCGTCGACGGTGTCTCGGTCTATGAAGCGCGTCTTGCGTTTGGTCTTGAAGATGAGCGGATTATTTCCGGTATGACCGCAGATGTTACGATTACTGCGAACAAGAAAGAAAATGTACTCGCACTTCCTGCGCGAGCACTCAAACTCAGTCCCGATGGATCATTCTTTGTGAATGTATACAACGGCGATACAAAAGAAATAACCGAAACGCCTGTTACGACCGGTCTTCGTGGAGGAGATGGGTTTGTCGAAATAATCGCGGGACTTGGCGAAGGGGTGCGGATAGTGGTATCCCACGAATAATTTTTGTATATGAAAGACGCACTGCGTGTAGGGCTCATGCTCGGCTGGAAACAGCTACGGCACGCGAGTATCTGGACGACGATGCTCATCACCTTCGTCATGATGTTGACGTTTTTGAACCTGGTTGCCGTCTCCGGTATTCTCGTCGGACTCATCGAGGGGTCGGTCAAGGCATACAGCGATCAGTTCACGGGAGATATTTTTATTACGACGCTTCAGGGTGAGAAGCACATCGAGAAGTCGGGTGATTTGCTCTCGACGATGGCGACCATCCCCGGCGTTGATGCTTACACAGCCCGCTACACTGAAGGGGTAACAATTGAAGCAAATTATCGCGAACGCCGCGATCCAAAAGCACTCCGCGACACTGTTGGTACCACAATCGTAGGGCTTGATCCCGAGGCAGAAGAGGTGGTGACGAATCTCTCGCGGCATCTTGTTGAGGGAGAATATCTCACTCCAAATGACGCAAGCTACGTCATGCTCGGGGCAACACTGCTTGAACAGTACTCACCACTCGGGCAAGGGGATGATGTCGGATTCCCGACGCTCTCGGATGTTCATCCAGGGACACGGGTTCGTGTCACTGTGGGAGACGCAACGAAGGAATATATTGTGAAGGGGATTCTAAAGACGAAGGTGGATGAGATTTCGCGTCGTATTTTTGTTACCGACAGCGAATTTGTTCGTCTTGCGGGACGCACGAATTTGAACGTGAACGAGATGGCGATTCGTGTTGAAAAGGACACTCCCGCTTCACGGGTTAAACAATCACTCATCGCGAGTGGTGCTTCTGAATATGCGCTCGTCCGCCTTTCCCGCGAAGGTCTGCCAAAGTTCTTAATCGATGTCATGAATACATTCGCGCTCCTCGGGAACGGCATTAGCTCGATTGGTCTCGTTGTCTCATCGATTACGATTTTTATCGTTGTGTTCGTGAATGCGATCACGAGGCGGAAGTACATCGGAATCCTGAAAGGTATTGGTGTACGTGCGTCCGCGATCGAACTCTCATATGTCTTTCAGTCGCTTCTCTATGTTCTCGCCGGCTCCGCTCTCGCGCTTATCATTATTTATGGGCTCCTTGTTCCTTTTTTCAATTCGCACCCCATCGATTTCCCATTTTCTGATGGCATTCTGGTGGCACCGCTTGGAAGTACTCTCATCAAACTCGTAATCCTCATTGTTGCAACGGTCATCGCTGGGTACATTCCTGCGTGGATGATTATCAAACGCAATACGCTTGACTCGATTTTAGGACGCTAACTCTATGATCGAAGTAAAAAATCTTGTAAAGAATTATGGAAAAGGAGACGTGGTGACGCACGTTCTCCGCAACATAAACCTCCGTATCAAAGCCGGGGAATTCGTTGCAATCATGGGAAAATCGGGTGCAGGCAAATCGACGCTCATGTACCAAATGAGTTTACTTGATGTACCAACATCAGGGACGGTGACATTGGATGGTATTGAGACCGCAGGGCTCTCCGAGGCAGATCGAACACTTTTTCGCTTAAACCGCCTCGGATACATCTTCCAGGACTACGCTCTTTTGCCGGAACTTTCTGCTGCTGAAAATGTTATGGTGCCACTTCTTATGACAGGAATGTCGCGCGCAGAAGGAATGACAAAAGCAATGAGGGCGCTTGATGCGGTTGGGCTTGGCCATCGTCTCGACAATCGTCCTGCACAACTCTCCGGTGGCGAACAGCAAAGGGTCTCGATTGCGCGCGCGATCGCGGAGAAGCCGGACATCCTTTTTGCCGACGAGCCAACGGCGAACCTGGATTCCGTCTCCGGCGAAGCGGTCATAAAAGTTATGCAGGAGTTGCATCAAAAACAAGGACAGACGATCGTTATGGTCACCCATGAAGATGAATATGCCGCAGCTGCGGACCGCATCATCCACCTTGAAGATGGTGTCATTGTGAGCGATACAACGGTCAATGGGCGCGAGGGAGCGAAATAGTCACTTTTGTCCCAACGCCCGGTTTACTTGCAAGTGTTAGCCGTCCGTTATGTTGTTGTGCGATAGCTGCTGCAATTGGAAGTCCCAGTCCTGAGCCCGGGATGGTGTATCGGACCATCTCGCTCCGATATAAGGGCTCGAGAACCCTTTTGTGTTCGTGTGAGGGAATACCGATACCATTGTCTTCAACAACAACCACACACCGTTGTGGTGTAGCGGAGAGCGTAAGCGCAATCATGCGATTTCCCGCCTGCTGATGCATATATTTAATACTGTTCTCGACGAGCGTCATCAAAAGTTCTTCAATCTGATGCGGTACGGCGCATATCATTACATTCGGTGTTGTATGAACCGTAACGCTTATGCCGTGTGTGAGCGCTTCATCTTGGATATACCGCGATACATTTTTTACGATACAGCTCGCACACACTTTTTTTCGCGTCTGTTTTTCTTTTTCATCTACAAGTCGCCGGAGACGCAGTGCGTCATAGACAAGCAAGGACATATTCTCAAGAACACTCTCGCATACGATGAGACGTTCCTGATTAGGAACGTCTTTCTTTAAAAGTGAAATCTCACCTTTGACGATGGTGAGCGGTGTTTGCAAACTATGCGCGATCGTCCCAAGAACAACAGCGCACTCTTTGCACATGCATGCATTCGAAGTCGTGGTTGGCTGTGTCTCCGAAGCGTCTCTCATGGTGGTTATGGTACTGCCGCTATCTTATATCCTGATCCTGGTACGGTATGAATGAGCTTGCGTGTTCGGGTACGTTCGATTTTCCGTCGCAAGGTCATCACGTGTGCTTCGATCGTATTTGAGAACGGATCAACTGACATGTCCCACACGTGCTCCAAGATCTTTGCGCGGGAAACGACCGCATCTCTATTTCGCATAAGATATTCAAGGAGCATATATTCTTTCTTCGTGAGCAAAATACGTTTTCCAGCACGCTCCACCTTTTGTTCACGTGTCGAAAGAGTAAGATCGTCAATCGAAAGTGTGTCACCTTGAATCCCGTGTGGACGACGCAAAAGCGCACGTGCTCGTGCGCGAACTTCGTCGAGACAAAACGGCTTTGTGAGGTAGTCATCAGCACCAGCATTCAAAAGGTTGATCTTTGTTGTTGTATCGCCACGGACGGAGAGAGACAAGATGGGTGTCATCGTTCCATGTGCGCGGATATCCTTACACACAAAAAGGCCCTCCTTTTTGGGGAGGACGTTATCAAGGATGATAAGGTCGTATTCGTTGGTCTTGGCGAGAAAGGCACCTCGCTCGCCATCTTCGGCGGTTTCGACTATGAGACACTCGCATTCGAGGCCTTTTTTGAGGACTTCTGCGATGTCTGGGTTATCTTCTATAACGAGTGCGCGCATATCCCTTTGTGCGGTCTTTATACTCCTCGTTTTTTGACTTGTAAAGGACGACTTCATAAAGATTTTATCTTGGGTTTTGAGATGGCTCTGCCCTCAAATGCAGGTTAAAATGAAGGCGTAATGGCTGAAAAAACAAAAAAGCACCACGTGATCATTGTCGGTATGGGTTTTGCAGGGTACCAAGCGTATCGGACGCTCCATGATCTTTTGCGGGAAGAAGACAATGTTGAAATCACCGCGATCGACAGCAGTGATTCATTTGTGTTCATCCCGATGATCCACGAAGTTGCAACAGGGCTTTTGATGCCTGACTCAATCACGCACCACCTTCGAGATACACCCCAACGGTTTGCACGAGACATAATCGAGGGCAAGGTTCTTTCTCTTGATGCTGATGCAAAAACACTTACGATCGCGCGGGCGGAAGGATTTACCGACACCCTTTCCTACGACACGCTTGTCCTTGCGATGGGGTCCCGGATTAATTTCTTCGGTGTTCCTGGAGCAGAGGAACACGCGTTTCCTCTGAACACACTTCCTGATGCGAAGAAAATAAAGAATCGCTTGATTGAGATGTTTGATATGGCGGATGCAACAACGGATCCTGCGGAGAGGAAAGAACTACTTCGGTTTGTTGTTGTCGGTGCAGGTGCAACGGGAGTTGAGCTTACGGGGGAAATTGCGGACGCACTTTCAAAGGAATTGCGGGATCTTTTTCCTCATCTCCACGAGCACGCGGAAGTGGTGCTTATTGATCGCGGGACACAACTTCTTTCTCAAATGGACGAATGGTTTGGAGAGAAGGTGATGCGCATTCTTGAGAAAAAAAAGAACGTGAAGATCATTCTCGAAGCGGGGGCAGAAAAAATCATTCCCGAAGGAATTACAACAAACAAGGGGTTTTTTGCATCGCGTACTGTTCTGTGGTGCGCAGGTATTGTTTCTACCTCTCTCCCCATGTCTTCTGCCCAAACGATTCCTATAGATGAACGGACAAAACGAATTATTGTGACCCCCGAACTTTTTGTAGAAACCAAACCAGATATCTTTGTTGTTGGAGACCAAGCAGAGATTGTGAATCCCAAAACAGGGAAGCCATACGGCATGCGTGCCCAGTTTGCCGTTCGCGAGGGACGAACTGCGGCGAGGAACATTATTGCGCGACTTCGAGGAAAACGGCTCTCGTCGTTCTCGTGGCAAGAGCACGGAATCATTTTGTCACTTGGGCGAGGCGGTGCGCTCGCAAAAGTCTTTGGGTTCAAATTCTCTGGATTTATTGCATGGCTCATATTTCACACCGCATACCTGACCGCGCTTGTCGGCGTTCGTGCAAAATGTCGCACCGCGCTTGAATGGGTGCTTGACCTTTTCTCTCCGCGTGATTTTTCGAAGGTGTAAGAGGGCAATTTTTGTGGTAAAATCTTTGCAGAGCAGTTTTTCGAAGGAGGTTGCTTGTGACGACTCGAATACGGAAGTATCGCTGGTTCGTGGGGACTTCGCATCCCGAAGCGAACCGACACATCGGTAATGAGCTTGCTGCACAGGGTCTCGTTGTACAGTCGGAGATGCGCGAGACGCTGTGCGCCGACAGTATCCGACGCGATCTGTGGGAGATCGCATCGTACAAGCTCGTTGTCGCGTTTCAACGGGGACCACTGGGTCGAACGATGGAGGTTTTTCGCGCTGAGGGAGGTGGCCGTCCTGCCGCGTGGCCTCCCGTAGCTCGTACGATTGGAGGATCGGTGCGGGCCAATCTTCCGCCCGTTCATCGTGGGACCTCACATCTTCCTCCCCCTCGTCCTCGGGGCTAAACGCCCCTCATGTGGGCCGGCGCGTGTTGCGCCGGCCCGCTTTTCTTTTCTGTGTACCCGGGCACTAATTCTCCAAAAAGTTAGTGCCCGGGTATACTACGCATATGTCAGTTTTTAACCTCAAGAGCGAGTTTGAACCCGCGGGTGATCAACCCAAGGCGATCGAGGCCTTGACCACAGGACTTCAAGCAGGGAAGCGTCATCAAACGCTCGTGGGTGTCACGGGTTCTGGTAAGACGTTTACTGCGGCGCACGTGATCGCGAATACGGATAAACCGACGCTTGTTATCGCACACAACAAAACACTTGCGGCACAACTAGCACAGGAGTACCGAGAGTTCTTTCCTGACGCGGCGGTACACTATTTTGTCTCATACTACGACTACTATCAGCCGGAAGCATACGTTCCTGTTACGGACACGTATATCGAAAAAGAAGCGCAGATCAACGAAGAGATCGATCGTCTGCGCCACGCGGCAACGCAGGCACTTCTGACCAGAAAAGACGTTATCGTTGTCGCGTCGGTTTCATGTATCTACGGTTTGGGTTCTCCTGAAGAATATGAAAAAGTGCATTTGAAACTTGCGGTGGGTGATACAAAGGGTCGTGCCGATCTTATTCGTGAACTCATCCGTATCTACTTTGAGAGAAGTACAACAGATCTCTCGCCGGGACAGTTCCGCGCCGTGGGGAGTGTCGTTGAGATTATGCCGGTCAACGAACGGGTGGTGTATCGGATCGATTGTACGAATGACACCATCACAAATATCCAGGTTCTTGATCCTGTCTCGTTCATGATTAAAAAAGAAGTCGAGACGCTTTTCATGTTTCCCGCAAAACACTTCGTTTCAAGCGACGAGCAGATCAAGAGCGCCCTTGTTTCGATCAAAGAAGAAATGGAGAAACAAATCGAGAAACTGAAGAGGGAAGGGAAGGAACTTGAGGCAGAACGTCTGAAACGCCGTACGACATATGACCTCGCGATGATCCGCGAAGTCGGATACGTGACGGGAATCGAGAATTACTCGCGCCATTTCGACGGACGTGCGCCGGGAGAGCCACCGTACACACTCCTTGACTACTTTCCGAAGAAAAAAGATGGTACACCTGATTTTTTGACGGTTATTGACGAGTCGCACGTGACAATCCCCCAGATTGGCGGTATGTATGCGGGCGATCGCTCACGAAAAGAAACGCTTGTTGATCACGGATTTCGTCTTCCCTCGGCGATCGACAACAGACCACTTATGTTCGAAGAATTCGAAGCACGAGTGGGACAGGTCGTCTACACAACAGCAACACCTGGGCCATATGAACTCGAGAAAAGTAAGGCAGAAAAAGAAGGAGTATTGGTCGAACAAATCATCCGTCCCACAGGGCTCATCGACCCTGAGGTCATCGTGCGGCCAATCATGAGCACTGCGGAATATGAAGGGCAGGTGCAGGATTTCATAAAAGAATCGGAAATGGTTATCAAGCGTGGCGGGCGCGTTCTTGCGACAACACTCACCAAACGGATGGCGGAGGATCTTGCAGAGTTTCTCATTGCTCGTGGTGTGAAGGCGGTCTATCTTCACAGTGACATCAAGACAATCGAACGCATCGAAATCCTGACGAATTTCCGAAAAGGCGAATTCGATATGATTGTCGGCGTGAACCTCCTACGTGAAGGACTCGATCTCCCTGAAGTCGAACTCATTGGTATTCTTGACGCTGACAAGGAAGGATTTCTCCGTTCCGAAACAGCTCTCATCCAGACGATCGGCCGCGCAGCGCGCAATATCCTCGGGCGTGTCATTCTCTACGCCGATGTTATGACCGGTTCGATGGAGAGGGCAATCGGGGAGACGAATCGACGTCGCGCAATCCAGGTCGCACACAACACGAAGCACGGAATCACGCCGCAGACGATCAAAAAGAAGATCTCCGACATCACCGACCAACTCATGAAAGATCATGACAAGGCGGTCGAACTCGATCTCTCAATGGTCCTCGCAAACGGAAAGAAACCTGCTGATATAAAACGAGTCATTAAAATAAAAGAAGGGGAAATGAGCGCGGCGGTCAAGGTTCTTGATTTCGAAACTGCAGCGATAATCCGCGACGAAATTAAAAAACTCGAAGGGATGCTTACGAAGAAAAAGGAATAGAAAATCAAAACCCCCGTCCTGCCGATCTAAAATAGCATCGGTTGAGGACGGGAGCGCTTCACACAAGCCCGAGGGTTCAAGGATTCGAAAATCCGAGAGAACCGAGGGCTCAGGTGAAGTTACTGCAGCTCGAGGCGGACGAGCCGAAAGTACCGGCCGAAGGCGCGGCCGAGCCAGAAGAACTTGAGGTACCACGCGCCGCAGCCCCAGATGAGACACGTGACGCGTCGGCCGCTGTCCTCCGGACGCCGCCAGATTGTTCCCGTGAAGACGAGCGCGAACTGGCGGTATTCCTCCGGTATGTCCTTCTGCTGGCCGAGCAGTTGCTCGGCGTGGCGCTGACCCGTGGTGCCGTCGAGCGCCGTGGCTCGCGTCACCATCTCCTCGCCGCCGACGTACTCCTCGCCGTCGCGGAGGAACTCCGCGAGCGTGAGAACGGGCTCACCGACGAGCGGTTCGTCCTCGAGCAACTCCCATCCTTCTTTGCGCTTGTCGTTGGCGAACCCGGTCAGGGGCGTCAACTTAACTGTTGGATACGTCTGCATGGTCTTCTCCTTGGTCAGAAAGCAGTTTTTGTGCTTCAAAATCGGAAATCCCAGCCCTTAACATGTCTTAGATTGACATCCTAAGGGCTGGAATTTCTTTGAGTAACTTCACAATGTGTTAAAGAACGTATGAATATATTATAGCATACCTTGTGCATGAAGGTCAAGGGTGTTGAGGGAGAGGTGTGTTATGCTGTCTCTACACCCCCCGCACAAAAAGCGTGGGGCACATTCTCGTATGTCAAAGCAAAGAAAACGAATACAAAATGACAAAGAAAATGACCTTTTGATCGTCAAGGGAGCGCGGACGCATAACTTGAAGAACATCACTGTGGAGATGCCCCGCAACGCGATGGTTGTGATCACCGGTCTTTCTGGTTCAGGCAAATCATCCCTGGCATTCGATACTATTTTTGCTGAAGGACAACGTCGCTATGTCGAATCGCTCTCTGCATATGCGCGGCAGTTCATAAGCCAGATGCCAAAGCCAGACGTTGATGAGATCATCGGTCTTTCGCCTGCAATCTCGATCGACCAGAAATCACGCTCCAACAATCCTCGTTCAACCGTTGCAACAATCACCGAGATCTACGACTACCTCCGTATTCTCTACGCTCGCATCGGTACCCCGCACTGTCTCATGTGTGGTGAACCAATAACGCGTCTCACAACAGAGGAGATCCAAGGATTTATCATGGGCAAAGTGAAGGCGGCGAGCAAACACCTGAAGCCCGGGAAAGATAAAAATCTTTCTGAAGCGGTTAAGGATGCACGGGACACAAAAGAAACGCTCGAGATCTATGCGCCCGTTGTCCGCGGCCGAAAGGGCGAATACTACCAACTTCTCTACGACGCTCTCGGAAAGGGATTCTCAGAGGTCCTTGTTGATGGCGAGAGAAAGATGCTCCGCGAGCAAATCATTCTTGAAAAAAACAAAAAACACGACATCGATATCCTCGCTGACAGGATCTTTTTAAGTGAGTTCATTGATAGCCCTGATAGCGCAAAGGAGCGCCTCCGTGAAGCGGTTGAACGTTCTCTCCACGAAGCACATGGGCTTGTTCGTATCGTCATTCCCAAGACAGACATATTTGTCAAAAAAGGAACAAATGAGATCGGTGTTGTGATGTCAGCAAAATTCTCATGTCCCAATGACGGATATTCGTATCCTGAGATTGAGCCACGCCTCTTTTCATTCAACAGCCCGTACGGTGCGTGTCCGGAGTGCAACGGTTTGGGAACGCGGCACTTTTTTGGTGGCGAGGCATGTCATTTGTGTAAAGGTGCACGATTGCGCCAGGAGGCACTGAACGTCCGTCTTGGTGGAAAGAATAAAAAGGGAGGTATGAACGTTGTTGAACTTACGGCACTTTCAGTTGACGATGCGCGGAAGTTCTTCGACGACCTCACGCTCACGCCAAAAGAAAAAGAGATATCAAATGTTATCGTGCGTGAGATTGGCGAGCGTCTTACGTTCATGCAGAACGTCGGCATCGGGTATCTCACGCTTGATCGTCGTGCTCATACGCTCTCAGGTGGGGAAGCGCAGCGCATCCGTCTTGCGTCTCAACTCGGGTCCGGCCTCGTTGGGGCACTCTATGTTCTTGATGAACCGACAATCGGACTCCACGCCCGCGATAACGAGCGTCTCGTTAAAACACTCCTGAACCTCCGTGATCTTGGAAATACCATCATTGTTGTTGAGCACGACGAAGACACCATATTCTCATCCGACTATATCGTTGATATCGGGCCGGGAGCAGGTGTGCACGGTGGACATGTCGTTGTGTCGGGATATCTCGATGAGCTCCTCACGGCTCCGAAGAATACATCAAAGTCACTTACGCTTTCGTATCTGCGTGGAGAAAACCAAATCCCTCTTCCCGAACAACGTCGCACAAGCGATAAAGGGTCAATAAAGATTCGCGGCGGGAATGCGTTCAATGTGAAGAACCTGAATGTGGACATTCCCCTTGGAAAGAACATCGTCGTGACGGGCGTTTCAGGGTCTGGAAAATCGACATTTATGTATGAGATTCTCTACAAAAATCTCCAGGCGCGATTCGAAAAAAGGTATCGTTCAGCACAAACCTTTAATGTCGGATCGATTACGGGCCTTGAATATCTTTCTCGAGCGATTCTCATAGACCAATCCCCGATCGGACGTACATCGCGTTCGAACCCTGCAACATACACGGGCGCATTCACGCACATCCGTGATATGTTCGCCGCAACGGCCGAAGCACGGGCGCGCGGTTGGAAGGCAAATCGATTCTCATTCAACGTTAAAGGTGGACGATGTGAGGCGTGCGAAGGAAAAGGAGAGATCGCCGTTGAGATGCATTTCTTGCCGACGGTCTATGTCACGTGTGATGTGTGTCACGGAAAACGTTTTATGCGCGAGACACTTGAGGTCGAATACAAAGGGAAAGATATCCATCAGGTTCTTTCAATGACGGTTGAAGAATCACTCGCATTTTTTGAAGACATTCCGGCAATTTCAGATCGACTCAAAACACTGAACGATGTGGGGCTCGGATATTTGCAATTGGGGCAATCAGCAACAACGCTCTCAGGTGGGGAAGCACAACGCGTGAAGATCTCGTCGGAACTGTACCGCCCACATCTCCAAAAAACAATCTATCTCCTCGACGAGCCGACCATTGGACTCCACTACGAAGATGTACGGAAGTTGATTGAAATTCTCGAGACATTGGTTGCGAAGGGAAGTACGGTTATTTTAATTGAGCACAACATGGATATCATCAAAAACGCTGACCACATCATTGATATCGGACCCGAAGGGGGTGTTCTTGGTGGAAAAGTCGTTGCGACAGGAACACCTGAAGAGATCGCAGAAACAGACACGCATACCGGTTTTTACCTCCGCAAGGCACTCAAAAATAGCAAGAAAAAACAGAAGGGAGCATACTAGAGACAAATTAGTACAGAACCATGCGTTCTCCCTCTGATAATCCATTCCTTGCAAATAAGTCCGCTCTTCGAAAAGAGGCGGAAGATGATACGCGTCTTGCGCGCGAACGACAGCGTGCGGAAGAAGACACGCGCAAACGTCAACGCAAAACGGTTCTTCAGGCAGAGCTGACACATCTCAAGGGCGACCTTACTCGAAAAGAGAGGGAAAAAGATGTGCTTCTTCGTGAAAAAAACACACACCTGCATACACAGGATCGTTTGCGTGCGACCGTTCGTGTGCCAACCGCGGGGACTCATGAACAATCTGAAAAAGAGCGAGCGGTTAAAACGCTACAAGCGGAACTTGACCGAATCCATCATGAAAAAGATGCACTGACCCGTGAAGAGGGCTCCCTTGATCGAGTTTTGAGAGATTTTGCAAATAAACAAGACACCTCCTCTTCACATGCTGTTTCTCACGGAGACCTCGACCTCAAGGATGCAGAACAGGCGGTTGCAACACTTGAAAAAGAATTAAAAGAACTCGAGAGGGAGCACTTAGCAAAAGAGCATGAACTCTCTCTTGCGCGTGCGACTCTCGCGCGCGCAACACGCGAGGAAGAATCAGCACTACGTCATGAAAAAGAAGGTGAAAAGTCGCAACATCTTGAAGAGGGAAAAGAAAAGCGAACACAAGTCGCGCGAGAACAACTTGCGCACGCCCTTATACGCCTTGCGGGAGAAGAGCGGGTACTCCTTGAAAAAATTGCAGCGGCAAAAAGAGAAGTGGAAGAATATGCACGTACGCTCAAAGACGCAGAGCGAACAAAGAGCAAGGCAACAGAAGAAGAACGGCACGAATCAATTGTTCTTGGGCAGGAAGAACGAAAGGAAGAGATACTTACACGAGAAATCACTGATATAAAAAATAGAATCGCTGAGATCGAGAGAGAAGTGAGATCTCTATAATTGGTAACGCCGCCCCGAAGCTACGGGGCGGCGCAAAACCGCGAGACGGACTCAGCCCTTCAAGATGCCCGCCTCGCGCCACCGCCGGAGCGTGCGTTGGTCGGGAGTGAGTTCACCCCTGTACAGCACTTCCTGCTTGGTGGTGGGGCTCTTGGGAAGCTGTCGGTATGCCCCATTGATCGCCTGCAGCGTCTTGTCGAGTTCGGTGTCGACGATTGGCTCTCCCGTAGCGGCCATCGCCCTCTCCTTCGCAAGATTCATCGTCCACCTCGCTTGGTTGGTCCTGCATCTGCAAATCATGTTAAAATATTTTCAATGCTCCGTCAAGATTTCGATAAAATAAAACTACCCGACACGCCGGGCGTGTACTTGTTTCGGCAGGGTCGCGATGTTTTGTACATCGGGAAGGCAACCTCACTTGCAGACCGCGTGAAGAGTTACTTTGCTCCTGACCTTATCCTTACCCGCGGACAAAGGCTTGTGAAGATGCTCGCAGAGGCATCGCGTGTTACGTTTGAAGAAACAGACTCTGTTCTTGAGGCGCTTATACGCGAAGCGGCGCTTATTAAGAAGTATCAGCCGGTTTACAACTCGCGTGAAAAAGATGACAAAAGTTTTAATTACGTTGTTATCACAAAAGAAGAATATCCACGTGTCTTTACGATGCGCGAGAGAGAGCTACTCACGATCAAAAAAACATCATTTGAGGCAATGTACGGTCCTTTTCCGAATGGAGGGCAACTCCGCGATGCTTTGAAGATCATACGAAAAATATTCCCGTATCGTGGAAAAACAGATGCTCCACTTGCGACGGCAAAACGTCGCGCGTCACGCTTATATGAAGAAATCGGTCTTGCTCCAAAAAGTAAGGCGATTCTTGCCGATGCGGGACTCTACAAAAAGACAATCCGAAACGTGAAATTATTTTTCGAAGGAAAAAAGAAAGCACTTTTAAAAACTCTCGAAAAAGATATGCGCGCGTATGCTCGCGCGCACGAATTCGAAAAAGCGGCGGAAATAAAACGACAACTCTTTGCGCTTCAACACATAAACGATATCGCGCTCATCAAAAGAGGAACAAAAAACAATGAACAAGGAACAAAGGAAGAACGAATCGAGGGGTATGATGTCGCGCACACAAGCGGTGCGCACGCAGTCGGAGTTATGACGGTTGTGTATGGAAGTGAGCCAGCACGATCGGACTATCGGATGTTCAATATCAAAGGTCTCGGGGAGAAAGGCAGGATTGTGGACGATACGAAGGCCTTGTCTGAAATCCTCGATCGTCGGTTCGGACACCCCGAATGGCCTCTACCACGTTGTATCGTCGTAGACGGCTCTACGGCACAAAAACGAGCCGCTGAGAGGGTTTTATTGCGTTTGGGACTCCTTATCCCTGTGGTGGCTGTCGTCAAAGACGAGCGACACCGACCGCAACGTTTGCTCGGAGATGCTCGTCTCACTCACACCCACGCCTCGGCTATCATTACTGTGAACGCAGAGGCACACAGGTTTGCACTTTCGTTTCATCGCAAAAAGAGGCGGTTCGCGTAAGCTTTTTACGATATACTATTCTTATGCAAAAACTTCGAGTTGGCGTTCTTCGCGGCGGACCATCAAGCGAATACGAGGTCTCTCTGAAAAGTGGCGCGTCGGTTCTCAAAAATCTCTCACAGGAAAAATATATTCCCGTTGATATCTTTATTGATAGGGAAGGAGAGTGGCACATAGGAGGAACTCCTATCACGGGGCGCAATCTTCACGGAAGCGTCGATGTGGTTTTTAATGCTCTTCATGGCGAATATGGAGAGGATGGTACCGTGCAACAACTACTTGATGCTCTTTCAATTCCATACACGGGCTCGGGTACGCTCGCCTCTGCTCTCGGAATGCATAAGAAAAAAGCAAAAGATATTTTCGAACGAGAAGGACTGAGAACACCGCATGCCGTTGCTGTTGACGTCTCGGTTCACACTGCGGACAATCTTAAAGAAATATTTCGAACTGTACCGCATCCGGTTATGGTAAAACCCATTGCGTCAGGGTCCTCTGTTGGTGTTTCTATTGCGAGTTCGTATGACGAATTGTTTCGAGCTGTTGCGACGGCAAGCGATACCTCGCCTCACGTGCTTATCGAGGCACGCATTCAAGGAAGAGAGGCAAGTGTTCCTGTGTGCGATGATTTTCGAGGAGAAGAATATTATGCGTTTCCCCCTATTGAAATCATCCCACCCGCACAGAGTCCTTTTTTTGACTATGGAGCAAAATATTCAGGAGAAACACAGGAGATATGTCCCGGACGATTTTCACACGCCGAAATAGAAATGCTTCAAGATGCCGCACGCCGGGCACACCGTGCCCTCGGCGCACGACACTACTCGCGTTCTGATTTTATTGTGACACCGAGAGGAGTATACATTCTTGAAATAAATACACTCCCGGGCCTGGCGCCAGAGTGTCTTTTACCGAAATCCCTTGCCGCGGTTGGTGCGACACTTCCTGAATTTCTCGATCACGTTATCTCGCTTGCGATAGAAGAGTCCCGTTAATCTTCATCCTCGTATTCTGTTTCGGTGTCTCTTCCGTCGTCTTGGTCTTCCTTCTCATTTTTTGAATAGGTATCTTCAGTATCTTCGACAGATATCTTTGATGTAGTTAAGATGACAATCCGTGCTTCCTCGGAAATCTCAAGGGCTTGTTTGAACACTTCAAATGCGCCTTCGTAATTGTCATCATCTACTTTCTCCGCGCCGTCTTCATAGAGATCTTCTGCTCTGTGTAAACGGTTGAGAACGCTCTCTCGGACTTCTTCCGACAGATCATTCCCTTCGTCGTCAAAGAGCTTAAATGTTTCTTCAAATGACGTGCGGGCTTTTTTGCTCATGCGCTGTGCGGTGTCTTCATCAATCAAAGAGGGGGAAGGAGTATCTTCTGCTACGATATCGATCTGCATCATCATGGAGGGTTCTGGCGACACCTCACGCGTTCTTCCCTCGTCCATTTTTGCGCTTGCGCGTACCTCAAGATCAGCCCCCGCTCGTGTTGCCAAAAGTATCGTTCCCGCTTCCTCTGATTGGTCTGTATCGGATACAAGTTGTGAAAGAATCGTTTCGTGTGCGGAGAGGCGTGCGTCAAGGTCGGCGTCTTCTACAAGCGCAAGAGTGTCTCCCGTATCGTTATCTTCATCCGTATCTTCGTCACGGCGGAGATCTTCAACGTGAGCAGTAATGTGGGCGGTCAAAATCCTACCAGCTTCTTTGTCCAGGTCTCCATGTGCGGCCAGTTCCTCCGCTTCAAGGAGCCGGCGTTCGATGCGTCGGGTGTTCCATTCTCGTTTTGCTTCTGGTGTTACCGCCGCAAGAGACGCGACGTTTTCATTCACCCTCACTTTGAAAGAATAGAGAGTATCTCCGGGAAGTGTTCCTTCGGCAGCGGAAACGATACCACCCCCGAGAAGGATGACAATGAGAAGTGCAACAGGAAGAGGGCGCGTCACGAATACAAAAAGGGAAGAGACGAATGGGCTTCGAATTGGTGCAATCTCATCCGTGTGGAATGAAGGGATAGGCGTTTCGGGAAGAGCCATGTGCGTGATAAGTCGCGCGCGCAAAACACTCTTCTTTTCTGCGGAAAGAGTAATATTTTTTGATTCTTTAAAAATGTGAGAGATATCGTCTGTCATATGTGTTACAAAAGTTCTGATGGTCCATAGAAATCTCGGAGTTTCTGCATCGCACGATGGATGCGTACTGAAACGACATTTTCTGAAACGTCGAGCGCTTCCGCAATCTCTCGTGGTGTCATACCGTCCACAAGGCGCATAATAACCGGTACTCGGTATTCTTCATCAAGAATCGAGAGGATACGGTTGACGTCTCGTCCGATCGCCTGTTCCATCACATGTTCTCGTGCACCAAAATCACTCGGCGAAAACCCCTCTTCAACCATCGCGTCAAGAGAAACAGATTTTTTCTTTCGCACATAATCAATGATGAGATTGTTCGTCACGCGGTATAAGAATGCGCGGATGTTTTCGATGGTGGTACCCTTTGCAACCTCATTCCATGTTTTCATAAAAGCGTCCTGAACGAGGTCTTCTGCAACATCGCGGTCGTACACGCGGAAAAAGCAGTGTCGAAACAGCGCATCAGCATACGTATCGTATGCTTCAAGGAACGCTTGTTGTTGTGTCTCCGTTTGGGATCCCATATATAAGACGAATGAACGGCTTCTCCCTTACGCCGCCTAACCTCGTGTGGAAGTGGTACTCTCCATTCTAATTGATTGTGCCCCGGGCGTGAAGGAGATCGCGCACTATGTCAGAGTCGAAGATTTGCTACACGTATCCAGATGTAGTGTTGTCGCTCCTATCGGGAGGAAGATTCTTCCGGAAGAATCCGATGAGTTTTTTTGGCCATGTCTTGTCCATGCACGGCCGCTCGATGAGCATATAGAATATCGTTGACACCACAAGAACAGCGGGAATGTAGATGAGTCCTTGGACGATAAGCGTTGTGATGTAACTCTCTGACGAAAAGAAAAGAATACTTTTGTTTCCGATAAATGAAATGACGACATAGTGCCAGAGATAGATCGTGTAGCACATACCGCCAATAAGCGTTATCCACCATGTACTAAAAACACCTCGCCACACGTGATCATTGAGCGCGAGTACATACAGACAGAAAATGGCGAGAAGAAGAAGAATCTCTGTGCCGACGCCTCCGATATTGATGTAGAAGATGATTCCAAGTAGGGCAAGACCGACAACAATACTTGCCCAGCGCGAAATCGAAAGTGAGGGTTTTTCAAGATAGATATCGGCGAGCAAAAAACCAATGAGAAAATACTGGATATAGTCATAGAGCGTCAGAAAAGAAAACGGTTGGTAGGTGCTCTGTAGGTAGATGAGAATAATGATTGCTCCTGCGATGACGCCTCGTCGTATATTTTTACTCAGGAAGAAAACGCACGAGAGGAGAGGGGCTAAAATATAGAACTGCACCTCTATCTCAAGAGACCATGCAACCCCGTTCACTGACGGTCCGACGGGAAGGATGTTATGCAAATAAACAAGAGAGGCGAGAAGGCTTGACCAGATTTCCTCCGCATTGTATTTCCCGATGAGGACAAGAAAGACAAAGCACAAGATCATATTGAAGATGTAGGGCGGCTCAAGACGTGTCAGTCGACGAAGGAAGTATGCTTTGATGTTGACATCTTTCATCCCCGCGATGAACTTCTTTGCAAAAGGAAGGGCTAGGATGAATCCGCTGATGACAAAAAAGAGCTCGACGCCGCGGCTTCCGTTGCTCAAAAATATCGAGAGAAGTGGATAGTTATCAGGAGAAGTAGTGAACAAGAAAGGGTTTTTTCCTTGTATAAAGATATCAATATGGAATAAAACGACCCACGCTATCGCGAGAAAGCGTAGGCCGTCTATTTCGGGAATGAAAAGGGAAGAGGAGGTGACGCGGCGGAGTTTTTGTAGGATGACATCGCGCATTTACAAGGGTTGCTGTTCTTTGCCGAAAAAACCAGCTTTCTGTGGACCCTACCGGATTCGAACCGGTGACCTCCTCATTGCAAATGAGGCGCTCTACCAACTAAGCTAAGGGCCCGTGGAAAAGAGTATACAGGTGAGAAACGCGAAAATCAAAGGCAGAATTGCTCTTCCGTGCTCGTTTGATATGCTTACCCATATGAGTCCTTCGAGAAAAATATTACTTGTTGATGATGACCCAAGCATCACCAATCCGCTTTCTGAGCGCCTTACGGGTGCAGGATATACGGTATTTGTTGCTCACACAGGAACAGAAGGACTGACAGCAGCACTCAAAGAACATCCGGAACTTATACTGCTTGATATCATGATGCCCGAGATGAACGGCTGGGAAATGCTTGAGGAATTGCAGAAAGATCCGTGGGGTAAGACCGCACCTGTTATCATCCTCTCGAATATGGATGACATGGACAACGTATCGCAGGCGGTCGCGCACCAAGCGCACGAATACATCATTAAAGGAAGTTGGACGATGGACGACATCGTTCGAAAGGTAGAAGAAAAGTTTGCATATCAAGAGGCCGCTCCTGCGGGCGACTAGCGGAGTTGGTTAGAGCGTTCGCTTCACCACACTAGAGCGGTCACAGGTTCGAATCCTGTGTCGCCCATAATTGTTGGAGTTGGAAATTAGGAGTGAGAGGTTAGTGATTAGAGTTAGTTTAGTCGTTGGTCGTAGGTTGTAGGTCGTTTGTTATTTCCGCTCTCGTCGTTCAATGGATAGGATGTCTCCCTCCGAAGGAGACGATGCAGGTTCGATTCCTGCCGAGAGCACACGAGCGAAGCGAGTGCACCAAAACCGTGGGTTTCCAAAAAGTGAGATAGCGTAGCGTCCTGCTGAGAGCAAAATATATGCACATTAGAGTCACCGTTCGTGTAAATGCAAAGAAAGAATCGATTGTGGAAAAGAAAGAGGGAGTATTTACTATTTCGGTTCGTGTTCCCGCCGAACGAAATCTTGCCAATATTCGTGTTCGCGAGATTCTTGCATCACGTTTCGGTATACCGATCGGAAAAGTCCGTATTTTGACAGGTCACAAAAGTCCGAAGAAAATAATCTCTGTAGAGAGTTGTTTGTCTGACAAAAAAAGGTCGCAAAACGTGAATGTTCGGGTATAATCCTTGCGCGGGCTTGTCCGACAAAGCCCTGTAAGATATGGGGCGACGTCGGGCCTATGGTCTAGTGGTATGACGCGGCATTCGCATTGCCGAAGCTCGAGTTCGATTCTCGATAGGTCCACAGGCGAACTCAAATTCGCTCAAAAGAGGTTTACGGGCCGTAGTATACCGGTAGTACACACGCTTCGGGTGCGTGTAGACCGAGTTCGATTCTCGGCGGCCCGATAAGGTCCACAGGGCTTGAAAAGGGAGTGGAAATGGGCTAGGATGGGCTTTCACTAAATCAATATGAAAATCGCAGTAATCGAAGCAGGCGGAAAGCAATATCTCGTATCAGAAGGCACGAAAGTGACAACTGAGAAGATTATTGGCGCATCGGTCGGAAAAGACATGTCGTTTGACAAGGTTCTTTTGACTGATGATGGATCAACACTCTCACTTGGCGCTCCTCATGTTAAGGGTGCCGTTGTCTCAGCATCGTATGACGAAGAAGGGAAGGGAAAAAAGATTCTCGTCGTTAAGTACAAAGCAAAGAGCCGATACTTGAAGCGCCGTGGACACAGACAGCCATACGGAAAGCTCACGATCAAATCACTTTAAATAAAATCTCCGGCATTGGCCGGAGATTTTATTTTCTATTCAAGGGCGTCCGCCTTTGTCCTGACGGACTTCGGCGAGACACTTATTCGCAGTTCATTAGCGTCTATTTATTAATGCGTTACGGATTGTTTCGCGATCCGAGTACTCAAGTTCTGTTCCCGTTGAGAGACCGCGTCCAAGAAGTGTTAGGGTGAACTTTTGTTTATCCAAAAGAGGGGAGAGGAGTGTACGCACATGATCTGCGGTCATTTCACCTTCCGGATGTGCTCCTGTTGCAAGGATGATCTCGGTGAGCCCTCCGTTCGTATCCCGAACGCGCGAAAGCAAGTCCTCAACGCGAAGTGTTTTGGGTGTTCCATCGAGTAAAGAAACGGTACCGCCAAGAACGAAATAGCGCCCGTTGTAGACGCCGCTTTTTTCGATCGCTTCAAGATCGGCGTCTTTTTCAACGATCATGAGTAGGTGTGCATCTCGATTCGGGCTTCCGCAGATATCGCACGCTTCAGCGTACCCGTCCGCTTCGAAGAATCGGTGACAGTGATTGCACTCAACCGTCTTATCTTTGAGTTCTTTCACCAGGCGAGCGATTTCCTCCAGGACCCCTTTTTCTTGTGTGAGTAAAAAATAGACGAATCGTTTCGCCTGTCGTGGCCCGATACCGGGGAACTTTTGGAAATACGACGCGAGTTTTTCAATGCCTTTCATACTAGGAGTTGGCGGTTAGAAGTTTGGGGTGAGTGATTAGGGTTAGTTTAGTTGTGGGTTGTTGGTCGTAGGTTGTTGGTCGTCGGTTATTTAGAAAGGTGTCTCGTCGGATTTAGTTTCAGGTGCAGGTGGTTTTTCGAGTCGTTCGAACTCTTCAACACCGTGTCGCTCGATGGAACGGAACGTCGCGCGCTTGTTATCAAAGAAAAGCTCAAGTGTTCCTGTCGGACCGTTTCGGTGTTTTGCGATGATGATTTCGACAATATTCGATTTCTCGGACGCTTCTTTGTAGCGGTCATCGCTGTGAATGAACATGACGACGTCGGCATCTTGCTCGATGGAGCCCGAGTCACGGAGGTCGGAGAGTTGCGGACGCCCGCGGCGTTGCTCGATCGCACGTGAGAGCTGTGAGAGGGCAATAACAGGCACATCGAGTTCCCGGGCGAGTTGTTTGAGCGCGCGTGAGATCTCTGTCACTTGCTGCACCATCGAGTCGCTCTTCATTTTTGTCGAAGGAGCCATGAGTTGGAGGTAATCAACGATCAAAAGATCAAGACCATGTTCGCTCTTCAGACGTCGTGCAACAGAGCGCATCTTCAAGATATTGTTCGCAGGTTGATCATCAATAAAGATATTTGCCTGGGAGAGACGAGAAAGTGCTTCGCTGATGCGGTTGAATTCGTCATCGGTGCGGAGTTTTCCTGTACGCAGGTTCCAGGCATCAACTTGGGCTTCCGAGGCAAGAAGGCGGTCAACAAGCTGCTGGGAACTCATTTCAAGAGAGAAAATCCCCACCTTTTTTCCGTGGCGAAGCGCGGTGTTCCGAGCGATATCAAGCGCAAGAGATGTTTTACCCATCGAAGGCCGCGCGGCGATGATGATGAGGTCTGATTTTTGGAATCCAGCAAGACGACTATCGAGCTCAGCAAATCCTGTGGGAACACCACGGAGTTCGTCTGTTGATTTATGCAAACGGTCAAAACGTTCGAATGCTTCATCGAGAACGTGTGAGAGCGCGATGAACTTCTGATGTGTTGATGCATTCGTCACCTCAAACACTTTCTTTTGTGCTTGGTCGAGAAGTTCGTCGAGGTCTTCTTCTTCGCTAAATCCGAGCTCATTCAAGTGCACACCAACTTCGATCAAAAGGCGCATCGTGTGTTTTCTGCGAACAATCTCCGCATAGTGCTTCACGTTCATCGAAGAGGGGACTGTCTCGACGAGAGATGCGAGGTAACTCATGCCGCCGATACTTTCGAGTTGCTTTAACTCCTTGAGCCGAGACGAAACAGACACGAGGTCAATCGGTTCGTTCTTCTTGAAAAGATCGAACATCGCACTGAAGATCATGCTGTGCTTCTGCGCATAGAATGATTCGATGGAAACAGTGTCAATCACTTCATGCATCGCTTCGGGACGAAGGAGAATGGAACCAAGAAGCGCTCGCTCCGCTTCGAGGTCTTGTGGTGGTGTGCGGAGGTGAGAAGTGGTCAAAGATTTTTCTGCCATGGTGCTCGTATGTTAGCACGCACGCACAAGGGTGGGACTTCCCAGAAGGGGAGTAGTGTGTGGTTTTAGTGGGGACAAGGGTCGCTCGCGTACAGTTTTTTGAAATGCACGGATAAAATCTGGCTCGATTTTTCCTCGTGCTCGCGCCAGCCGCGCTCGCAAGTCATTTCAAAAAAGTACGCTCGCTTTTGTGTTAAATACGAAAGAGGATCAGAACTTGACGTACAAGCAGTAGTGTTATATTGTCGATACAGACAACCCAGGAGGAACCATGAAATCAGTGCGAGTCCAACCCGAACAAGGTGGTAACGTGTTGCTGGTGGACGTTGTCTGCAACTGCGGTAGCAACGGTCTCACGAATGTCGAGACGGGGGAGGCCAGCTACAAGCACAACGTTCGCCTGGGTGAGCCGGCGAAGGCCGTGGACACGGTGCTGCGGTGTAGGTGTGGGAAGTCCTACCGACTCCACCCGCAGAAATCTCACCTCCACGTCTTCGACGAATCGGCATCCTGACGATTTCCGTCGATTAGGCGCGGTTGTTTCTAGCCGCCGAGGGCCGTGCGCTCCTCGGCGGCCTTCTCGTTTATCTTTTTTGAGACATTTTTTGGCCTTCTTCTGTGTCTTTTACGGCAAAACCAGCATCTTCAATTTTTATGCGGATTTCATCTGCAAGGGCCCAGTCCTTTTTATTTCGTGCGTTCTCACGGTCTTTTAGAAGTTTTTGAACATCATCAGGAACCGTAACGTTTTCTTGTCGCGCCATATCGAGACCGAGAACGCTGTCGAAGAGGAGTGCTGTTTCTTTTTTATCCGCCGGAGAAACATTTTCGTCTCGAATCATATCCCACAAGACGGCAAGTGCTTGTGGTGTGCCTAAGTCATCAAAAATCGCTTCATCAAATTGTTTCTTGTATTCAGGTGAGACACTTCCGCCAGTAGGAAGTCCAGAAACATTCTCACGCAATCGGAGAAGCGCGGTCTCGGCTGCCTGAAGCGCTTCCCATGTGAAATTGAGAGAACTTCTGTAGTGTGCTCCGAGAGCAAGGTACCGAAGAGCAAGGGGCTCAAGTCCTTTGTCTTGTATATCGCGAAGCGTAATTTGGTTACCCTTCGATTTCGCAATCTTTTCATCAGCAATATTCAAGAATGCGTTGTGAAGCCAAAACCGGACGAACTGTTTTCCTGTCGCACCTTCTGATTGTGCGATTTCATTATTATGGTGAACAGGAATGTGATCGATGCCCCCCGTGTGAATGTCAAATGTCTCACCAAGGTATTTCATGCTCATTGCGGAGCACTCGATGTGCCACCCCGGGAATCCTTTTCCCCAAGGACTCTCCCATCCAAGTTCATTGTTAAATTTCCAAAGAGCAAAATCACGCGGACTTTCTTTTTCTGTGTTTTCGGCAACACGAGCAACACTTTCGTCTACTTCTGTAATACCGCCCAATGCGCCGTATTTGGGATACCGAGAGGTTGCGAAGTATACTCCGTCTTTTGTTACGTACGTCAGATCCTTTTCTTCGAGTCGCTTGATAACGTCAATTTGCTCTGCAATATGCTCGCTTGCGCGGGGGAGCACGTGTGGACGTAGGATGTTGAGAGCCGCGAGGTTTTCGATAAATGCGTCAGTGTATTTGGTCGCAAGGTCATACATACCCTCACGTGTTACCGGCAATCCTTCGCGCTTCAAACCCTTCATCATTTTATCTTCGCCGGTATCTGCATCTGAGGTGAGATGGCCAACGTCGGTGATATTCATGACCTGTGTTACATCAAAACCTGCATGTTCTAGGGCGCGTCGTAATGTATCAGCAAAGATATACGAGCGGAGGTTTCCGATGTGGACATAGTCATAGACCGTGGGGCCACAGTTATATACCCCGACTTTCTTAGGGGTAAGGGGGACGAACTCCTCTTTTTTCTTTGTGAGCGTGTTGTATAAAAACATTCTTCGGATTGCGTGCTTTGTTTGTATTGTACTTCATGGGATACTTGAGTGCTATGACAGGGAAAAGGGGATTCGTGCGTTCAAACATGACCTACATCGGCGTAGGTGTTCTTATTTTTGTCGCCGGATTTTTTGCGGGACAGCAGCACATCCCAGCAAGTGACCGGGTAGATGATGTCTATAACATGGGCGCAGGGAAGCCGGAGGCGGTTGATTTTGAACCATTTTGGAAAGCGTGGAAATTGATCGATGAAAAATACATCGGAACGGAAGAGGTAACGCCGCAAGAAAAAGTGTGGGGCGCAATCGAAGGGCTCGCGGATTCTCTTGGTGATCCCTACACGGTCTTTCTGCCTCCCGAAGAAGCCGAAATGTTTGCAGAACTCATCGAAGGATCATTCGGTGGTGTCGGAATGGAAATTGGTGAGAAGGAAGGATTCCTTGTTGTGATTGCGCCATTAAAAAACACACCAGCTGAACGTGTAGGCATCAGGGCGGGAGACATTATCGTTTCGATCGAGGAGATGCCGACGGACGATCTTTCTGTTGATGAGGCAGTTGATCTTATACGCGGAGAACCAGGGACAACGGTTACCCTCGAGCTTCTCTCCGATGGGGCTACTGCCATCCGTGAGGTGACCGTAACTCGGGAAGAAATTGTCATTCCGACACTCAATGCCGAACTGCGTTCCGATGGCATCTTTGTCATATCACTCTACAACTTTGACGCGCAGGCAGCAGGACATTTTAAAGATGCGATGCAGGAATATGCACAAAGTGGTGCAACAAAGATGATTCTTGATGTGCGCGGGAATCCAGGAGGATTTTTGGATGCCGCGGTCTCAATCGCAAGTTACTTTGTGCCGCAAGGCGAAGTCGTTGTCCGTGAATCAATGGATGGAAAAGGTGAGGAAAAAGTGCACCGAAGCAAGGGATACAAGGCAGGGATATTGCCTCAAAAAATGGTTGTTTTAGTCGACAAAGGATCTGCGTCAGCGGCAGAGATTCTCGCCGGAGCGCTTTCCGAACACGAAATTGCAACACTGATCGGTGAACAAACATTCGGAAAGGGATCCGTGCAGGAACTGGTTTCGGTGACACCAAATACCGCGCTTAAGATCACTGTTGCACAATGGCTGACGCCGGATGGCACATCGATCTCCAAGGCCGGACTGACACCAGACATCGTTGTTGAACAAACAATTGACGATATCGTCGCAGAAAAAGATCCGCAGATGGATGCGGCGATTGATTTTCTTTTGAAATAGGACTTGGGAGAAAAAGACGCCGAAGCGACGCGCGGGGACGGCTGGGACCGGGCGCGGCGCTTCGGCGGGTGTGCGGGGTGCTGCGGAATCTGGTCGATGTTCGGTGGTCTACGCGACCACCTTCCGAGGTTTCGTTGCATCTGCTTTCTCCTTCTCGATACGGATTTTCTCTCTTTCGAGGAACTCTCTCACTCCTCGACTCAAGGCATCACCGCGGAGGTTGCTAGGGAAGAGCTTGTTCCCGAAGCTAATCTCCGCAGTATCATCCTCGAATTCGCGTCCGATTGCCGTTACCAAGGGTTCTTCGGAATCGACCCGAGGTCTACCCTCGACGACCATGAGTGTTTTTCCATGGCGTCGGATGAGAGTATATTCACGCGCCGACCGAAGCTTTTTCGTGTTCATGATGTTCGATCACCTCCTTCTGTTTTTGATTTTCCCCGCACAAGGGAACTATGAACTAGTTGTATTGTATACAGGGAAAAAGAAAGTCAAGAGGTTGTCCTGGTGGGTTTGTATGGTATAGTTCTTCATTCATATGGAGATAATTCTTTTAAGAGATGTCGCAAAAATAGGGAAGCGTATGCAGATTTGTAGCGTGTCCGATGGGTACGCAATCAATTTTCTTATTCCCAAAGGTCTTGCAAAGGCCGCGACTGCTGGCGCACGAAAAGACCTTGAAACGCAAAAAACAAAAACAGATGCAGAAGCACGGGTTGCCACAGAGGCGCTTGCTGTTGATATCAAAAAAGTAGATGGAAAATCAGTAACCCTTCATGAAAAAGCAAATGAGCAAGGACATCTTTTTGCAACAATCCACAAAAGTGCAATCCAAGCCGCTTTGAACGAGCAACTCGGCGTGTCACTTCCGGAAGATGTGCTTGAAGACAAGGCGATTAAAGAGACCGGAACGCATCCGCTCCTTCTTCAATCAGAAAACACAAAAGGAACGCTCAACGTTGTTGTTGAAGCGGTGTAAAGAGTAAAGAGCGGTTACGAAACACTCACGATCTTCTTTCGAGATACTTGCCCGTCGTAGCGGGTCTTTCTTTTTGTTTTGAACTCAACTACTCCGTTTGCAAGTGCAAAAAGTGTGTGATCTTTTCCGATACCGACGTTTGCGCCTGCGAGAACGCGTGTGCCTCGCTGTCTAACGATGATTGCGCCTTGCTTTGCTACGTCTCCGTGCGCGATTTTAACACCCAAGAACTTTGGATTTGAGTCGCGAAGGTTTTTAGCTGTTCCACCGGCTTTTCTATGTGCCATACGATTTTATGATTTTTTGAACACCCGTGTGTTTCTGTAAGCCCTATGAAGATAACAGATTTTGTTGTCGAAATCAAGCGAAAAGCGGGGGAGAGCCGTCTTCTTGAAACCCTCGGGCTTGGAACCGTTTTAGTTGCCGCATCTGCTGGTTGTTTTGTCCTGGGACGCATGACAGGACTCAAATCGAGTACGCCGCCGATGAAAATCGCTTATTGCGATACGTTTATACAGAACCAACAACCTTCAACCGACAACAAACAACCTGTTTCAGCAGATGTAGCCGGGGATAGGTCGATGGGGCAGGTAAGTGCCATGTCAGGAGGCGTTGTGGGGTCTCTTCATGGGACCAAATGGCACTACCCCTGGTGTCCCGGTGCACAAACGATCAAAGAAGAAAATAAAGTGTGGTTTGCATCAGAAAAAGAAGCCGAAGCCGCAGGATATTCAAAAGCGGGGAATTGTAAATGAGGTGGGTCTTCAGTGGTGGGGAGTGGCTGTGGTTTAATTATACTAACGTCGCACAATGTATCTTTGCGACATGTTATATAGGCATCAAAAGGGGTCCTTAAAACATGCCTAAAAGATAAAGGACAAGTTAATAGGACTCCATCAATGCGCTTGGACCGCCGCCGTTTTGGATATCACCTAAACCATCAAGAAAAAGTTGCCAGAGGAACTTCAAAATGTGTTCATAGACCCATGATGCGGGTCCTGCGAGGTATGTTTGCCACACGTGGACTTTGAGTTCCCATGCATATGCGAGATTATCTTGCACATTAGGCGATGAAAGGATCTCTCGGATATTCAAACCGAAGTACCCGATAGCAATCAAGGCGATGACGATAATGAGAATGATTTGGAGGAAACCTCTGCGCGCGTTCATGTGCTTCAAGTATACCCGCACACTAACTTTTACATTATTGCTGCGGTGGATAAACAACTTTCTCTAAAAATGTAACCAAAACGTTATTTTCGAGTCAGATTTTAAAATTGAAACAAAATCGCCATGTAAAAGTTAGTGTGCGGGTATGCACGATTCTAAATATTTGGCAGGTATGAAAGTGGATTAAGATACGCTTCGTACGG
>ERZ1292625.631-Hain-H41-01um-R1-631-length-50626-cov-24_pt1 | contig 50626 bp, 31 predicted proteins | sample MGYA00564400_ERZ1292625 | MGnify/ENA primary metagenome ERZ1292625 (study PRJEB36523, sample SAMEA6512639) | groundwater metagenome | collected 2019-01-08 | study: AquaDiva: Metagenomics assemblies of 32 groundwater samples | reverse complement strand
AGGAGCTGGTGAAAAAGGCGGACGACGCGCTCTATCTTTCGAAAAAGAACGGCAGAAACCGGGTGAGCTACGCTCCGGCGGAAAGCATATGAAGAAAGAAGATGTGCAGATGTCAGATATCATACGCTGTTTTATTCGTTAGTCTGTCATATGACAGCGGTACTCTATTGTCTGATCAGAAAGGCCTCGACAGCTTTACGTAGTAATACTGCTGCTCGGTCCTGAGGGTGTTCTGCGGTATATCCTGTCTCCAGCGGTATTCAACGGTTACAAAAATCTGTCGAATACGATAGTCAAGAAACATGTTCACCTGGCGGCCTTCGGCATCTTCCGTTGCGCTTTTTCGATAGTCCTCTCGCACTTGCGCACGGTAGACTAAATGCCGTGTAAGGGGATAGGTAACATTAGCGGTCCCGTAGTAAAACGTATCATCCGTATTCACCAGGCTCGGGAGCGTCGAAAGCGTGTAATACGTCGAAGCCGTTTGGCCACGGGACGCACCGGCCGTCAGGTTTAGATATGTCGATACCGTGTGTTCTGCTGTCAGGTCGTAGGTCCATGCCCGACGCTGCTGGTTCACCGTGACCTGCTGATTCGAGAATGTCTGGGTAGTCAGGTGGATGTTGCCCGCTTCGCTCTTGTTCTCCTGCGTCGTATAGTATACCGATCCCCTGATGGCGGTCCGGGGGATCCTCTGCGTCGAAACAGTAAAACGGTACGCGTGCTGCCATGCATCGTTTGCAACGGGGGAATGGTCTCTCCTGCCGGTGTAATTGTAAAAAAGGCTCAGGGTCTCATTTTTCCATCCCGAACTCCCTATCCCCAGACCGACGTTGTTCGTATAGTACGCGCCGCCGCCTTCCGTACCTCCCGTTTCAGAGGAAAGCTTGGAAAAGCCCGTCGTGAAATCGTAGTTCGTATCGATCGTGAAGGGTCCCAGAAAGGCGGGAGTATATTTTTTCGTGTACGCTACGCCTCCCAGCAGGCCGCCGGTCTCAAGACGGCTTTTCTCCCCTCCCGGTATCAAGGTATCGGGTTCACGAACGTAATCCGACAGGCTGTAGTCCACTCCTCCCTGGATCCGCCAGTCCTCCCTGATTTTTTGGACGACCCGGGCCATAGCTCGCTGCTGCTTATAGTCAAACGTGGGAGACTTCTGCTCGCTGAAATCGTACATATAGTAATGGCGCATGCCGTTCTTTTCTTTGAAATCGAGCGTCATATTATACGCCCATATTGTCTCGTTCGGATTATAGCCGGCGACGTTGTCGGTTTGACGGTCCGTTACGCGGCCGCTCAGTTTGAGGTCCGCGCCGGGAGATACCCGTACGTTCGATAGAAGACTGGCGGTCTTCGTTTCGTATGATGAGTTGCTGACCTGATTCTCGTACTGCTCTATCGCGCCGTCCAGATGGAGGTCCGCCAGAGAACTGAAACGGTAATTAAGCGATGCTCTCGTGTCGTCGCGCGTTTCACGCAGGGGAACGACGGTGCCGAGAGATTCCGATTCGCTGTGGATGCGGCTCAGTGTTATATCGGGCAACAACGTCCCGCTATTGCCGCTGGCGTTGCTCCAGTTATTATTGGACTTACCCCTGCTCCCCAGCCGGAGATTGAGCGTTGCGCCGTACGTGGTTGTCGTCACGTCGTAGCCCGCTATCAGGGCTGTGCTTTCGAACGTGGTAACACTCTTGCTTCCGAAAAGATTCCACGAGACCTTCATGCCGGGGAAAAATGAGGTGTTGAGATTATAATCGACGATACTGGAATTGCCGGCGTTTTTGTAGGTATAGACGGAATATCCTGCGCCGCCGCTGAATGTCATGAAACGGGGATCGAGGACATCACCCTGGAGGTTGGCGCGGTAGGTCTGGGTCCAGTACGGATTGGAAGAAACGGAATTTCCCGTTTTTGTTTCAAGATTGCGATAAGTAAACTCAACAACGCCCGAAATACGGTATTGAGAGAGAGCGCTTCCGGGCAGGATGAAGATAATCAGAAGAAGTCCGCCTACATAAATTATGGGTAAAAAAAAATTTTTCACAGAAGTCCATTTCTCAGGAAATTTAGGATACTTTTTTCCTTACTACCCATCTTGCAAAAATGTTGCCCGCAAAAATTTAATTATTTTACTCTTTTTTTTCAACATGTTACAAAAAAAAGCGGGACGTTGAAATGGTAACGGATGAGCATAAACGCTCAGGTGTGAGCAAAATGATACAGTTGTGGGATTGGTTCCTATTTTTTTGAAAGGGCCTTTTTGTTTGCTGTCTACTGGTTACTGGTTGCTGCCTACTGTGTGTTTATTACTGCCTCTATTTTCGCTTTTTCCCGCAGGCCGGCAATCCACTTCTCCTTCAACTCAGCTGAGCGCCTTGATTCGATATCTTTTTTCAGCTTCTCCTTGATCTCATCGAAACTCACCAGATGCTCAGGTTTTCTGTCTTCCACCTTGATAATGAACCATTTCCCCTTTGCCTTGAGCAACCCGCTCATCTCACCCGCTTTCAACGAGTTAAACGCCGCCTGCTCTATCTCAGGGAGAATTCTCCCCCGATGGATATACCCGATGTCACCGCCCATGATGCGGTAATCATCTTCCGACATCCTTGCGGCTGTATCGCCGAAATCTCTGCCTGCCTTAAGCCCGGCCAGAATTTCCTTGGCCTTTTTCTCATCCTTCGTAGAAATTATCCTCAGCTTTACGCTTTCCGGCTGCTTGAACTTTTCACTGTTACGGTCATAGTATTCCTTAACATCCCCGTCCTTCATCTGTGACGGCTCGTCTACGACTTTTCCGGTTACGGCCTGGATGAGGACAATTCTCGCAACGCGCGCCTTCAGTGCGTCTTCCGTAACTCCCTGCTGCGCCAGAGCCTGTTCATAGCTCAGCTCCGAAGGGAACTTTTCGCGGATCTCTTTCATCCGTACCTTTACGAGCTTCTTGTCAGGCTTCATGCCCCGCGCCAGGGCGTCCTGATACTGGAGCTCCTGATTGATCAGGTCCTCGAGCGCTTTGTCCCGGTACTGATTCCGTTTCTCCTCAGACACAGTGCCATGGAACGCGGCAGCGGGGATCAACCGGTCAACAGCCTCCCTGAGGTCTCGTGCAGTTATCGCGGTGCCGTTCACCCTGGCGACCACGACATCGTCGGCAAATGACGGCGCGGCCACAAGTGGAATCAGAACAATGGTGAGAGTGAGAATAATCCTGTACATGATGGCTCCTTTCCTCGCGGACGAGAAGCAAAAGCAATGAATGGTTCACGCCGCATAAACGGCGACCGCCTCATTTTACCCAAGCGCGCTCCAGAATTCAACCGAGATCTACGCTTTAATCAGGCAGCCCGGACGGGGCACGGTCCCATCACCTACTCCATGCCCTTCAGCAGCTCCTTGGCCTTCCGCGAATAATATCCTGCGGGCTCGAGCCGCAGATATTCCCGTAAATGCCGCTGGGCCAGCCGGGACTCTCCCCGCTTCATATAGATGAGCGCCAAGCCGTAATGAGAATTGGCGTGCCCGGGATCTATCTCGACCGTCCTTTTATGGTATTGCAACGCCAAACTCATTTCGCCCATATCATAATAGATATAGCCGAGATTGCTGTAGGGGGCCGGATTGGAAGGATTGGCGGCAATGGATTCCTTGAACTCATCCGCGGCCGTCTCGTATTTCCTGCTGAAATATGCTTTAACGCCCTTCTCAAAATGTTCCTTTCCCGCATCGACGAGCGATTGTTGCTGGTACATTTTCTGAAGTTTCGCCTCCTTATCGCCCATGTCGAGGTCGCGGTATAAGCCGATGAGCAGCGGATAGATGGGACGAATATTTTTATGCAAGCGCAGCCCTTTTTCAAAAAAAGATAACGCCTTCTTTTTCTCGTCCCTCTTGAGGTATACCGTCCCTATCTCATAATACAACGCGTCATTCTCGGCCAGGGCGAGGGATTTCTTGTAATACGCAAGGGCCGTATCAAGCTGGTCAAGCTTTAAATACGCATATCCCATGCCCGAATATGCCTGGGCCCGGTGGTCCTCCGGAAAGGTCAGTTGAACGCGGGAAAATGCCTCGATGGCATCCCTATACCGGCCTACTTTGTTATACAGCAGCCCAAGAAGGGCGTATGCCTTCGAAGACCCGGTCTCTGCGATATTCCTTTTCAGTTCCTCGATGAGGTGAGCGCGGTACCCCTCGTCGGAAAAAATTCCCTCCGTATAGGCGGTATTGGCCGGCTTGATAAACCGGTACTCGTCCTGCTTGATCACGGAAGCATATCGTCCGTTCCTCTTTACATAGACGAGCGACTTGTCGTCCCAGTATACCAGGGCCCAGTCAGGGCTCGACACGACCGCGTCTTCCTCGGAAAATGCCCCGGGAACATCGGTTTTCATAATTGGATACGTTACGAGGAGAACTTCGAAGCCATAGGTCCGGTACAACTCCTCCAGGATCGAAGGACTTTGCAATGCCACTTCCATTTTCTTGATCAGGTCTTCGGACAGAAAACCCCTGCCGTCAATAAACGCGGAGCGCTTTGGAAAGTCCCTCCAGGTAATATACTGGCCCCACTGAAAAAGATTGAAGATCCTGCCGGAAATGTTCCTTTTGTCCATATACCTGAGGGCCTCTTCAGGAACATTCACATAGCTTACGCCGAAACCGAAGTCCTTTTCATCGTTATCAAAGGGCTTCGTCTTGGTAAGAATGAGTACGGTAGAGAGGACAATCCAGGACGCAAGTAAAACGGCAATGGCTGTTTTGGCGTATTCTTTAGTCCTGACTCCGGCCAGAAGCGCCGGGAGCTGCGAATCATGAATAAATTCCGCAAAGTTCCTGGCCGCCACAGGCCCGCCTACGATGCCCAAAAGGAAGACGAACCGAAGCGCGGTAAAGGAAAGCACGATAAACGGCATGACCAGGAGCAGATGGATGAGCGTGAACCGCTTCCTGTTGAGAACAAAGGATATAACAAGAAATCCTGTAAATAGATAGGGCCATTTGAACGATTCCCAGGTCGGCGCCTGAAGTTCATTTATTTCCTGTTTAAACCAGTCTGAGGCAAGAAACCGGGCCCCGAACGTATATTGTTCCGTGAAATAAGGGCTTATAAGCGATGCGGCAAAGGACGCTGCGCCGATAAAGAGAACAGTACGGAGCTGTGCAGATGACGGGGTGGCGGGGAATTTCCTGATTTTTTCGCCGAAATACCGCTGTATGACGCCGCCCACGATAAATGCAAAAAACGGCACGAACATCAGGTTGATGCTCGAATGGCTGTTGGCCCAGAGCATATGGATCAGGGGAAGGGCATAGATATATTTCTTATTATCGTACACATAGGCATTCAGGCTGAAAATGCTGAACGACAGGAAAACCATCATGAACGTATCGGGTCTCTCTACGAAACGGTAACGGGCCATGATGGCAATCAGGGAAAGAACGGCAACAACGACAATGACGTTTTGCCGGGGCCTCAGTGAGTCCTTCAGAAGGATGGCGAAGGCAAACGTGACCGTGATGGCCTTGAGCAGGATGACGCCATATACATTGAAAGCATGGTAGGCCGCGTAATAGAGAAGACCAAAGAGCCACGAACTGTACGTAAACGGCTTGTCGAGCATGGTATAAAGGAACGGCTCGGTGCCGGGCATACCCTTAACATTCCAAATCAGCCTGCCGAAGGTAAGGTGAATCCAGGCATCGACATCGCTCATCTTCGTGAGAGCAAGAAGAAAGACCGATGCAAGGAACAACGGGACCAGTATGCGTTGATACGGCGCTCTCTCTGAAACCACGGAATAATCCTCCTTATTCATCGGGCATCGCTCCATTACGAATTCAACTCTTTACTCGTTATCTCTCTCCTTCTGAGCGATAACGACGAGAGAGAGGCCGAAAGGCGGCCTGATAAAGCTCTCCATACGCCTCAGGACGGGAACGACAATGGTGTCATAAAACTTGATCTGCCGGGGTGATTCTTCACGCTGTTTGAGAATGCGGCCGGTCAAGAGCCAGCCGGGAACGGCGATTGAGTTCATAAAGTAGATGCCGGGTACGCTGAATCCGGCCCGGGCAAGTTTCTCCGCCAACTCTCTCTTCCGGTACCGCCGTTGATGCCCTACGAGACGATCAATACTGCCGTAGAGGAACGGCAAAGCCGGAACCAGGAGAGCAAGCGTGCCTCCCCGGGTCAGTATTTTGAACATATTGGAAAGGGCCGCACCATCATCCTGAACGTGCTCGAGCACATTTATACAAACGATGGTATCGGGGGCATACCTGTCCAGATCGGTGATCGCAGGATCGGAAATATCCATCTGCACGGGAACAACATTGTGGTTGTGGATGAACTTCTGCTTCAGATACTCTATACAGGGAAGATAGCTGTCAAGGGCGACAACAAGCTCACGGTCAAGAAACAGTTCTGTAAAATTACCGGTCCCCGCGCCCACCTCGATGATTCTTTGACCAAGATAGGGCGAGAACTGACTGTAAATCCACTTTCGGTAGTGGACGGCCCCGGCCATTATCTCCAAATCCCGGATTACGACATCTGCGCTAGGCATGGCCCTTCGTTTTCCTGGCAGTCAAAAGCGAAAGTATCCCGAAAAAAACTTTTACGTACGTCAGCATTTCACCCCACGTCCGCAGGGAAAGCAACCGTTTCAGCATATAGAATGGCCGGAGATAAAATTCACGATACGACCGGAAATAGAATTGCCGGACCGTTTCCGACGGGACCGTCGGGAGCTCCAGCACGACATGTGCCAGGTCGTAGTGGTCCCAGTCGCGATGTTTCAGGAACCCGTTCTCCACGGCCCAGTCGAAAAGGGCCGTCCCCGGAAACGGGGTCGTTATATTGAACATGGCGAACTGGATCCCCAGTTGTTTTGCATACTCCACGGTCCGGCGCAAACTCCCCGCCGTTTCGCCGGGGTTTCCCAGCATAAAGGCGCCGCGTATGTCGATGCCGGCCTTTCTGGTCCAGTGAACGGCATTGGCGACCTTTACGGCGTTGATTTTTTTGTTCACCGCCTTTAGAATGGACTCGTCTGCGGACTCGAAGCCGTAGCAGATCTGATGGCACCCCGCCTTTTTCATCAATGCGAGGATACCGGGCTCCACGGTGTCCACCCGCGCGAAACAGGACCAGGCAATATCGACCTTCCGGGAGATCAGCAGGCGGCATAATTCCTCTACTCGTTTCCGGTTCGCCGTAAAGGTATCGTCGTAGAAGGATATCTCCCTGATGCCGTAACGGGACTGCACGGCGAGGACCTGTTCGAGAATTTTTCCCGGAGACATGAAGCGTACTTTCGATCCGAACATGCCGGAAAAGCAGAACGTACAGGCGCCCGGGCATCCCCGCGAGGTAATCATGCCGAGGGAAGGGCTCCTTATTGCCGCCCCCAGCGCGGAATGATATTTCTCCATGGACAGCTTGTGATAGGCGGGGAGAGGAAGCCCATCGAGGTCCACGTACTGATCGCTTTGCGGGTTGATCTTCACCTCGCCGGTTTCCGTCCTCCAGGTAAGGTTGGCAATGGAGCCCGGCGGATGCTGCTGCGCAAGGGCAAGGACAGGGCGCTCTCCCTCGCCCCGCACGACGATATCGCACACGCCGTCCCGGACCATCTCTCGATGAAAAACAGTCGGGTGAACTCCTCCGAAGATGATTTTGAGTTTGGGAAACCGTTCGCGGATTGCCCCGGCGATGCGCGTTGCGCCGGTGATTTCGGGCGTTGTTGCGGTCAAACCGGCGAAATCAACATCGGGACTGATCCGCGAGAGGATATCGGGAATGTCCAGGTCGAGGGCCGCGGCATCGACAATATCGGTTTGATGGCCTTCCTGTTCCAGCACCGCTGATAATACGGCGAGTCCCAGCGGCGGGGTCCGGGAATTGATCACGCTCCAGATGTTCTTTTTTTCTATTTCCCGTTTCGGATTTATAAAAAGGAATTTCATCCTGCTCATCGCCTGGAAGGCATTTACTCCTGGACTTTATCGGAAATATTCTGCAATTGACAGCCGATCTCCTGAAAATGACGGGATATGGTGTGCAGGACCATGCCGATAAACGCGACCAGGACGCCGGAAAGGACCAGCCCCACGGCAAGGATGGCGGAGGGAACGCGGTAGACGGCGCCGGTCATCATATATTCCCTGATGACCACGATGCCCGGGACCAGGCCGCAGCCGGCGAGAAACAACCCAATGAGCCCGAAAGCAGTCAACGGTTTATAGTCCCTGAACAGTCCGAAAAGCGTGTTCAGGATCAGAAAGCCGTCCCGTACGATTTTAATCTTGGATGTGCTGCCCTCGGGCCTCGGAGAGAGGTTGATGGGGACCTCGACGATCCGGTGCCGGCGTTCGAGACACTTCACCGTCAACTCCGTTTCTATCTCGAACCCGCGGCTGAGCAGGGGCAGGCCTTTTACCACGCGCCGGTTGAATGCCCGGTACCCTGACAGCAAATCGGTTATGCGTTCCCCAAATATTGCGTTGAGGAGAACCAGGAACAAACGGTTCCCCAAGCGGTTCGGCAGTTTAAAGTGGCTCTCGGACACGGTGTGGAGCCGCGAGCCTATCACCATGTCCGCCTCGTCCTCAACAACGGGCTGAATGAGCTCCTTGACCTTTTCAGCAGGGTAGGTCCCGTCCCCGTCCACCATCACGTACACATCGGCGTCCACCTGTCTGAACATGGACCGCACCACGTTGCCCTTTCCCTGCCTCTTTTCGGAGCGGACAATGGCGCCGGCCTTCTTTGCCTCTTCCACGGTCTCATCTGTGGAATTGTTGTCGAAGACATAGACATCGGCGTCAGGGAGCTGGGCCTTGAAGTCCCGCACCACGGCGCCGACCGTGACGGCTTCGTTATAACAGGGAATGAGCACTGCGATTTTGCCCATAGATAATCTTCCTGGAAACGCTGCGGAATAGAGAAAACGGAATGGGAAAAGAGGCCCCCGACGGTCTTTTGTCGTGCATTATTTTGCCGCCGGTTGAGTCAGGAGATATTTGTTATATTCCTCCGGGTGCTCCTTTTTCCAGCGGTCGCTCAGGTATTGAAAAACCTGCACCCTGAAGTTAAAGCTGTCCACCACGTATATCCGGTCTTTTTCATCCACGTACATCCCTGCCGGGAGCTGGAATTGTCCGGGCGCATTCCCCTCGCCGCCGATGAATAAAAGGAGCTGGCCTGTTTCGTCGAAGATCTGGAAGTTGTTAAAGGCCGCGTCCACGACGTACACGTGGCCATCACTGTCGATCCCGATCCCCTTCGGCCTGGAAAAAGTCCCGGGCACGTCGCCGATCTTTCCGAAGGTCCGTAAAAACTTGCCGTCTTTATCAAAGACCTGCACTTTGAAGTTCTGGGTGTCAACGACGTACACATTGCCGTTGCGCTTGTCAACGGCCACGTTCGAAGGATAGAGGAAGCCGCCCTCGCCGCCCAGGAACTGGAACAAGGGCGTTCCCTTCGTGGAATACACGTGCACGGCATTGCCGTGGCTGTCCACGACGTAGAGCCTGCCCAGTTCATTATTGACCGCCACGCCCGCAGGGTTTTTGAACTCGTCTTTCAGTCCGATGGCCAGCTTAACTTTTCCCGTCTGGTCATAACCGAACACCCGCTTTAGCTTGGCGTCGGCAACAAAAATGGTCCCGTCTGCGGCAATGGCAAGGCCGATGGGGACCGATAGTTTCCCTGCCCCCCCGTCTCCGATGCGCCGGACTTTTCGCTCTTTCAAGTCAATAACGAGGACCTCTCCGCTGCCCGTATCGGTTACGTATATTTTGTCCCCGAACGAGGCAACACCGTATGGTTTTATCAGGTCAGGCCTGTCTCCGGAACCGAAGAAAAAGCCCAGAAAGCCGTCCAGAGCGCTCTTTTTCTTCACATCCACCTCTCCCCGGTAGCTCCCGAGAAAGGCCAGTTTCGGCTCTTCCGGCGGCAGGGGGTAGACGAGATTAATGTCCTGGCGCGGGGCGGCAGCGCACGCAAAAAAGAAGGCCGTCAAAAAAAACACCGGGACATAAAATGTATTTTTTATCATTGCAGGAGCGCCGTCCTCATGAGTTTCTGTTTATGAAAGATATTCACGGTTCTTGAACAATTTCATCTTAACACCGAGGCAGGGCGATGTCAAAACTAAATTATTGATTCCACGACAAAACGTCAGGGTACAAAAAGAGGGGGGAGTCGCCTCCCCCCTCTTGACGAAATGTCTGGAAAAATATTTTTTCTCTTACTTGTTGTGGCAGGCAATGCAGAGGGCGCTGCTCGCGTTGCTCACTCTCAGGAATGACGGGTTTGTGTCAAGATGCGGGTCATGGCAGCTTGAGCACTCCACCTGAGAAACTGCGTTCTGTCCCGAAAGCGTGCTGGCAGTCAGGACCCTGACGGTGGTCTGGCCGGTCGCGATATTTGTAATAGTCTTCAGGCTTGCCCTGCCTTCATTATAGACAATACCCACCGGATGGTCGTTCCTCAAATCCTTGCCGAGTACGGCAAAGCCGGTCAGCAGGGTCTGATTATTGTTCATCGTGACGGACGTTGAGCTGCCGGGATAGTTCGACAGGGTGTTGAGCGCGGTGACGCCGTCATGGCAGGAGAAGCAGAGCAGCGTCCCGGAACTCACCGTTGCGCTTGCCGTGGTGCCGGCCAGCGTGGTGCCGTAGACGGTGAACCCGAGATTGTTCACTGTCCTGTTCCAAAGCGGCTGCGTCCCTGACGCGTTATGCGGCGTATGGCAGAACACGCAGATTTCGCTCGTGCCCGTTGCCGTTGCCGTTGAATAAAACGTCCGCGTCGGTGTGGCCGAGTTGCTCAGGTTGTGCTTCGTGTTCGAGATGCCTGCCATGGCGATGCCGGCGCCGATGAGGGCCGCTGCCGCCAGCACTGCCATTACTACGAATATCCTTTTCATTTTACGTTCCTCCTTATGATATTTTGAATTCCTGAACTTTTTTGGATGATCATTCCCCGCTTTTGTCCATGTCCCCTTGTTTTCTTTATTAGGTAGCGGTCACTGCTGCTTTCAGGCAGCCACTGCCTCCTTCCCCCCCGGTGTCTGCTTGTTTCACTTGTTCATAACTTGTAGAATATCATGATGATTCCTCTTCCATCTCAAGCCTAAATAATGCAACGGGCGTGCCATGGGTTCAAGTAGTTGATATTTTTGACTTATTGTATTTTAGTCAAAGCAAAAGCGCGTTAAATTGAGCGATTACGCGCAAAAAAGCTGTTGGTTTTAGCGCAGGGAGAACCTAATCATAATGGTTTACAAATAAAAAAATAACAGAAAAATGCCGGATGGAAAAATAATTTTTGCAATTGCCGCAAACGTCCGTCGTCAGGCGAGGTCAGTCACCACGTGCTCAAGAGGGACACTATCCTGTTCTGTGGGACAGTGCACCCTGCTACAACTCACCCATCCGCACAAGCTCCGTCCCGGGGTAGTACCGGCCGAGAATGGCCTTGTAATCAAATCCCTTCTGCGCCATCTCTTTTGCCCCCCACTGACACAGCCCCACGCCGTGGCCGAGGCCCCTGCCCGAGAAAACGACTTCTGCGCCGGAAGCCATGGGCTCGAAGAAGACGCTCGGGACCTGTGAATACCCAAGGGCCTGCCGCAGGGTCTCGGCAGGCAGGTTCGTCGTTCCCCCCGCGTGTTTGAGGGCGACCTCACGCACTCTCCCTGCCGCTGTAATGCTCCCTATGTCCAGGCCTGAAATGTCTTTCAGCCGGTACCCGAGTTTGCCCAGGGACAGTGCAATGGACTTCATCGTGAAGCGCTTCTCCCATACCCCGTACTTTGATATCTCCTGACAGCCGCAGTCAACGCCTTTGAGATAGGGCGCGTCAATCCCCCATATCTCGAAGGCATCTTCCGTATGCCCGCCGCAGCTCGAATGATAGAAGGCCGAAATCACCTTCCCGTTGTAGACGAGAACAAGCCCCCCTGTTTCCCTCACCGCCCGCACCGTACTCGCCCGTTCTCCGCGCCTGCCCGAGTAGACCTGGCCCTTGACCGTGGCAAGGACGTGGTAGGGTCTCTTGCCGGAATTCTTCTTCCGGTACAGCGCGTATGTCCGCGACGCCACGGCCTGTGCCTTGAGCGCATCGAATTCCCAGTCGCAGGGTATCTCCTCGGCCACAACTCCCATGAGGTAGTCTTCCATGTCGAGGTCATTCACAACGAGAAAGAGGCCGTTCTTTTTCTTTCTGATCTCGATCCAGCCCCGGTAGTCCGCTCCGTTCAGCCGGGTGAATTCACCTTCTGACCTGACCCGCGCCGGCCTGGTGCCCCCATAGGAAGCGCTGAAGATCATCGTTTTCTCCCTGCGGCCGGGGCGCATGCCTTCCAGCACCAGTCCCCGCTCCGACTGCACGGTAATGCTCTTCTGGTTGTCAAGGACGGCAACGCGAATGTTTTCTGATGCAGATACGGGAAAAGGGTGAGCGTAAAATACGATGAGGATTGCGGGCAATAAAAAAAATTTTAAGGACATGGTTTTCTCTTCTAACGCAGGCTGCAAGTCAGGCGAGACGCCTGTCATTCCGCATTCAGAAATCTGCATTCCGCAATGAGGGCAACCACATAGGGTTGCCCCTACGCGTCCCTCTTCCGTCTTTATTTCCGATACCTCTCCCACTCGCTGTAAATGCACCCGCAGTACTGCTGGCGGTAGAGGCCCATGGCCTTTGATTCCACGATCCCTTCCCGCCAGCCGTGGCGGAAGTCTTCGTAGTAGAACTCAACGCGGTGCTCCGCTGCCATTTCTTGCGCCACTCCCCGGATAAGGTCATGCTTCTGCCGTTTGCTGTACAGGAGCGTCGTGGTAAAGGCGCTGAAACGGCCCCTGGCGGCCGCTTCACCTGCCGCGTTCAGCCGCATCCGGTAACACTGCTCGCAGCGCATGGCGCCCTTGCCTGCTACGCGCAGGAGGAACCCGTCAAGGTCGTAATCGTCCCGGTAGAGCACGTCAAGGCCGACGCGGACCGAAAAGTCCTTGAGCGTGTCCAGGCGCTTCTTGTATTCCTGGTAGGGGTGGATGTTGGGGTTGTAGAAAAACCCTACCGGCTCAAGGCCGTCTTCCCGCATCCGGGAATAGGGATAAATGGCGCAGGGTGCGCAGCATATGTGGAAGAGGATTTTCGTCATACCGAAAAATGGCTACGGTTGCGACGCCCGTTTCGTCCGGCGGTTACGTGGTGCGTGCATGGACGTTACCGTTACCGAACAACGATACGGGCCTCGTTACCGTTTTCCGAATCCCGAGACCACGCCTTTGGCGTGGCTCCCCCATACCTATAACAGCCGTTCTTGGCTCGTGGAGGGCTTTCGTTTCCCGAAATATTCGTAGGCCAGCTTTGTGGCCTGTCTTCCGCGCGGGGTGCGGTCGAGAAACCCTTCCTGAATGAGGTAGGGCTCATAGACCTCCTCAAGAGTGTCCTTCTCCTCGTTGAGCGCGGCGGCCAGGGTATCGAGCCCCACCGGCCCGCCTTCGAACTTTTCGATGATCGAAAGGAGGAGCCTGCGGTCCATCTCATCAAAGCCCTTTTCGTCGACTTCGAGCCTGCTCATGGCGCCTGCCACGATCGGCCGGGTGATCACGCCGTCGCCCTGCACCTGGGCGAAGTCCCTCACCCGTCTGAGGAGCCGGTTGGCGATCCTCGGGGTGCCCCGGGAACGACGCGCGATCTCGCCTGCTGCGGCCGGCTCGACCTTCACCCGCAGGAGATCGGCCGATCGCTGCACGATCCGCTGCAGCTCCGCGGGGGCGTAAAAATTGAGCCGCTCGATCACTCCAAAGCGGTCCCTGAGCGGAGAGGTGAGCAGGCCTGTCCTCGTCGTCGCACCCACGAGCGTGAAGTGCGGAAGGTCGAGCTTGATGGACCGCGCGCCCGGTCCCTGGCCGATGATGATGTCGAGCTGAAAGTCCTCCATGGCCGGATAGAGCACTTCCTCCACCACGCGGTTCAACCGGTGGATCTCGTCGATAAAGAGGACGTCGCGGTGTTCCAGGTTGGTCAGGATGGCGGCGAGGTCGCCGGCCCGCTCCAGCACCGGACCCGATGTTGATTTGATCTCGACGCCGAGTTCATGGGAGATGATGTTCGCCAGCGTGGTCTTGCCCAGTCCCGGAGGTCCGCAGAACAGCACGTGGTCGAGGGCCTCGCCGCGCTCCTTCGCCGCCCGGATGAAAACGCGCAGGTTCTCCTTCAGCCTGTCCTGTCCCACGAACTCCTCGAACCGTACAGGCCGCAGGCTCCAGTCAAGCCGGCATTCGTCGTCGTTCTGTTCCGGTGCTATGATCCTCTCGGGCATCTGTCTTCTGGACCCAGGCAACCGTGTTGCCGTGTCCCCCCTCATCGTAATCCTCTCCCTTCAAGGAAAAGGGATTACGCCGACGCGGTCGGCTCGCTCCAAATCTATCTCTTCATCAAAACACCCAGGGCTTCCCTGATCAGACCTTGGACGGTCAGGCCGGTACGGGTGCGGGCGACTGTTTTGAGCGCTTCCTCGGCAAAAGGTTTTTTGTATCCCAGGTTTACGAGCGCCGACAAAGCGTCTTCCCTGTCGTTCCGGAGTGACTCTGTTCCGGGCTGGGCAAGCGCTTCCTCGGAAACCGCGAATTGCTTCATCTTGTCCCTGAGCTCGAGCACCATGCGCGCAGCGGTCTTCTTTCCGATCCCCGGAATGCTGCAGAGCCGGGAATCGTCCGAGGCCTGAATGGCACAGACAATGTTTTCCACGGAGAGGCTCGACAGGACCGCGAGGGCAAGTTTGGGCCCGATGCCGGAGACGCCCATCAAGAGGAGGAACAGGTCCTTCTCCGCCTGGGTAAGAAAACCGAAAAGACTGAGTGAGTCCTCGCGCAGGTGGGTATGGATGTGGAGGCTGACCTCATCGCCGTCTCCGGGAATGGAACAGTACGTCGAAAGCGGGACCTGTACCTGGTAACCGACTCCGGAGACATCAACAACCAGATAATCCGTTCCCTTGCGTCTCAGCCTGCCTGTAATGGAAGCGATCACAGCGTTCTCCTGCCGCGCCCGGGCGCCGGCTACTGCCTGCGGCCGCCCACGCCCTTCCCGGATTGGCGGAGAGACGAGGAATTTTTCAGGATCTCCCTGAGCCGGGAGGAATGGATGTGGCAAATCGCCGCGGCCAGGGCGTCCGCCGCGTCCGCGGGATGGGGAACTTTCTGGAGGTCGAGGAGAAATTTTACCATGAGCTGCACCTGTTTTTTTTCGGCCTTCCCGTTCCCTACCACGGCCTGTTTGACCTCGGAGGGGGAATATTCGAACACCGGGAGGCCGGCGTTCATGGCCGCCAGGATTGCCACGCCCCGCGAGTGTCCCAGCTTGAGCGCGGACTTGATGTTCTTTGAAACGAACAGGTCCTCTACCACCACCACGTTCGGCCGGTACTTGTCGATGATCTTTTCGAGCTCCTCGTAAATTTTCTTGAGCCGTTTCGGAAAGGGATTCTTGGCCGAGGGACTTATCCCTCCCGACACGACATGGAACAGCTTATGGTCTTCTTCAGATACGATCCCGAATCCGCTCGTAAGAGTGCCCGGATCAACCCCCAAAACCTTCATGCGCCCTCCCGCACATCGTCACACAGATACAGATCACGGTCCACACAGCACATGCCGCCCATCTGCAGCACAACGCGCACCGCCTGCCGTGCGACCGATCAGGCGCCGATCGCGCTCAGGATTTCCTCAGGAATGTCGAAGTTCGCGTACACGTTCTGCACATCGTCATTGTCTTCAAGCGTTTCAACGAGGCGGAGCATCTGCTGCGCCTCCTTGCCCTCCAGCTTCACGTAGGTCTGGGGCACCATGGTCACTTCGTTGACTTCCAGGGGAACGGCCGCGTCTTCGAGGGCCTTCTTCACCTTTTCAAAATCATGGGGGGCCGTGGTGATGACGAAGTTATCGTCCTCCGCCTGCATGTCCTCGGCGCCCGCGTCGAGGGCCAGCGTCATGAGCTTCTCCTCATCAACCTTGGCGCGGTTGGCCACGAGATACCCTTTCTTGTGGAACATCCAGGCGACACAGCCCGCCTCGCCCATGTTGCCGCCGGCCTTGCTGAAAATATTGCGAATCTCGGAAACGGTCCTGTTGCGGTTGTCCGTCATGACCTCGATAATGACCGCTACGCCGCCCGGTCCGTATCCCTCATAGATTATTTCCTCGTACGAGACCCCCGGCAGTTCGCCGGTGCCCTTCTGGATCGCGCGCTTGATATTGTCGGCGGGCATGCTCACACTTTTTGCCTTGGCTACCGCCGTTCTGAGCCGGGGGTTGCCGTCCGGGTCGCCGCCGCCGAGTCTGGCCGCGACCGTTATCTCCTTGGTGATCTTCGTAAAGATCTTTCCGCGCTTGGCATCAGTGGCGGCTTTCTTGTGTTTCGTCGTTGCCCATTTTGAATGACCTGACATTGATCCTCCCACGAGAAAAAATTGCAAAAGTCAAATTGCAAATTGAAAATTTCAAATTTGCTTCCTTAAAGTACTTTACAGACTGACATCTTGAATTTTGAGTCAAGTTTTTACCACGGAAAATGCCACGGAGTCTCACTGAAATGATGAGAAACATATTATAAAGATTGTTTTTTGCTCTTTCCGTGCGCCTCCTCCGTGCAACTCCGTGGTAAAGTTTCTTTTATGGTCTGAGGTTCACCTCGTTAATTTTGCATTTTTCAATTTACAATTTCCAATTTACAATACGGCATTCTCCGAATGCCGTCATTTTCCCCCCGCCTGGTACTCGGTCTCCATGTCCTCTTTGAGCTTCGTGAAGATCATCCGGCCTGCCGCGGTCTGGAGCACGCTCGTGACCACGACTTCCACGTTCTTGTTGATGTACCGGCGGCCGTTCTCCACGACGATCATGGTGCCGTCGTCGAGGTAGGCGACCCCCTGGCCGGCCTCCTTGCCTTCCTTGAGCACGAAGACGCGCATGCCCTCACCCGGCAGGGCCACGGGCTTGAGAGCGTTGGACAGGTCGTTGATGTTCAGCACCTTTACGCCCTGGAGCTCGGCGACCTTGTTCAGGTTGAAATCGTTGGTGATCACTTTCGCCCCGAGTTTCCTGGCAAGGGCCACAAGCTTGCTGTCCACTTCGCGGATCTTGGGAAAATCGTCCTCGGTGATCCGGACATCCATGTGCCCCATCTTCTGGATGCGGTGGAGGATATCGAGCCCCCGCCTGCCCCGGGCGCGCTTCAGAGAATCCGACGAATCGGCGATGTGCTGGAGCTCCTGTAGGATGAATTGCGGTATGAGGATGGTGCCGTCGAGAAATTCGGTCTCGCACACGTCGGCGATCCTCCCGTCTATGATGACGCTCGTGTCCATGATCTTGATGTTCTCGTCGGAGCCTCCCTTGAAGAGCTTCCTGATGTCCGCGGGGTTGAACCGTTCACCCTCGCGGATGCCGATGGTGACGCCCATGTATCCGAAAAACGCGTTCATGAGGAGGACGATGAAATTCACGATGCTCTTTTCGAGGGGCACAAGTTTGAGCGGGGCGGCGATGATGTTCGCGGAGAAGAGCCCCACGATGAAACCGATGATGCCTCCCAGGATAATTTTTAACGATACCCGCCTGAACAGGAATTCCGTAAGTATGATGAGGACCGCCACGCCGAACCCGATCGCCATGCCTTCCGTCTTGCTCACCTGGTCGCCGAGCTGCGTGGATACATAGTATCCGAGCAGGGTGCCGATAAATACAAATAACAACCGGATAAGAATAAGTCCCATATCTGTTCACCTCCTTTTCCCTCGAGAATGGAAAAACTCCGGTATGAAATACGATACGCCCTCTCCGGGAGGGCCGCCTCCGGGAAAAAAACGCCTACTCCGGTTTGATGGTCACGAAGAGGTCTTCGCTTTTCCTCCGGATCAAGAGCAGGATCCGGTCCTTCGCCTTGATCCTGGCAACGGCTTTCCGGTAGTCTTCGATGGTCGTAATGTCCTTCTGGTCGATCTGGAGGATCAGATCGCCGGGCCTCATCCCAGCCTCGAAGGCCCTGCTGTTCTGCTCTATCCGCACGATCACGACGCCCTTCTCGCCCTGGGCTATGCCGAACCGCCGCGCGAGGTCCGGCGTAAGCTCACGGACCGTGAGGCCGGCCAGGGCGGCATTCTCATCATCGGCTGCCTGCTCTTCCCCCTGCGCCGCTTCGGCAAGCTTCTTCGGCTGTTCCGCGACCACCGCCTCCACCTCGATCTCCTTCTTCTTGCGAAGCAGCCTTATCTTGACAACAGAGCCGATGTGGGTCTGGGACACCATGTTCCTGAGGTGCCCTGTGTCCTCCACGGCCTTGCCGTTGTACTGGAGGATAACGTCGCCTTGCCTGATCCCCGCCTTTTCCGCCGGGCTCCCTTTCATCACTCCGCTTACCAGGGCCCCCTTCAGGTCCTTCACGCCGAATTCTTCGGCCAGGTCCGACGTCACCTCCTGGATGCTCACCCCGAGCCACCCGCGCACGACCTTCTTGTGCTTGACCAGGTCATCCATCACCTGCCGGGCCATGCTGCTCGGCACCGCGAATCCGATGCCCTGATACCCGCCGGTCCTCGACAGGATGGCGGTATTGATCCCGACAAGCTCGCCGCGGGCGTTCAGGAGCGCACCGCCCGAGTTGCCCGGGTTGATGGCGGCGTCAGTCTGGATGAAGTCCTCGTAATCGGCGATGCCCACGTTGGCCCGGCCGACGGCGCCGATCACCCCCATGGTCACGGTCTGGTTCAGGCCGAAGGGATTGCCGATGGCGAAAACGATCTCGCCTACCTTTAGTTTGTTGGAATCGCCCCAGGGGAGCGCCGTGAGGCCCTTGGCGTCGATCTTGATGACGGCAATGTCCGTCTTGGGATCGGCCCCGATGAGCTTGGCTTTATAGTCCCGCTTGTTCGAAAGCAGGACCTTGATTTCCTGGGACTTTTCTATGACATGGTTGTTCGTAACGATATAGCCGTCCTCGGACACGATCACGCCCGAGCCCAGACTCTGCTCTTTCCGCTCCTTCGGGACGTTCGGATGGGGCAGCTGGTCCCCGAAGAACCTTCTGAAGAACGGATCGTCAAAAAGATCAAAGGGCGTCTCGTCCCTGGATTTTATCACTCTCGTGGTGGATATATTGACGACCGACGGCGTGGCTACCGTCGCGACTTCCGACAGGGCGTCACTGAGCTGCGTCAGGACCTCAACGGACCGGGACGACACCTGGCTCTTGGCCGGAAGAGTGCTCATAATGTCGAGGTGGGAGGAAAGCACCAGGCCCACAAAGACGCCCAGAACGAGCATAAGCGCGCCTGCTATATACCATCTCTTCTTATTCGTCATGGTGCAAAGGACCTCCCGGTGCGGCTGCTGCTGTTGTCACCAGCGTATTCTACCAAAAAGAAATCAGTCTTTTCAAGCACTTTTTCTCATTGACAAAGTAGAACGATACCATATAATACCACTTTGCGCAAGACAAGAAAAGAAAGCGGGAAGTCGCTCGTGACAAGGGGATCTGGCCCGGCAAAACAAAAGCTCCGCAGCGCGGCGCAGGTGGAGAAACTGGACAAGCGGTACCTCTGGCACCCCTTCACCCAGATGCGGGACTGGGAGCAGGAACCCCAGATCATCATCGAGCGCGGCAAAGGCAGTGTCCTGACCGACATCCACGGGAAAAACTACCTCGACGGGGTGTCGTCGCTGTGGGTGACGGTCCACGGCCACCGGAAACGGGAGATCGACGCGGCAGTCTTCGCCCAGCTCAAGAAGATCGCCCACTCCACCCTGCTCGGCCTGTCCAACGTCCCTGCGGTGCTGCTGGCGGAAAAGCTGGTGCAGATCGCTCCCAAGGGGCTTACGAAGGTCTTCTATTCAGACAGCGGTTCGACGGCAATCGAGATCGCCCTCAAGATCGCCTTCCAGTATTGGCAGCAGAAAGGCCCGGCCTATCAATCGAAAACAGGCTTCATCTCCCTCAGGGAAGCCTATCACGGCGATACCCTCGGGTCGGTGAGCGTCGGCGGCATCGAACTCTTTCATCAGCTTTACAAACCCCTGCTCTTTCATACCGTCAAGATCGACTCCCCCTCCTGCTACCGCTGTGGCCTGGGCAAAACCTGTCCCGGCTGCGCCCTGGCCTGCGCAGAAAAGGCGGAAGAGGTCATCTCCGCGCACAGCCATGAAACAGCGGCCCTCATCATCGAGCCCCTGGTCCAGGGCGCCGCGGGCATGCTCACCCACCCGCCGGGATACCTCAAAAGGATCAGGGAGCTCTGCACAAAATACGATATTCTTATGATAGCCGATGAAGTCGCCACAGGGTTCGGGAGGACGGGAACGATGTTCGCCTGCGAGCAGGAGAAGGTGGTCCCGGACATCATGGCCGTGGCCAAGGGCATCACCGGCGGCTACCTTCCCCTGGCAGCGACGCTGACGACGGAAGATATCTACCAGGGGTTCCTCGGCGAGTACCGGGAACTGAGGACCTTCTTTCACGGCCACACCTATACGGGCAATCCCCTGGCCTGCGCGGCGGCAATCGCGAACATCGACCTCTTCAAAAAAGAAAAGACCATCGCCCGGCTCCGGCCGAAGATCGCGCTTCTCACGGAACAGCTCCGGCGGTTCAAGGCACTCGATCACGTGGGAGAGGTACGGCAGAAAGGGTTCATGGTCGGCATCGAGCTTGTCAAGGACAGGGCCGCGAAGGAGCCCTACCCGCTGGAAGACAAGGTGGGCATCCGGGTGGTCCTGGAGTGCCGGAAGCACGGACTGATCATCCGGCCCCTGGGAAACGTGATCGTGCTCATGCCGCCGCTGGCGATCACGGCGAAGGAACTGAAGCGCATGGCGGACATCGTGTACGCGGCCGTGAGAATGATTACGGAAAACAATCTTCCCCTGAAAACCTCATGAACAGAAAGCAGATCATCAGCTGGTGTCTCTTCGATTTCGCGAACTCGAGCTACTCCGCGGTGATCGCGGCGGTGATCTTCCCTGTCTACTACGCCAACGTCATCGTCGGCAACAGCACCGGCGCCGGGGATCTCTGGTGGGGACGGGCTATCTCCCTGAGCATGTTCTTCGTGGCCCTTTCCTCTCCCTTTCTCGGCGGCATCGCCGACTACGCGGGGTTGCGGAAACGGCTCCTCGGGCTCTATACGTTCCTCTGCGTCGCATCCGTGACGGTCTTCTCGTCGCTGGCCCCGGGGGAAGTTCTCATCGGGTTCATCCTGATAACCCTGGCGAATATCGGCATGGAGGGCGGACTCGTATTTTACAACTCCTTCCTGCCGCAGATCGCGCCCGTTGATCATCAGGGGCGGGTTTCGAGCTGGGGTTTCGGCGTGGGGTACTCGGGCTCCATCCTTTCGCTGCTCATCGCGCTCCCGCTGGCCAGGGCCGGACGGTTTGAGCTCATCTGGCTCATGACCGCGGCGTTCTTCGCCGTTTTTTCCCTTCCCGCCTTTCTCTTCCTGCCCGGTGACAGAGACCTGAAGGACCGTTCGGCCCTTCAGGCGGGCATAGCGGGATTCAAGAACGCATGGACCACGCTGGCCGAAATCTGGCAGCGCCGCGAGGCGAGAAAATTCCTCATCGCCTACCTCATCTATGAGGACGGCGTGAACACGGTCATCATTTTTTCGAGCCTCCTCGCCGCAGTCACCTTCGGTTTCGGACAGGGCGAGCTTATCGGCCTGTACCTTGTCGTGCAATGCACCGCCCTCGCCGGAGCGTTTCTTCTTTCAAAGCCCACGGACACCTGGGGGCCCAAAAAGATCGTAACGCTCTCCCTGTTCCTCTGGGCCATCGTGGCCGTAACCGCTTATTTCGTCCAGACCAAGGGGCAGTTCTGGGCCGTTGCCTGCACCGCGGGCCTCGGTCTCGGTTCCGTTCAAGCAGGGACCCGCGCATTCTACACGCAGTTCGTGCCGCGAGGAAAAGAAGCGGAGTATTTCGGCGTCTATTCCCTGGTGGGAAAGTCCTCGGCCATCCTTGGTCCGCTCGTCTTCGGCGAGGTTTCAAGGGCCTTCAACAGCCAGCGTCCGGCCATCCTCTCCGTGGCCGTCTTTTTCATCATCGGCTTGATCCTCCTCTCCCGCGTGCAGGGCGGCGGACCGAACGTGAAGCGCCGATGACCCTTTCGGCCCGCGCCGAGAAAGGTCCCCCGGAGTGATAAAAAGAAAACGATAACGGGAAAACAGTCTTTTTTCTTGACAACATGAACGGCTGATGTTAAATTAAATTCCACGAAATCAGGACATGTGGGGCTGTAGCTCAGCTGGGAGAGCACAAGGCTGGCAGTCTTGGGGTCAGGGGTTCGATCCCCCTCAGCTCCACCAAATAGTTCAAAAAGGTTGGCAACAATGCCAGCCTTTTTTTATTTTAGATGAGGGGGAGCGAACACAGGGGGTATGGGGGAAGAGCTTCCCCCATGCTTCGGGGGAGCGCCCGAGGGGGCTGGCCCCATTTTATACCGCCCCTCACCCCTGCCCCTCTCCCTCGAGGGGAGAGGGAAAAAGGGAGAGGGTGCATTATTATCGAAGCGCGTGAGATTTCCCCCTCAGCTCCACCAAGAATTATCAAGGAGTTAGCTGACATGGGCTAGCTCCTTTTTTATTTTGCAAATCAGTTTTTGTGCAGTTCATTGTTCCTGTACTTGCTCGGTAGTATTCGATTTTATGCCCATCATTTCATTGCCCGCCACTAGACCTTTAACGTTCAGCCAGTTGCTCTTGGGTTCAATTGGACTGAAGGCACACACAACTTAATCCCACTTACTTATTCATTGTATTTTCTACACCACCATGTGAAACAATAATAAAATTTGAGATGTTTGTCCAGATACCAAAAAGGTCTTTTTTTGGTAGCGTATTTTGGAGCGCCGCGCAGAAGGTTCCCTGGGGTGGGTGAATGCTCGTGAAAAACCACATCTGAAAATGAAAAAGCTCCCGAAGTAGCACCCCGGGAGGCTTATTCAACATTTAAGTCGACGCTCTTTTTACATTGCAACCTAATGTGCTTTCGCTATTTCTCATCAATATCACAATCTTAAGTAGCTTCGACACTTATATTATATTTATTGCTTAGAGTATTGTCAAGCTATTTTTACAAGACGATAGACATTTTATAAAAATAATAATTATACTTGCCTAATCTGATTTCTCTATTTCCATTCAATACAACATTTTTAAGTTACCCCGACAGAACAAATGTAAATACCTTTCTATAATTTCCAAACTTTTTTCAATAATCTTTATAAACAATTTTGCCCGATTTGATAATAGCCGCGATAAAGGAATTTGGCTTTTGAGTTTCACTTTCAATTTCTAATCTTGAGTAAATTAATACATCCGATTTGAGAGATAGTTCACGCGAAAAACTCCTGATCCTTGCCGCAACGTCTTTTCTGATGGCTGGATTATCGGAAATGATTAACAAATCAACATCGCTGAACAAGTTTGCTTTTCCGGTACTCATTGATCCAAATAAAATGATCTCTTCAGGATCGGCAATCCGTGCGGCATAGTCAATTATTTTTCCCAATGTGTTTTTCATTATGCTTTAACTTCCTAATTGGAAAAGAATAAACATGTTGTCAATTTGATCACTTGTAAGCGATTTAAAATCACCAGCTGTGCTTACTTTTACTTTCATCCTTATTTCCCCGATAGCGTTAGGCGGCTGTATGGTAATTGCCGGAAGTGGCTGTGCAAGCGGAAATGTGAGAGATGAATGTGGTACGTTATTAAACTGCGCATCTTTACTAACCGGAATGTTATTTACAAAATCAACATTTGTAATTTTAATATTGGAAGTGAAATCAAAATTACCCGGATCACTACTCTCAACAAACATATCCATTTTCTTTATCTTCAGCGTACTTAATTTACCGCGAATGAAAAATGGGAAATGCTCTGCTTTAAGTTTAACAACAAGTTCCTGTTCATTTCCACCTTCGGGATTCAGAAACTTATGCCATTCAGTAGCAAATTCATGTTTGATGCTAAACAAGCGGGCTGTTTGGGTTGGCAAAGCAGCTTGCAAAGCTGTGTTTGCAGCAGTGGTAAGCTGGCCTCCTCCGTTGCGTGATGTATAGCTGATATGTAAAACCACATCTGACAGCGAAGCAAAATCAAAATAATTATTTTCAATCGGCATATTGATTTCCCAATCGCTTATGACTCCCGCTCCTTCAAATGGCAAATAACGTTCATCATTAAAATTTAGCTCGAACATGCCGTTGTCATTTTGTGCATTGCTGGTGGCAATGGAAGAAATCGCCCCAAACATGGTTCTGAAACGATTATCATCGTCCTGCTTTTCATATTGGTTTCCGCCTGATAATGTAGAATCCATTCTCGTTTCGTTTCTTAACAGCGAAAGTGTACAGTTTACTCCTGTGTATGGACCTACAACACATGGAATACTGATAGACATATTTTTAATCCTGCGCATATAATGGCCGGGATAATCCATATCAAATAACCACTCAGGTAAAAAAATGGTACATTTACCTGTTTCTTTTAACGTAATTAAACTTAACGGAGCCATTTGTGCAAGCGAAATATGTTTTGTAATTTCAAACTCCCGCCTGTTCTGATTTATATATTCCGCCTCCAATCTTCTTAAATCATTCATCAGCTTGTCGCCAGATAACAATCCTTTTTTCAAACTATCCCAATAACCGAATTGAACGATGTTAGAATCGGTTATGCCCAACTCGTACTGATAGCATTTCTCCGCTTTCTTAGCCATGTCAAAAGCCAATTGATATGCCTGGAAATAAACGGTGGATATTTGCGTAATCATCCAACTGTATAATTGATCATTGGAAAATTTGTTACGCATGTAATCATCCACTGTTTTGGAATTTTCTATCTGCAATTCCTGGTTTTCCAATTCTTTTTCCGCAATGGCTTGCCTTATTTCTGCGGCATTAATCTGGAATTGGACTTGATCTTTTTCAATGGTGGCTAACCTTCCCTGAAAATCCCAATCATCTTTTCGTCTTTGATAACCTCCAACTGTTGCTACAAGCCCTGATGTTCTATCTAATATTGCGCTTGCAGTAAAGGTTGCGCGTGCTATGGCTTGTAAAATGGATGCTGCTTTGCTACCACCAGCAATATGGGTAACAACAACTGGAGAACCTCCAAAACCTGCTGCACCAACATAAAAATCAGGTATTCCTGACAACGCAGCACTGATAAGTTCCATTACTCCGCCTGCGAGTTGTACCCCAGAAGAAATAATATTAAGTACAATCGCCGCGGATTCTTCGGAATTCACAAACTCTCTTCCCTCATAATAACTCTTCTTTTCGTCTGCTAGAGCAAACGCTTTATTCAAGCTACCAATTGTTTCAACGGCTTCGTCAATTTGTTTTTTACGTATTTCTTTTACGGCTTTGAGTAATTGAATTTCATGTTGGGATCTCAGTAAAGAAAGTTTTTCCACATCCTTCTTTTCAAGAGCGCTTAATAATTTTTCACCCAGCATTTTCACTTCATTGCAAAACTCAATGGCTTTCTGCACTACAATTCTAAAACGGAAATATGGAGTGGGAGCGCTTAAATCATTCAGCACACTGCTCAGGTCAATTCCTGCTGCTGCTGCTTTCACCAACAAGGCAGGATCGATAGGTGGTTCAAACAGAGGAAGCTGACGCACCACACCTTCAATGTTCATACAATGACGGATTTTGAACAAGCGGTCTTCTACCGTATCCCAATATTTTGTCAGGTAATCATTATTCGGTATGCAGAAATAAAAAGTGTCTAATTTGGGAATGGGTTCAGAACCAGACGAAGACGGAATAACGGTGATAGGCATTAAAGTATCCTCAACTATCACATCAACACGTGCATTTCCAAAAGCATCTAATTTAGTCTCTAATTCATTAAACGTAAGTTCCTCGTGTTTTACATTAGGGACTTTTTTCGGACGTTCTCCGAGAATTTCATAAGCCAACATGTAAAGCAAAGAAGCTTCGTTAATGGATTCAATCGTGTCCCTTTTGAAAAGCATATCGCCCCAGGAAATTAAATTATCAAGATATTTCATTACCACATTTTTCTGGTAGGCGACAGGGCGGTAACGTGCAATTATATGGGGCTTGAAAGGATCATTCCGCCATGCTTTCAATTGCTCCTGGTTCATTGCAAGATTAATATTTGATAAAATTGATTCTATCCTTTGCTTGCGATAGTCATCGGAATTATATTCGAAGAAAGGTTTAGTAATCCAATACCTTTGTGGTGTAGGATATTTTTCGATGTCGGTTGGATTAAAAATATAATGGAACCAGTTCATTGCATCTTCAAATTTCTGGTTCTGCATTAACCGGCAGGCAATCATTAACGGAGCATGAAAAAACAATTCCCAGTGGTAAATTGAATTCGCTCCGCTGAAAGAAAAATCCACAATATCCCTATATTTTTGCGCAGTAGGGTCTTTGTCGCCGACAATAACGACTGAAGTTGGAGAATAGGAACTGAAGTTAAAATCATTTTTTGGAGCATAAGATTCGGGCTGGGTTTGAATTTTTCTTTTCAGCAACCCGTCAATTCCATCCCTGTTCAGTTCGCGAATAAATAACAACGTATAAGGATGGTAAAATGGAAGGAACCTGTATTTACGATTTTGACTGATTATCTGTCCGTAGTTATTCAATCGTGTTTCCCATTCGGGTTTAATAAAGAATGCCCGCCGATTATCCTGGTAAAACATGGGGTGATCAGTTGCCGCTGTATTTAATTGCAGCTCCTGTTGAGTAATAACCAATTCAAACGGGGAAATTGAACCTGATAATAAAGTGGCTGTTGTTGCGTTCTCTAATACCTTCAGATTGCTACTATTAACAGAATGAACCCTATTATTAGTGAGATGTGTATTATTAAAATGCATTCCGTTGGGGAGTCGCAAACGAGGGCCAAATTCAATGGGCGCTAAAATTTTAGTCAAACTGCCTTCATTTCCAAAATTCTCATGTACATATTGAAAAGAATCAATATCAGAAGGATTAGCGCCATTCGGCAAATAATATTTTCCTTTTAATGCCTTCAATTCAATATCTTTCACATCTCCATTGAAAATAAATGACGAGGAATGCCACGGCAAATATGTTTCATTAAACCTGTTTTTAGTTAAACGAACTGGATTATCCTTTAACTTCACATAAGGATCATAAAAAGTTCCATCATTAAATTCTTTAGATGTGGAAAGATAAATATCCAAATAAAGCTCATTGAATTTAGCCAAATAATATGGCTTCAGATTATATGAATAGTGTGGTCGTTCCCATGGATGGATCAATTTTTGTTTTGAGATTTTCTTCGGCGTCCATCCTCCTGATTTTTTTATACTCCATCCCAATTGAAGCTCTATAACCTTCATCGGCTCCGGCGCTTCTGTTGGCCCGTCTGTGGGTTGTGCCGCTGGAACCTTTTTGGTTTTCATCGGCTTTTCCATAAACTGCAACCAGAACAAATGCAATTTTCGATTATACACAACGGGCACTACGTGATCCCCTGTAATATCCACATCAATTTTTTCCCAGGCAGTCCAAGAACTGTAATTCATATCGTAGGCACGATAGTAGTAGATGTTGGGAATTGCCTTGGTTCTTCCTATAACGTGCACTATATTGGTTTCATATCCTGCTTCATCAGGATTTAAATCTTCCATTTGATGATACATTCCGCACACTTCGAGATGCGACACTTCATCTACCTTGTGAAGGTAATTTATAAACGACTCTTCTACATTTTCTTTTGTGACTTCATTCTGAAGAAGTTCATTTTCTAATTCTTCAAAGAAAGGAGATTTATCATCACGCAATTCCGGTTCGAGCCAGTTCTCAGGATAAAAGAATATTTTTCGATTAGCTTCCCAAATCCTGTAATTTTTCATCCACTTCCATTGCGACCATGCGTTGGGAGAAGACGTGTCTTCCTTCTCATCTTGTGTAACTTGTACGTATCTGTTTTCCAAATTCAAGAAACAACGTTGAACAAAAAGCTGAATCGAACTTAATGCCTGCTTGATGCGCGAAGTCAACTGACAAGCGCTCATCTCCACATCAATGAGGAAATATTTGAATAACGCATTGGAGTCCTTCCAGTAAAGTGGATTCGGCATTGTTTTTCCATTGAAAACAATTTCGGACTGCTCGTTTCTTTGCGAATTCTCTAAGTGATATTCAACAAGCGCTGAACGTTTCTTTTCACGAATATCATCATGCAACGGTGTAACTTTCTGTAACCAATCTTCTTGCTCGTATTTGGATTTTACTGCCTGCCGCGTTTGTAATGACACTCCCATATCTAATGTGGTGTCGGCAGTGATTTTTGCCCAATTGAACATGGTTGTTGCATCAACACCGGTGAGTTTCATCTGCTCAAAACATTTCAGGATCCGCTGATACAACTCAGCATTGGTATAATCCAGGTGTCCGACTGCATGTTGAATTTTTAATCCTAAATGCAGCGATGAAATCACACTCGATTCCCATTGTGTGAGTTCGGTGATTTCGGCAAATATTTCATCTTTTGTTTTGGCAGCATCTTTTGCTAAATCGAGGATGCTTCGGAGAGAGGCATTTTCCGGCTCAGGATATTTTGATTTGAAATTAAGAAAAAGATGTAAATTTTGCCAACCATTATAATCATTCGGATTTATTGCAGCGGCTACCGGTAATGCCGTAAAGTTGATGGTATTCACCGCAGCATAATTGACAATAAACCATTCCAGGTCTTTAGTTTCAATTTTCATTTTTGATACTAATAGCGATAGTTTATGCAGCAATGAATATGCATTAAAGTGTCCGGGAAAATTTGTCGAAGTAACTTCCTTGTAGCTTCCGTCAGGATTTTTTGCAATCAAACTTTCATCTTCTAATTTTTGTAAAAGCGAAACGGGTCCTGGTGCAACCATGATGTTATCTAATAAAACGGTGGCAAGCTCATCTGCCAAACTGAACGCTGCTGCAACCTGTGATTTGATTTGATTCTTGTTTTGATTGAGTAAGTTATCTAAGTTCTGCTGAAGCGTTTTGATAGTCGCAGCTAATGTTGTTTTACTTGCAAGGGTAATTGCCGTTGTATCGAATTGAATAATGAAATTCGTTTCCTGTACGGAAAAAGCAGCGTTTGTGAAATTAGCAAGGGCTGAATTCAAAACTGCTTTCAGAGGAGTTAGCGCAGCAACTAATTGAACATTTGTCATAGGAATTAAAGCATCAGCATTAAAAGTAAGAATGCTGTTGCGATCCGCAACCGATAATTCAAGCTGTTCAATTTTTTCTTTATTCGTTATCAGAATTTTCTTCAATGAATCAATGAACTGTGCTATTGATTCAATCCTTAAACCAATGGGCGAATCTGTTTTATAATTTAATATGTAATCCAACTCAAGCAGTGATAAGCCGGAAGATTTAATACGCTCTAACTTTTTAATGCTGTCCAGTGTAACCTGCAACGTACTGAATGGATCAGCATCATTGGTAATCCCCAGGAACAAAAGCAAATCAGTAATGCTTAATTTTAAACTGCGGGCTAAATAAGCATATCGTAACACGGTAGACAGTGAAACAACCGATAAATGATTATTTGTTTTTGCAGCCAGGAGCTCAAAATCGGGTTGCCGTAGCGCAAGTGAAGAAAGAATAGTAGGAACAGGCGTATATCCGTTATAGGGCGCAGCAGCATTAACTCCAAAAACAATTGCAGCATCTAATGGAATTGGGGCATTGTTATTATCAATAGCTTTAAAATAGACATCAACAGGATTGGTGACAGCCTGGTTTTGAAATAATATATTATACAAAGGCTGGATAATTACATCGGGCTTATCAGGCTTAATTCTTATTTCCCTATTGATGTCGCCAAAGAAAGCAAGCAGTGTTTCAAAAGGCAGTATTAGTTTTTCCTGGAGCTGTTTAAAGCGTTTTAAATTAGCCAGGGTATCGCCATTAATGACATTGTTTCCGATTTTCGAATTCCGTAAAAGCAAATCGAGTTCCCACATTTTCCACCCTGTTTTTCTCCAAAGCCGGATGAAGCGGTGCATCAGATCTAATTTAGGCAAGGTGAGATTAATTACCGCCTGCATGTCGGTATCGCACGTGTCAATGGGACGCTCTATTTTACTAATAGGGGGAGCCGCAGGATTATTTACAAATTTTACCAGCAGCAATTCGAGCAATTCGTAATAACTCAGCTTGGTGCGTTTCATAAATAATGATACCGCAACACTTGTTTGCGTAGTATTAAACCCCCAGTATTTATCTTGATCAACAGCAGTTTGTCTTTGCGTAATAATCAAATCTTTTTCTTTTGATGAGATTTTGAAAAATTCTGCGGCGATGGAAACATCATCAGGAATCTTATTGTTGGGATCGGATTTATCCTGGAATGCCTCCATTAATCCAAATCGCGGAACGCGCAAATAGTCCAGGTAAGTTCTTGCCTCTTCTTGCCAAAGATTAAAAGATAAATTCATTGGGAAATCTTTACTCGCAAGTTCAGAATAGGCATGTGGCCTGATATACTGTGGTATGGCACGCAATTCTTTTTGTGATAACGTAGTTTGGTAGATGAAATTCTTTTGCTGCGGTGCAATGTTGTTTTCTAAAATTTCGCAAACCAAATCTACGTATGGCAAAGGAGTGTTTGTATTCTCGCAATTGAGCTTGATGTTTCCAAGGTCAGGGCGCCTGTCAAATAAAATATCTTTTACGGTGAGTGTTTTCCCTCCCTGCACCACCAGTGAGTTATGCTCTTTTAAAAACCGAAGCATATCGGTTAAATAGGCTGCGGGTCCGTACAATGATTTGCAATGCTCACAATCGCAATAATCGAGTGAGCCAAAAAGTGTTTCCAGATCGGGAATATCACCCAATGCATTTTGAATTTCTGTTTTGGTATAGGTATGAGGAACGATAGCAGCCGGAGTACCTCTGTGGATTTCGCGCCTGTAATCCATCAGGCGTGCCAATACCTGCATGTATTGCATTTTGGAAGATTCATATACGCGATGTATATGTGCTTTATCAACTCCTTTAGCATCCATCATGGTTGCTAAACGGTCTTTGCCCATGAAATAAATCTGCATGGAACTGTGCAATCCTTCTCCAATCAATGCTGAACCGGCCAAGGAATTAGTAGTTATTTTATGCACACGTTGCACTATCTTTAATTCTTCCTTAACTTTCGGATCGAGATTGATATTTTTATCCAATAAATATTTATCAATATTCTGCTGGCGGAAGTTTAATTCTGTATGTTCGTCAATAAAATTTTGCACTTCCGTGATTTTGGTAATTTTTGGGGTATTGCTTTTTTTGACTGTTTCAGCTAACGATACTGCCGGATACAAGAATTCTGCTCTTGATTTCATAGATGCGGCATAATTTGCAACTCTTTCATCTGGTGTATTGCCTGGAATATTATCAGGCGTCTGTTTGCCATTTTGGTTTATTAAATCAACTAAACCTGCCTGGTCTAATTTTGCAATATCACCGGCTTTTTTAAATAATTTACCAGGTTCACTTCCGATTTTGCTTTTCAAAAATGTAACTGTGGGAATATGATTTTTAGAAATATTCCCGGTTTCAACTGTAGAAACAAAATCATTTATTGCTTCCGTGCCAATAACAGCTTCATGCTTTTTTATTTCTTCCCAAAAAGAAGCATTCACGCCCTTGTTATTGATAAAAACTGTTGCCACAGTTTGGTAATGTGCAGGATCAATTTTCGATTGATCAAGCAAGGACTGTAGATTGCCATTGCCCACTAAAATAGGTTTTGTGAGTGTAAACGAAGTGCGCCGATTTTTTAACTCTTGTAAAATCGCATCTCTTTTAACTTTAATGTTTTGAGAAACTAAATTTTGCAAGACAGCGCTGTCAATGGCTTGCTGCTGAATAGCATCATCAAGAAAAACTATTCCCGACGAAGCTAATTCTGTAAGTTGAGCAATGGTTTCCCATTCGCTGGTTCCCCTCAATAAATCACCCGGCAAATCGGCAGGTAAATTTTGCCTGATAAAAGCATAAAATACTTCTGCGTTTAGAGTTGCCTTTACATTGACAGCATTGGCAACAAGATGGCTCAATACATGACACATGATGTCATCCGTACTCAGGCCGGTTTGCAAGCTCAATTGTGATATTTGTTTGTCGGATGCGGTTTCTTTCAGGTCTTCAATCTTTGCATTGCCGATTGCTTTCTGTAATATTGATCCTGTCACTTCAAAGTCAGATTCTCCAGCGTACGAGCCCTTATATTCGATGGCGCCTTCAGCGTTTTTACTTTCGGTAAAATTGACCCAATGAATTCGGTTAACATTGTAATGAGTCTGTACTGCGACCGGATTTTGCTGATCGTTTGCATTGTATAGTTTTATAACGAGGTGAAATTTTTCCTTTATTTGTCCGTTTACCGGATCTATTGGAGCGTCATAAGCAAGGTCAAAGAAGCCGTTCAGGAAATTTTTCTTTGCAGCAAGCGGCTCGGCGCTTTCTTTATCCAATATTTTCTCAAAAATTTTAATTACCATGTCATTTTTGCGCTGCCAAAGCTCATTGCGTACAGATCCGCGTATTCGGTAACGGTGCTCTGGTATTGCACCGGGGTTGGCACTGGCTACCAAACTATTTACAACACGGCTGGTAGCCTTATCATAATGGCCGGTCTGGGCTATACCCTTTTCTTTTTGTAATGCTCGTAAAGCCTTAATAGTTGTTTTTCCGAATGTTTGCGTCTTAAACTCGTTTTCAGAAATCTTGTAGCCTAAAAAAGATAATGCTTTTTGCATTTCGGCTACTTTTGGAGAAACCATGTTCAGGCGAAGCGTTTTGGTGACGGTCGCCAGCGTCCGTACTTCGGGTTTTTTCAGTAGTATTTTGCGCGTACCTCTGCTAACCGCAATGCTTCGTATCTTATCAAGCGTTGTCTTATCTAACTTACCGGTTTGCGGAAGCTTATATTTTTCCTGCAGAGCTTTGATCGCATTTGATGTGGTGGCTTCCAGGGTTTTATTTTTCAATTCGGTTGCAGAAATTTCAACAGGCAGTTTGGCAATTTTGGCCGCGCGCAGAATCGTTGCTTGAAGTTTTCCGATTTGTGTTTTGGTGGAGTAAGTCTTCTTAATTACCTCCTCATGCAATTTGTCTAGAACCGCTTCGCTTATCTTTCCGTCAACGGTAAGCCCCGATTTCTTTTGAAAAGACTCAATTGCTTTACGAGTAGCATCTCCAACTATACGACCGCGCTTCTCATTTGCTTCCACAGGCAATTCAAGTTTATCCAACAGCGTGTGCAACTTTTCTGTTCTTGTCTTGTTGCGGGTATGATGCACGTCAAACAACTCGGTATTCAAGACCTTGAGTGTTTCATCGTTCAACTTGCCATTTACGGGAAGTTTACTTTTCTTCTGAATATCCTTGATCGCTTTGACCGTTGACTCGCCTATCCTCTTGCTGCTTATTTCATCATCCAGAACATTCAACTTTAACTTTTTTAAAGCAGCGTGAATATCGGAGATATCGCCCTTTGTTATCTTGTCTGACAATAAATTAAGTTTTTTCATAACCATTTTCTCCTCTATATTTTATTCATTTCTATTTCACCGACAATAGCAGCAAATCAACTGGCTATGCGACCATGCTATTTCGTATTTCCCATCTCTATCGGTGATGCTTTCACCCAGCAGCTCTTCTGAGCGCATGTCGCGGTCAAATGCCTGCACGATGAGATTTGCCAAAGGGCGGTTGAGCCTGTCAACCACTCGTCCGAGAACGAGGTTTTGCTTTTTTGTTTTCAACTTGATTTGCCATGATATTTCTCCTCTTTATGAATATTTCAATTCATTATATAGTTTGTGAAGAAACAATAAAACTCGCTTGCAGCAATTTCAATTGCGCCAATGCCTCCACTATATCCCTACGGGTTTGCTGTACGGCCAATCTTGCAGATTTAATTTGTTGGTTTGCCATATCCAATTGGTCTGCATCCACCATTTGAAGAATGGCTTCTGATTCATCTTTAAGCCAGTGAGTGATTTCCTTGATGCCGTCAATCATATCTCCATCAGCAGTGTTCATTCGCTCAAAAAGTTCTTTGATTTGCTGCGCTTCCTGGACATCCAGCACTTTGCTGAACCAGCGATCCAAATACCTTTCGTAGATGTTCATGATCTTGTGGCAATGCCCGCGGGCTTCGTAGCCTTTGATGGTTACATAACCGCTTTCCAATGAAAGCAGAGCAGATCTGCATGGGATAAAATTGCTTTTGTCCGGCAGGAAAATAATCTCGAGGTAACGGACAGTTTCCTTTTCAACAAACTCCAAGATGAGACTCAACTCTCCCAACACCTCAGCAAGTTTTGCAGATGCTTCGGTAGGATTGTTGAGCAGCTTATCTTTTACCTTGCCAAAGAGACTTTCAAGGTCTTTGGCAGTGTTGAGAATAGTGGTGAAAGATGGTATCATAATGTTCTCCTCTGTAACTTTCAAAACTTATATTGCATGTATTGTTTATTTGCCTCAGCCATCGGTCAAACTTAATAATCAATGATTATTTTCTTCTAACCTCCAAGTTGCAGAATTCAAGAAGCCATTGTTGTTGGGTTCATTGCATGCACGCCTACCTACGCGGGCTACTGCTGGCTCGAAAGGTCAGTGCGAAACCGCTCCATGCACCTTTCAATCTCCGCTTGGTGCTCGCATTCAGGTGACATGAATCTGATGGTCTCAAGCTCGGCTGTGAGCCACCTCAGCAATCGCGCTACCTCGTCCGAACCCTCGAAAGCATCGAGGGTACCCTCTACCGTTCCCTGGAACTCAGAAAGGCTCATTCGTGACGTCTGATACTGACGGAAAGCTTCGAATATCCGTGAGATTTGCCTCTGAGTATGTTGGTTCATCAACTTTCCTCCTAGTGAGTGATTACTGTGATTACTACGTTGCCTTCCGTTACGACCGAGACATTACCGATGCGCCTTTGAATGCGAAGTGCGCCGTCAACAACACGCCGGCCTATCTCAGCGCCGTTCTGTATCACGTCCTCAACAACCATCGTAGGAACACCACGCCCGGCAGCGCCCGCTTCGCCTGCCGCTGTTCCAAATCCTCTCGGTGTCATCCGATCGATTGCATGACGTGTATATAGGCGTCCATTGATCTGGGCGTATTCCCGACCATTCCGAACAACTTTCGGTAGATCGCTCCAGAAGCCCCAGCGCACAGCACCGCCCGCAGGGGCCTGACGCACCGATGGAAGCCGTGGGGTCGTTCGGGTCGGAGGAGCGGCAGCAATCGGGGCAGCGGCTTGGAAGATGATGAACAGGACCGCCGGCATCGCCGCCACCATGAACTCGTAGTTATGCTCCTCCATCGTCTCAATAGCGGCCCGCCTCGCGGCAGCGAGGCGTGGCGTTGTTGAGGAGTTCATTTGCTCAGGAAAGATGCGGCCGCCCTCACCTAAATGTGCACGCGACATCTGCCCGATCATCGTCGAGGCACCTGGACGATCCTCGTGAATATCGTAGGTGCTAATGTCGATTGTTGTGCCATCCCGATATCGGACTTGAAGCCACGTTGAGAGATTTCCACCAGTGGCGCGGTAGTCGAGGTCGTAGTGAACGGACTCGAAGGCATCGACATAGCGATTGGCGGGTAGATTCGCGACTTCAGGATTAACCGCAGGGCGCGGAGATTCTGTCCCGCCGGACGGTTGAGTTGGTCCGCCAGCAGGCTGCGTCGGTGGAGTTGGTGGTGACGCATCCGGCCGTCGACCGATAATGACATGTGATTCCGGGTGAGCTTGGATATCCTCGTCGGTGAAAGTAATTGAATCCATCCCGCTAGGATCTGAACGAGTGATCGGACGACAGCGACAGTAGATGTATGTGTTGTGCCCATCTACTAGTCCCGCAGGATCACAGTTCGTCCACCTCCCCAACCACGCCGCGTAATACCTCGCCGAGTGGTAACTCAGCCCGCTTTCCTCATCCCTCTCCATCCCCGTATACCGATACCGTTTTGCAGCAGATTTTATGTCATTGTTTTTGGCTTGGTAGGCAGTAGTGCCGTAAGGGTGGTATTCTTCGTAAGAAATGACTTTGGCATCGATAGTTCCATCTAATTCTAAACTTGCCGAACCCAGATGGTTATGGAGCTGATAACGCACCAGATGTCTTTCTGTTCCATCGTCCACATCATTGCGGGTCTCTATCATCACAAAACGGTGCTGCTTATCCATCAGGCTCAGGCTGATTCGTTTTAACCCTGCATCTGCGCCGCTGTATTTTTTGTAGAGTTCGTAACTTGCTATATAAATCCGTTCTTCTTTTTTTGTGGGCGTATCACCCGCATCGGCCTGATTTTCTGTTATTTTCCGTATGCGTTGCCCTTGTCCATCGTATTGGTAATAAGTAGTTTCCGGTGTTCCGCCGTCAATGCGTTTCTGGCGTATGGTTTTTATGAGTTCTTCTTTGAAGTTCCATCCCATGTCTTCCAAGTGCGGCATGGCAGTCATATAACCATGCTGTGCATGGTGCGGGTAGTTGTAAGTGTTCGCACCTATTTGAGCGCTGATTAATCGGTTGTTGGCAGCCTGATAATCGTAATCTCTTGTCCAGTTGTTACCGGCTGCCTGGTGTTGCATTTGCAGGATATTGCCAACTGCATCATATCGGAAGTTTTGTGTATAATTCCGCACTGCCATAGGGTCGCCGGGATTCAACTGGTGTATGAAGGGTGCATCGTTCAAGTTGTCCTTGCCGTCAAAAATCAAGGCAGCATCGTTTTCCCTGCCTGTGGCTTCCACCAGGCGGTAGAGGGCATCGTAGATGTAGGTTGAAACACCTGTGATTTTTTGGTTATCAAAAAAAACAACCGGAATGTTTTTATCTTCAATATGGGTAATGTTCCCGGCTGGATCAAAGGTATAATACCAATCCTGCAGCGGGTCGTTATTCTGTCGTTTGGTTTCTAATCTTTTGAGGCGGAAGGTTTCTTTGTCGTAGTAAAATTTAGTAATGACATCATTGCCATAGATGATTTTATTGCGCTGGCCTTTTTCGTTGTAGTCTATGTCTTTGATATAGACAGTGGTGATAGCGGGGTCGGCATGGGCTACGCTTTCGCCATTGAGCAGTCCCGCTTCGTTGTATGACGGCGTGATGATGCTGCCATCGGGAGCGGTTTGTTGGGTAATTCTGCCGAGGGCATCGGTTTCGGTAATAAAGGTATAGCTTTCGGTTTCAAGGTCTGTAACTAAATTGACATCTATCCAGTTGGCTACGCTTTTGTAATTTTTAAATAGCTTACGTGTGGTAGATTTTGGCTGTCCTTTGAAGTCATATTCCGGCGTTTCCACGGATCCGCCGGTATCGTAGTGTTTTACAACCTGCCCTCTGAGATTCTTAAGTTCAGGGTTAGCCTCCGCTTCTCCGTAGAAAATCTGGTCAAAAACATGGTCAAGCAGAGTGTCGCCATCTCCACCCAATACTTTGCTTTGTGTGGGACGGTGCAGGTTGTCATAAAAAAATTCAAACTCATGATTGCGTTCATCCCATGTGCGCAACGGGTTGCCCAAGATATTAATCAGCAGCCATCTCTGTCCGGCATCCATGCTCTTTTGATACACCTTATTGCCCAGCATATCATATTTATACTGCATCACAACATTGTTACGGGCATCGGTTACACCTCGCAGATTGCCTTCAATGTCTAATTTCACTTTAGTATGGTAAAATTCATCTGCCTCTGTGACGATATTTTTATTGTGTTCTATTGATAAAACGGGACTGCCCAAAGTGTCAAAGTGCTGCACATTGGGCGTATTGGCGTGTTTGGCGGCTTTATCCGCTGCTGTTTTTTCCCTTGCCGGGTCTTTGCCTTCGGCAATCAGTTCGGCGTCAATCAGGCGGTTGGTGCGGTTATGATACCAGGATGATTCCAATACTGTATCGTTTTGGTCATAGACGCTTTGTTTCCATGAATCAAATTCGGTTTTTGAGAAGGTAGTATCCGGCATTTCAGTTTTGATGAGCCGCCCCATCGCATCGTAATACATAATAGGAGTAACGCCGGTTTCAACCAATTCTTTTATATCTTCATATTTGTGCGTTACCGAAAAGTATGGCTCGTATTGTTTTACGGCATTGCCTTTATTGTTGAGGACGGTTCTGCCATTGCCAATCCAGCGGAGTTGTTTTGGAACGAGAGCGGAAGTGTCAATGTCGGAAATGGTATAGGTGTTATCAGGGTTGACTGTCGCTTGTTTGGCAAGCCCGGGTTCTGCCTGTACTTTTTTCATCACCACCTGTCCAAGGCCGTTGGAATATTCAAAGCTGAGTTGAACTGGTGAATTGTTGTTCTTTTGAAAATGCTCTTCCCGAACAATGGACGCTATTACTGTCGGTTTACCGGTATTTTTATAGACATCGAAATCATAGACAAATTTTGCAGTAGCATGTTGCAGTAGGTTTTTACCAAGGTTAGTTAATTGAACAGGGTCAGGGGCATTGAAAAAGTTTACAACCTGAGTTTTTTCTGCAGCACCAGTAAATTCATTTAACCCTGTTAAATCATCCGCCTCGTTACCTTTGCCAAATACCGCCATGGCCTTCACCAAGCCCAATTCATCGGTGATGGCTTCGGAGATATTGTTATTGGCATCTTTCATCCGCATGGGTGAAAGCGTGCGAAAATTAAAAAGATCTACCTTTGCCTTATTGCCTAACGCATCTTCTGTCTCTTCAATAAAAAGAAAATAGTTGCTGTAATATTTCACCTTTGTTTTAGCGCCGTAAGGGTCTGTGTAAGAGATAGGCGCATAGAAACGAGCCTGTGCATCGGAAACTGTTTCCGCGCCTTCTATAAACTGAGTAGTGCCGGAGCGTATCCACCAGTTGCCGTCTCCCTCGCTGTGGGAAAACTTGCCTTCCAGCATCAGGGCCGCATTTACCTTTGCGCCAAAAAGATCGGCAATAAGGGCAGGCGTATAAGCCAATTGGTAGCTTTCAAAAGGGAGTCCTTTTGATTCTAACTGATGTAAAGCTAATGCGCCGGTGAGGTCATTTTTATAAAATGTGGTTCGTATATGCTCTATTAATCTTTTCTGGGAAGTTCCGGGGGCGGGATTTGTGTCAATTTGATGATACCCTGTTTCATTGGCAGCGGTAAGAATGTTCTGAAATTCACCTACGGAGTATAACGGATCGGCTTTAGTCACACCCTTCAATTCATAGGTTTTTACTTCTGATGGAAGTCTCAGGCGATAGGCATCGGCTGTATCGATATCATTGGTAAAGTGGTTTTGCGTATATATAATCAGCGTTTTGTTCTGCGCTTCCTGCGTTTCCGCGGGCAAAGAAGCATCTGTTATCTTTCTCGGGTACACCACCGAAGCTGATTCCAATACATTTCCATATTCGTCTAATTTTATATTCAGACTATGGGCAATGCGCGGGTCTTCGGTGTTTCGCTCGCAGCTGTAGGTAATGGCTTCGCTTTCTTTAACGATAAAAACGGCGTGTTTGTTTTGCCCTTTTGGCTGTAATAGTTCTATCACACTATTGTGCGTAGCAACGGTGAAAGGCGTTAATTCTTTTTTGAGTTGGTCGGCTGTAGCGCCCACCAAAGGGGCGTCTTTTGCAAACACTTCCGAACGCAAACCCATGCTTTTGCAGGCACGCAAAGCTTCCCGCCATTCTTGTGCACTCAGGCGATCAATCAATGTCGGGTCTAAACCGGGAGCGGTAATCAATCTGGCATCCGGCAATGACACTTCGTTATTAACCACTGCATAGCCTTGCCGGTTCATTTCTTCATACCAGTATTCATGGGCAAACTGGTTGAGTATTTTATTCCGGCTTAAAAAAGCGCCTGTATGAAACCATGATTTGGTAATGACGGGCTCTTGATGCAGGGTTTTGTCCACGATATTGCTCGCGTCCCCTTTTATCCAATGGTCATAATGCTCCGCATCTGTTTGCTCCACCATGCCAAAGCCTCTAAACTCCCGCTCGGCATGGTCGTAGTAGCCATGGTGGTATTTATAGGAGCTCACAAAGCGATAGCCTGAAATCCTGTCTCTGGTTTCGGTTTCGGATATGCAATGCACCGGAAAATGCAGTTTGGTTACCCATGGTTTTCCCGCTAATTTATCTTCAACATAGAATTTAGTGGAAGGCGCGTACTCAAGAGTTACTTCTTTGCCGAGATTATTTTTATAAAAGACCATGATGTGTGGCTTCTTGCCGTTCATCAGGTCTATGTACTTTAAAGGAGGATTCGCATCCTTGGCGAGACTGCTTGACCACACAATACAGGCCACGCCGTTCCCGAGCAGGTCGGTTACGGTTATTTTAGATTGAGTGTGTATTTCAGGGAAGGCGTCTATTTCAAAAGGCGTGGCGCTAAAACGATTGCCGCTTAAATTTTTCCAACAACTGAATCTGTTTTTACCCAGATAAATAATATCCGTAGTGCCTGAGCCGTCAATATCGGCTAATCGCAAATAGGAAGGATTGAAGGCATCCGGATGATCAAAAACAGGCGCATTGTCCATACCGACTTTAGCGCCGAACTTGCCATATCCCAAGTTGGGCCAATAGCAAATCTCTCCATTGCGAATGCGGACAATATCCGTCATTCCATCGCCCGACATATCCGCCAGATAGATGGTTTGCTTGGGGTCGGAAAATACAAGATGAGGACCCTTCTCTTCATCAAATGATTTAGGTGTTTTATAAGCCTGTGTAAAACCTTTCCTGCCGGCAGATTCATACCAGGTAAATACATTCTCTTCGGTAATCAGCGCTTCGGGTTTGCCGTCGCCGTTCAGGTCAAGCATACGGGTATTGGCATCACTCAAATCAATATTCGGAAGGCTGTCAAATGTCCTGAATGGCTGCCATTCGTCCTCATCGCTTAGCTCAAAATATCCTTTGGGTTGGGAGCTATAGCTCACCAATTGTTTACCGCCGTCGGCATCCAGATCAGCTAATTGCAACCGACCGCCCAAACCCGCAAAAGAGGGCTTTGGCGTTACCAATTTAGCCTGTTCAAATTGCCCATCACCCAGATTATGCTTGTAATACCAGCCATTGGCCTGTTCGGTGAGTATTCCGGAGAGACCCTCGTTAAATAAGTCAGTGAATTGATAGAGCTGTTCATCCAATCCGGCGGGGGCATGAACTAAAGCATCCGGTGAAATAGATTTGACATCTTTATTCCAGTCGTGTTTTTGATATTCAAACTCGGTAGAAGGAAGATTTTTATGCGTGTAGGTTCCATCAGGTTTCTTAATATATCCATACGCAGTAATGGACTTTAAGAAACTGAAATCTTCTTCGCTTGAAGTATCGTATTCAAAGTTGAGGGATTTAACCGGCCCGGAATATTCATTAGGCCCATCGAATTTGTGAAACAGCAAAACCCTTTTGCAGAGTCTTGTGGTCCTTATCTCAAAACCGGATTTGTATTCTGAAAATGCATCCTGTCTGAAATCCCAATCCTTTATTTTGACATAGGGGGCGTTAGCGTCGTACTCTCCGTAATCAAATACCGTTTGGAACAGGTAATCTGTTCCGATGGGATATGCGTCATTGAAATTTTTATAGGGAGTTTTATTGCCGTATAGTACCTTTTCTAAATACAGATTAGTGTAAGCAATATTTCCGTTTTCAATGCGGTTTTTATTGTGCGGCAGTGAAGGGTTAAATCCCTTGTCGTCTTCTTTCTTATAGAGGTAATGGGTGCAATTGCCTTTGTCGTCAAAGACAAATTCAGGCAGCCATTCAAAGATTTTATCGGCATCCTTTGGGTCGGCGATCCTTGAACCGGCGCTCCATCCAAACAAGGTTGTAACATTTTCTTTGGTAATTACCCGCCATTTAATCTCACCGGTTGTTTTATGCTGCCATCTTTCTATGCGGGCAAATAAGCCTTCAATTCGGGGTTTGTAGAATCTAAGGGCAAATTTACCGTCTGCTGAATCCTTTTTCTTGATTACACAATTCCCATCTGCATCTTTACTAAAACTTCCGTCCGCTTCTTTTTTGAATTCCGGAACGAGGTCCTCAGCCTCAGAAAAAAGAAAGGTGTCGGAATCTATATAATCCAGATACTGAGGCAGCCTTTTATCGGTTTTACGTTTTATAGAAGATAAGCCGAGACTCCACCCTAACCCGAAAACACCGTTTCCGGCCCCGGAATTATAAGATAAACTCGACGCGGGCGAAACACCTCGGGCAGGAGAAAAAGGAAGGGGTATGGAAAAAGAAGCTGTGCCATTTACGGCATTCACGGAAAATTTCTCATCAATCCCTTTAATGGCTCCACCACCCTTTGGCAAGGAAATCGAGGGAGTTTCAATCGCATTAGATTTTGTCTTTCCTCCATCTGTTTTGAGGAATTGCGAAGATGAGTTTTGGTTTTCTTTTTCCTTGTTCATTTTATTACCTTTTCATTTTGGCTGTCTGTATAATGGTACTGTGTCTCCCTTGCGTGACAGGGTAAGAAATGATCGTGAAGCGGCCCGTGTGATCTGCGGTAGCGAGAGGCCCCAACCTAATCCGAAGAACCCGCTGCGGGCTCCGGAATCTTACGAGAGCGAGAGCTGTGGCCTTAACCCCGACCGGCCGGGGCTTGTTGCTATGGGCACGCTCATTAAGCCGGTTCCGGTCACCGGGTTCGCGGCGAATTTCTCGCCCATGCCTATGATCGCACCGCCGTCTTTGGGGAGGGTGATGGCAGGTGAGGCGGAAAAGGATATGAGATCATGTATGACATAACTCAAAATAGATGTCAAGCGTTATGATGGGATATTTTTAGCGTATACTAAAATTATTAATTGAGCGGTACGCGTATCAGGATCCGGACTCGAAAAAATGAATGCGATTTTTTGCAATACAATAGAGGTTGCTTCATAGTACTTTTTAACTAGTGTCTCTGTGCAGTCCCATTTTCTAAACTTGACATCGCGCCTGCAGTCCTCTAATGTTTCTTTACCGTACAGTTCATGTGTCAGTAGAGGACGAGTAAAGGCGATAAATACGGAAAACCCCTTCTTCATCCTGAGCGCTAAGCGTAAGAAAAAGCAAGGAATGAGAAAGGCGGGGAATGATTGCGAACTCCAAGGTGTACCCTGGCAGTCTTGGGGTCAGGGGTTCGATCCCCCTCAACTGCACCAAGAAATCAAAAAAGGTTGCCGTATGCCAGCCCTTTTCTATTTTCAGATGAGGGGGCAGGGAAATTTATGCCCTCCTGAATTATCCGTCCTTGAATTCGGCCTTGACAGAAATCATGCTTTATGTGAAGATTGAAGCGTCAAGTGAGGCAAGGAGTGCTCATAAATGGCGCTGTACATTATTCTTGCCGCTGTTCTGGTAATGGCTCTCTTCGCCCTGATCGTCTCCTATCGGGAAGATCACCCCCAAAAAGAAGGGGGCATGAAGCCTGCATTTCGGGCGACGCAGGGACGTGAAATCTCCCATCAGCATCACCGATGCCAAAAGGGGTTAGCTTAGAAGGCTAACTCCTTTTTTTGTTTGATATATTTCAGGAAATCGTTAGTAAGGAGCATCCATGGATGACAAGAACCTCTCTGCCGCCCTGGAACATTTCAATACTCACAAAACAGACCACCTAAATGACCTCAAAGACCTCGTCCGCATCCCGAGCATCAGCTTTCCGGGCTTCGATCCCGCGACCGTCAGGCAGAGCGCCGAAGCCGTTGCCGGACTCCTCCGGAAAAGCGGCCTAAAGGATGTTCGCATCCTCGAGACAGAAGTGGGCCATCCTGCCGTTTTCGGTCAATGGACGGACGCCCCGGGCAAACCAACGGTCCTTCTCTATGCCCATCACGATGTCCAGCCCACGGGCAGAGAGGAGCTGTGGACGACACCGCCCTTTGAACCCTCGGAGCGGAACAACAGGCTCTATGGACGCGGGACCTCTGATGACAAGGGCGGGGCGATGATGCAGATCGCCGCGATCGCGTCGTTCCTGAAGAGCGCCGGCCGTCTTCCGCTTAATGTAAAGGTAATGATCGAAGGGGAAGAGGAAGTCGGCTCGACAAACCTGAACACGCTCCTCACAAGGAACCGTGAACTTCTTTCGGCCGACGTCGTGGTCATCGGCGACAGTGAAAACTTCGACAGCGGCGTCCCCTCGCTCACCGTATCGCTCCGCGGAATCGTCACCGTCAATATCGAGGTGCGCTCCCTCGGCGCCAGCGTCCATTCGGGGACCTGGGGCGGCCCGCTGCCTGATCCCGTGCTCGCCCTCTCGAAGATGCTCGCAAGCCTCGCTGACGACCAGGGCAGGCCTGCCATTCCGGGGCTTCTGGACCGGGTGCGCGGTCTCACGCCTCAGGAAAAGGCCGCTACTCATCAACTGCCTTTCGACGAAACCATTTACCGGAAACAGGCAAAATTGCTTGACGGCGTGCACATCCTCGGGGGCCAAGGATCGGTCTATGAAAAGATGTGGTACAAGCCCTCCATCGCCGTCAACGCCATAGAGGCCAGCAGCCGCAAGCAGGCCGCCAACATTATCAACGACGTGGCCTGGGCGCGCGTGGGGATACGCATCGTGCCCGACATGGACCCCCTGGAGACCATTGATCTGCTCAGAAACCATCTGATGAAACACGCTCCCTGGGGTGTGAAGGTCGCCATAGAACCCGAGTCGCCTTCCCGCTGGTGGCGGACGAAGACCGAAGGGCCTGCGTTCGAGGCCGCTCTCGCGGCACTCGATAAAGGGTACGGGAGAAAGCCGGCCGTCGTCGGCGCAGGAGGGTCCATCCCCTTTGTTCAAACCATAACGGAGGCGCTCGGCGGCGTTCCTGCATTACTTGTCGGCGTCGGCGACCCCTACAGCGCGGCGCATTCGGAGAACGAAAGCCTTTTGCTCTCCGACTGGGAGAAGGGCTGCGGAAGCCTTATTTATCTCTTCGACGAGTTGGCGGCGAGGATGTGAATCAGCGGACAGAGGACGGAGGACGGAGGATGGAAGATAGAGGAAGAAAGCCGAAGTGTAAATTTAATCCGCAATCCGCAATCCGCAATTCGATTCATTGCCAAGTTGACATATGCCGCAAGAGATGCTTTAATCGAAGCTGATATATAGTTAAGAAACGCAGGAGGCGCGGATGTCGGAAAAAAAGAAAGTTCTCATAATCTGCGGCACAGCCGTGGGTCAGATGTACCTGGGCGTTCTCCTCAATCGGATATGGTACGTCCCGGTCCTCGTCAAGACCGCGGACGAAGGAGTCCGCGTAGCACAGACTGACTCCTTTGCCGTCATCATTCTTGACGGCGACATCTCCGACGCAGAACTCAATGCGGCGCTCGTGCTGCTGCGCGGCGACCTCTCCGTCAAAGCCGCGCCTCTCGCCGTTTTTATCACCGGTGAAAGCTCAGTGAAACCTGAATCGCTCATCGCCCGCGGCTGTTCCGCAGTCCTGACAAAACCGCTTGACCTTGCCTTTGTGTACACCATACTCGCCCGTCTGAGCGGACAGCAGAGGACCACTCCCCGCGTGCCTGCGCGCATGCGGGTGGAAATCGAGGAAGGAACGCCGGACAAATCTCTGACGTGCATCAATATTTCGGAGGGGGGCGTATATCTGCGCACTCACGAGCCGCTTCCCGAAGGGACGGCGCTCCATCTGAAGTTCACGCTCCCGCGCGATGTGGAGTCCATTGACCTCGAGGCAGACGTGGTGCGCACGGCGCCCCTGGGAATTCAGATTGAAACGGAGCCCGGTATGGGCCTCCGCTTCCGGGACATACCGGAAGAGACACGGAAACGGATCAAGAACTTCGTCCAGTGGGAACTCATCGGCGACCTGGAATGGGAGGCGGCTATTTGACGGCCCTCAGGTCGCCCTCATTGCCGGCGGGAGCTGCCTGCCCGCACCGGGGAGCGTTCTACAGTCCAACGGCTTCCTGGTTTACCTTGAAGGAAGCCTTGGCCTTGAGCCCGCTGACATAGGCATCGAGCGCGGCATTCCGCTTCTCCATGAGCGCCTGCTGCCTGAAATTCGTCCTGTTCTTTTCGAAATCCCCCGGCTTTGCCTTGGCGTTCCTCTCTTTGTAAATGGCGGCAAGCTCCCCATCCGTCACGTCCACCGACTCTTCCACAAGACGCTCCAGCTTCGCCCTCATCATGATTTCTCGCTGGCTTTCCTCGAAGACCGCGGGAGAGACATTGATGTATCGCAGATAGCCTTCATAGGTCCCCTTGTCGAACCTCCCCTGCCGGCTGAAGGCGGGGATCTTCATGATCGCGGACTGAAGCTCCTCGTCCGAGACCCGCAGGCCTGCACGCCCGGCCTCGCGGACAAGAAGCCTGTTGCGGATCAGTTCGCCCAGAGCCTGGGACTTGAGCGTCTTTGCGAAGGATTCGTTGAACTGGTCCTTCAAGACCTCCCGGTAACTGTCGGACATGTTCTTGTAAACACGGTTGAAGTCATCAACGGTGATAATGTCGCCGTCCACCTTCGCCACCATCCTGCCGGAGTCGTCGGAAGGATATATCCCGAAGAAAAGAAAGGCGATGGTGATAAGACCGACAATGATCCACATGATCCATTTCATGTGTCTATGCATTGATTCAAGCATCGTGTGGCTCCTTTTTAAGGTAAATAGTGATTGAGATATTAAGCTCGGGCTTCAATGACTTGATCTGGTTTCTATTCTCTATTCACTTAATTTCTTCTTCAAGAGCTGGTTCACCACGTCCGGATTAGCCTTGCCCTTGCTCGCCTTCATGACCTGGCCGACGAAGAAGCCGAAGAGCTTCTCTTTTCCGGCCTTGTACTCCGCCGCCTGCCCCGCATTCGCCTTGATGACCTCGTCGATGATCTTCTCGATGGCGCCGGTGTCCGAGACCTGGACCAGGCCCTGGTCCTTCACCACGGTCTCGGCGTCCTTGCCGGTCTTGTACATCTCCTCGAACACGGTCTTGGCGATCTTGGTGCTGATGGCGCCGTCGCTGATCATCTTGACCATGCCGGCGAGCCGGTCGGGCCTGAGGGGGCAATCCTCGAGCTCCCGGTTGTCGGCATTCAGGAGCCGCATGAGTTCGCCCATCATCCAGTTCGATATCACCTTGGGCCGGCCCGAAAGCTTCGCCGCTTCCTCGAAGTAACCCGCCATGGCCCGGGTCTGGGTGAGCATGTCCGCGTCGTATTCGGGAAGGCCGTATTCTTTCACAAACCGCTCCCGCCTGGCGTCGGGAAGTTCCGGAATGGTCTTCCTGATGCTCTCGATGGCTTCCGGAGAGATCACCACGGGCACCAGGTCGGGCTCCGGGAAGTACCGGTAGTCGTGGGCCTCTTCCTTGCTCCGCATGGAGAACGTGACGCCCTTCGTCGAATCGAAGAGCCTCGTCTCCTGCGCCACCGTGCCGCCTTCATCGAGGATTTGGGCCTGTCGCTTGATCTCGTATTCCAGGGCCTTCACCACAAACTTGAAGGAGTTCACGTTCTTGACTTCGGCGCGGGTGCCGAATTCCTTTGCGCCCGCGGGCCGGAGCGATACGTTGGCGTCGCACCGGAAGTTCCCCTTTTCCATGTCCGCGTCGGACACCTCGATATAGCGGAGGATGGAGCGGAGCTTCTTGAGATACTCCGACGCCTCGTCGGGCGTGCGAATATCGGGCTCCGACACGATCTCCATGAGCGGCGTCCCCGCCCGGTTCAGGTCAACGAGGCTCGCGCCCCCTTCGGCATGGTGCAGGTTCTTCCCCGCGTCCTCTTCGAGGTGAATGCGCGTGATGCCGATGCGCTTCACCGCGCCGTCCACGACGATCTCCACGTATCCCTTCTGACACAGCGGCAGTTCGTACTGGGAGATCTGGTAGCCCTTGGGCAGATCGGGATAGAAATAGTTCTTGCGCGCGAACCTGCTGGAGGGGCTGATCGTACCGTGCGTGGCAAGGCCCGTCTTGACGGTGTATTCCACGGCCTTCCGGTTCAGCACGGGAAGCACGCCCGGCATGCCGATGCAGACCTGGCAGGTCCGGGTGTTCGCCTCTTCGCCGAAGGCGGTCCCGCACCCGCAGAATATTTTCGTATTGGTCTGGAGCTGCGCATGGACTTCAAGCCCGATGACTGCTTCGTATTTCATTCGTTTTCCTCTTCACATTTTGGACCGAGGCAACCATGTTGCCGTCGGTTTTACGCCGACGCGGTCGGCTCGCTCCAAATTACAGTTTCGCCCGTTTCTTATGCCACTCCGTGGCCTGTTCGTACGCGAAGGCCGCGTGAATGATCGACTCTTCGTGAAAGTGCCTGCCCAGAAGCTGGAGCCCGATCGGCAGGTTGGTTTTCGTAAATCCGCAGGGGATGGAAATCCCCGGGATGCCCGCCAGGTTCACACTGATCGTGAAGATGTCCGAAAGATACATCTGGAGAGGGTCGGCGGATTTCTCGCCGATCTTGAACGCCGCCGTGGGCGCCGTGGGCGTGGCAATGACATCGACCTGCTTGAACGCCTCGTCGAAATCGCGCTTGATGAGGGTGCGCACCTGCTGGCCTTTTTTGTAGTACGCCTCGTAGTATCCGGCCGAGAGCGCATAGGTGCCGAGCATGATCCTCCGCTTGACCTCGGGCCCGAAGCCCTGGCTCCGTGACTTCACATACATGTCCAGAAGGTCTTTTGCGCCCTGGGCGCGAAAACCGTACTTCACGCCGTCGTAGCGCGCAAGGTTCGAGCTCGCTTCCGACGTTGCGAGAATATAGTAGGTGGCCACGGCATACCCGGTGTGCGGAAGAGAGACCTCCATCACTTTTGCGCCGAGGCCTTCAAGAGTCTTCACGGCGTCACGCACTGCTTTCTCCACTTCGGGGTCCATGCCTTCGATGAAATACTCCTTCGGGATGCCGACCTTCATGCCCTTTACGTCCTTCTTGAGGGCCTTCGTGAAGTCGGGGACCGCGATGTCCGCTGACGTGGAATCCTTCGGATCATGACCTGCGATGACGTTCAGGAGGATGGCCGTGTCCGTCACGTCCTTCGTGAGGGGCCCGATCTGGTCGAGAGAAGACGCGAACGCCACAAGCCCGTACCGCGATACTCTGCCGTACGTCGGCTTCAGCCCCACGACCCCGCAGCAGGCGGCAGGCTGGCGGATGGAGCCGCCGGTGTCCGAGCCGAGCGCAGCGATGCACTCGCCTGCCGCGACGGCCGCGGCCGATCCGCCGCTGGAGCCGCCGGGAATGCGCTCCAGGTCCCAGGGGTTCTTCGTGACGAAGAAGCCGGAGTTTTCCGTGGAAGAGCCCATGGCGAACTCGTCCATGTTGGTCTTGCCGGGCATGATGTATCCCGCCTGCTTAAGCTTCGCGACAACGGTCGCATCATAGGGGGGGATGAAGTTCCCGAGTATCTTCGAAGCGCACGTGGTCTTGATGCCGTCCGTGCACATGTTGTCCTTGATCGCGATCGGCACGCCGAAGACCGGCGAATTCGCCTTACCGGCTTTGATGTCCTTGTCCGCATGCTCCGCCCGGTCTATGGCCGCATCGGCGTTGACGGTGATGTATGCCTTGACCTTGTTGTCAACGGCCTTGATCCTGTTGATCACCGCTTCGGTGACGGCCTTCGAAGTGGTCTCACCCTTCGCGAGCATTTCATGCAAATCGTGGATCGTGAGCTTGTATAACTCCATGCCTACTCCTTATCCTTAATCGTATGGCCGACAGAAACAATGTTGTTGCGATCGTCCACCAGCACGATATTCGGCTTGAACGTCTTCAGTTCCTGCTCATTATAATACTCGTAGCAGAAAACGATGATTTTATCTCCCTTGGCGCCCTTCCGCGCCGTCGGGCCGTTCAGGCACATATCGCCCGATCCGCGTTTACCCGGGATGAGATAGGTTTCGAACCGCTCGCCGTTGTTCAGGTTCGAAACCCTTACCTGCTCGTAGGGAAGCATGCTAGCGGCCTCCAGGAGAATGGGATCAACGGTCAGGCTCCCCTCGTATTCCAGGTTCGCGTCCGTCACCGTCGCGCGGTGGATCTTTGATCGAAGCATCAATCGCAGCATATCGTTTATCCTTTTTTGGACCAAGGCGACCATGTCGCCGTAGCATTGACGGAGCAGATCGTCATCCCGTCTTTCACGCCGACACGGACGGCTCGGTCCATACCTATTCTATGATCAACGGCACCTTGTAGTGGCCTGCCGCCTTTTCCGGCGCATTTGCCAGGGCGCGGTCCTGGGGCAGACTCCCGGCAATGACATCGTCGCGCATAACGTTCTTGATATCGAGCACGTGGGACGTGGGCTCAACGCCTTTCGTATCCAGCTCACCCAGCTTCTCCACGTAGGTGAGGATATTCGAGAGCTGCTGCGTGAGCTTCTCCTTCTCCTGCTGCGAAAACTCCAGCCTGGCCAGCTTCGCCACGTGCTCCACTTCCTGTTTTGAAATCTTCATTTTTTCTACCTCTGCCCCCTGTCTGCCGCCTACTGCCTACTGTCTACTGCTTCTATATCACTTCCAGATTTGCGTACTTCACCGCCAGGGTCTTCACCCCGTGGCCGGGGAAGCTCACGCTGATCT